>Ga0209723_1005460_pt1 | contig 13053 bp, 9 predicted proteins | sample BiotimSIPDNA_2_FD_185750 | JGI IMG/M metagenome (GOLD analysis project Ga0209723, IMG submission 185750) | Anaerobic biogas reactor microbial communites from Washington, USA - Biogas_R2 time_0 SIP DNA (SPAdes) (version 2) | ecosystem: Engineered > Bioreactor > Anaerobic > Unclassified | place... | reverse complement strand
TTTTTCACACTTTCGTACTCAAAACCCATGTGACATGCATCCTGAGTTCGACATTGGGGATTGTGGGACTGGGACATATGAGACTTATGAGACGAATGTGACCTATGGGACTGGGACATGGGACTGGGACTATGGGACGTTGGCATTGGGATTTGCAGGGCTTTTCGACCGCAAAATCACCTCGAAACCAAACCGAAAATTCATCGATTTCGTACTCAAAACCCATGTGACATGCATTTTCATGGCTGATGTTGAAATTAGCCCCAACGGGGCGAGACATACCAAGCCCAGGGCAAGCGGTCCGAAGGATCGCGCCGCCCTGGGTGGGCATGAAAAAGAATTTGGAGCCCTGACAGGGCGAGACATAAGCCTGGACGACGCGGCACATACTACTATACTACTGTTTTCCCGGACAAAATCCCATCCAATTTTTTCACACTTTCGTACTCAAAACCCATGTGACATGCATCCTGAGTTCGACATTGGGGATTGTGGGACTGGGACATATGAGACTTATGAGACGAATGTGACCCATGGGACTGGGACATGGGACTGGGACTATGGGACGTGACTTCTGGTTTTGTGGGTGTTGGGGTTCTGGGACAAGGCAGACAAGGCGGACAAATTTGCCCTGCCGCAGCACACGACGGTTTTAGGTACGGGCACCCGGGGTGCTCGTACTCAAACGGTGTCGTTGTTCAAGCGACTGAAAATGACGCATTCCTAGTCGGACAAGTCGGACGGGGCAGTTCTGCGACATTGATTTTTCCACCTAAAACCCAACTCTTGTTCCACGCGAATTTTTCACACTTCCGTACTCAAAACCCATGTGACATGCATTTTCATGGCGGGGTTGGAGAATTTGGTTTTTGACGGGAGTGTTCGGCGAAAGATTTTTCGCCCCTACAGGAGCAAATAGGTATGGAGGAATGGCTTCCTAATCGATCGGAGTCATCAAGAATCATCCGGATTACCAAATGGATTGTGAATCTGGAAGATTGACGATGTTTGTCGATGATTGTGCATGATTCTTGCTTGAAATTTTCCCAAAAAACGCGATTTTTCAGTGATGCAAACAAGGCTTTGCCCACCCAACCGTAAGGGAGCCTCCACCCCGTAAATTTAGTGGGCGCGAAGAAGTTAGAGAAGTTGAGGGTGGCGGCGGGTCGGACAAGTCGGACAGGACATTCAGCATTCAGCATTCAGCATTCAGCATTCAGCATTCAGCATTCAGCATTCAGCATTCAGCATTCAGCATTCAGCATTCAGCATTCAGCATTCAGCATTCAGCATTCAGCATTCTTTGTTTTTTCCATTCTCACCATTGAAAATCAAGCACGATTGCATTATGTTTATAATTTGTAAAAAATCCGGCTTGACCTCACAACAAGATTTAGTTTTTTTGCGTTTATTGGGCATTTAACTGAAACCAAAGCCCAAATCATCTGTCTATGCGTAATACCGTCAAAGTCCATTGCTTCACATTGGCCGAGGTCATGATAGCCACGGTTGTCCTGGGGCTTGCAGTGGCGGCGACATCTGCCATAGTATCCGGGGCGCAGTCCTCCCTCATCAAGGCGGAAAACCGATGGGGAAGGCAGCACCTCACCACCAACGCCGCGGAATTCTATCTGCTGGCGGGACCCAATGCGACAATGCCGCAAGGCGTCCTACCGGATGGATTCTCCGCAACATGCCAACTCCTCGTGGTGGACGACATCCATGAGGAAGCGCTCGAACCAATCGATGAATGGATCCTCGGTGAATTCCAGATCCAGGTCTTTGACAAGAACGGAAACAGAATTTCGGACACGAGGGTCAGGAAAGTCCTCAAGGAGGACGACTTCGAATGACCGGGAAACCGAAAAGAAAACACTTTACGCTGCTGGAAGTCATCATCGCGACAACGATCTTCCTGGGCTTGGCAATCGTTCTCTTCGTCTACTCGGAGCAGACGACCCAATCCTGGAGCAAGGTCCTGCTCAGGCGAAACCAGCTGGATGAACTGCTCGCCCTGGACAGGGCGGCAAACGCAATCCTGCCAAACATCATCCCTTTCACATGGCCGGATCCGGACGAGGAAACAATCGTCGAAAAACCAATCATTGTCGCTTCGCCGGACATGCTGAGATGCGCATACCTGCATCGACTCAACGATGAAAACGAAGGAGCAATCCGATTCGTCGAAATCGCAGTCGTCGACGGCAACCTGATTGCGACCTATGCACCTAGGCCATTCTTTGACTGGGGAGATGTCCAAAACCTTCAAGACACGTCAATCCTCGCGGAAAACGTCGCTTCTGTTTCATTCCTCTACGCCGACTTTTCGGACGACGAAACCGAGGATTGGGGCGAAAGGCTCATCTGGGTGGACGAGTGGGAAACCGAGGAGTCGGAACGGATGGACGCACCGCTGGCGGTATGCATGACCGTCAACTGGAATGACGGGAAATCCGAAACCTGGCTCCGGAGAACAATGGGAAACAGCTTCAGGGAACGCTTCGGCAAGTGGGAGCCGATGGACGAAACAAGGCGATGACCGCCTAACTTGACATAAACCATGAGACAACGCGAACAGGAAACAAGCAAGCACGCAGGACAGGAAGGAATGGCGCTCCTTCTCGTCCTTGCCATCCTGGCGGCGACAACCATTTTGGCGGCGCACATGATGCTCGTCTCGGAATCCGTCGCGCGCGACGCTTCCGTCGCGGCAATCACAGGAGACTTGAAGCTGAAGGCGGAATCCGCCGCAGACTTCGCATTCTGGATGCATCTGACGGACAGGAGGCTCTTCTCGAATAGATCCCTGGGAAGCAGCGTGGACTCCAGGGAAGAATTCTCGGATTTCGAACCCTGGATGCTGGACAAGCGGGAGCACCTGCTCTTTGACGATTCCTGCTCAGTTTACCTGGGAGACGCACTGAAGGCAGTCAGCGTCGACAATCTCGAAAAACTCAAGGAATCCGTTGATGTGGACGATTCGGACGCCTTGGATTCAATCAACCAATTCATCGATGTCTACAACGACTACACAGACTCAAACGACCTGCTCAACCTATACGGAATGGAAGCGGACGACTACGCGGCAAAAGGATACCGGACGCTGCCAAGAAACAACGCAATGCAGTTCAAGGCGGAAATCTACTGGCTGGAAAACTGGATCGACATTATTCCCTCAGAAATCACCGTCATACCCCCAAAAGGAGTATCACTGCAAAATAAAAACGCGAAAATCCCGTTTTTCACGGCAAGCGACAGTGATTTCACCAATGCGATCACGGACTTGTCAGAATCCGAGCTGGAAGCGATCAAGGAGGCAAGGGATCTGTGGATCCATGAAGGAATCCCCATCGAGGAAACACTGGACGGAGACCTCCTCATCAACCTGAAAAATCGCTTCTCCTTCGCTGAATCAAACTATGCGGAAATCACTGCAGTGGCAAGAGACGCAACAGGGGAAATCAAGGTCGCCAAGACCATAACGCGAGAAGTCAACGCAAGACAAAGAACCATTTACGCCGACAGGGCCGCGCAAACCTTTTCCATTTGGGAAGCCAGATACGACTAGCCCCATCCAGACATCATACCACAGAACATAGACAAGACACGATAAGAAAACATGCCTCATTTCACAAGAAAATCCTGCGTAGCCATAACTTGGAATGCCGCGGGCGACTGCCGGGCAATCCTGATGAGACGCTCGGGCGACAAGTGCAGGGTCGTCAAGACCTGGAATGCAATGGCCGACCGGGACCGCTCCGTCGCGGAGCTGGTTGCCGAAGCCGCCAAGGCCTTGAATGCGAAGGATGCCGCATGCTCGGTCGCCGCAGGATTGGGCGGCGGATGGGGCATGGCGGACATTGTGATGCCAGCACTCCCGCCGGATCAGATGCGCAACGCTATCTCATTCGAACTTCGCAAGCATACCCCGCTGACACAGGACAAGATCAGATGGGGATACCGGGCATCGCTGGAGCAGAAGGACAAAAAGAAGGGACGCAACATTCGGTTGGTCTACGTAAGAAACGATATCTGGGAACAGTGGCTTGATGCCATATCGGGACTAAGCCAGCTCGACCTCGTCATACCTCCGCCGGCAGTCCTTGACCCCCTGCTCTCCGACAAGACGATTATCTTCACGAACGACAAGCCGCAGGATGCCACCTCCTACGCCCCAGCCGAACAAGGACGGGACATTTCCCACGGCGTCGAAGCCGCAGACCAGCTCCCCATTGACGAATTGATCCCGGCGGGCTTCATCAAGTGGGACCTGATCACCGAACTCCCGGTCAAGGAGCAACAAGCATTCGCACCCGCAGTCGTGCTCGCAACCTACGGGTTGACCGATGCCGCCACGCAAGACGCCGCAACGCTCTGCCAACTCCCCGCCAACCTCAAGCCAAGGCGGAACATCATGATGGCGATGACCGCTTCGCTGCTGCTTACCATTTCCGTCCTCGCGCTGTTTTTCTACTTTGTCGTCGGTCTCCAGGCAAGATACGACCAGATGCGCAGGCTCGAAGCGGAACTTAAGAAGACAACCCAGGAAGTCGAAGCGTTGCAGAAACTCGTCAAGGCTGACAAGAAAAAAGTCCTTGCGGATTTAAAGAACGAGATGAGCGGCGTGATGCCCTCCAAGCCCACGCTTCCTTTTGTCCTGCTGGATCTTTCCCGTGCAGTTCCCCCGCCAGCCTGGCTCTCGGGCAACTTCATTTGGGATGAAGGACTGGTCAAGTTTACCCTCGAAGAACCCGTAACCGACCCGACGCTCACCGCGACGATCGACTCGCAGGAACTCCTGGACGCACTGGAAGATTCTCCCTATATCGGCGATGTCCGTGGACTCAAGTCCAGCTTTGACGTGAGAAACAGCAAGCGCACACGGGATTTCGACCTGGCAGCCAGGTTTGACACGCCGGAAGAGGCGGCAATCGCAGAAAAGCGAAATGCCATCCGAAAGGAAGTCGCACGCCAAAAGGCGGAACAGGAACGCAAGGAAAACGAGGAACGCCGCAGGCAGGAAAAGCAGGCGGCTGAAGAAGAACCGGAAGCGGAAACGGATGTTGAGGTGGAGGAAGAGGAGAAGCCGGAGGAAACAGCGCCCGACAACACGCCAAGGCAAGTCCCCGCGCCACGCAACCTGCCATTGCCGCCGCCACCTCCAGGGCGATGACGCCCCATGCCACCCCAACAAGACAAAACCTTCACATAGATTCGGAGCACAATGCCTAGAAACCAAGCCAAACAGAAAAAGCAGTTGATTGTCCTCATCGTCCTCACGGCGATGCTGATGGTCTTCGTTGCCTATCAGTTCAAGGACAAAATCAACCTGCCTACGCAAGCCAGAATGCAAAATCTAGCCAAAAAACTGGAGGAAGAGAAGATAAATCTACAGATTGCCGAGCAGGACAAGGCAGAATTCGACCGTCAACTGGAGGAATTGCGAGAGCTGGCGGAGCCGTTTTGGGACGCCTCAAACCAGCGAGCCATCGAGCAGGAAGTCCGCCTCAGGTTCGAAACCCTGGTCCGAGAAGCCAAAATCACCTGGAAATCAATCAGCACACAGCGAAGCAAGAGCAATTTGAGGAACAGCATCCAGGAAATCGAAGTGAAAATGGAATTCGATTCCATTACAATGCAAGACCTGGCAATGCTGTTCGAGAGGCTCGACGACTTCACACGCCGCAACAAGCGCCAGTTCCACTGGTCCAACTTCAGGCTGTCAACTACGCCTGTGCGCCAAATACGCGCACCGGGCCAGCCAGTACAACCGCAAACGCAGGCGAGAACCCTCAAGCTCGTCGCAACCGCAAAGGCATACGCATTGACACCCGAGGCGTCTGACATCATCTTCGCAACTGGCGCCAATAACACAACCGCCAAAGGAGCCGCCAAACAATGAGTACATTTGCCTGGGTCATTGTCAACGCCGTCCTGCTTGGTTCGGCCATCGTATCCGTAAAGCTCGCCTGCGAACTGCCTGATACCATCAAGGCAGAACAGCAGAAAATCGAAGCCGCAAAGGAAAAAAGCACAAAAAAAGAAAAGCCAGCGCCTTCAAAGGCGGCAAGAACGACGGCGACCGCTAAAAACGAACCTTCAGTGCCGCAAATCCAACGGCATACCCTGGACGATATCTGGAAAAAATCGCTCTTTACCCCAGACCGTACGGAAAATCCGCCAAGCGACACTGTCGCGACGCAACAACAACCAGAGCAGGAAATCGTCAATGCAGACCTGGAACTGACGGGCATCGCGCAGATCGGCGACAATCCAATCGCGATCATCCGCCAAAAGGTCCAGACCAGGCCAAGCCGAAATGTCAGATTGCCGGGACGAACCAGGCCAGGCATGCCGCCGCCGCCAACACGAACGCAGCAACTCCAGGATCAGGACAGCAAAGAACCAATCAAGAAAATCTTCCGGGTCGGAGACGTTATCAATAAAACCGGCTACGTAGTCAAGTCCATTGAGCCAAGCGAGCGCAAGGTTGTCATAACCAGAAACGGGAAAGACGAGATCCTGACCATTGAGTTTGGTGACAGCCAGAGCAGTTCCCGAAAGCAGGAAGCGCTTACATACCAAAAGGAAGTCCAGGCCAGGGCGGCAACAAGGATAAAAGCCACCACAACCGAGGCGAAACCAGCGGATACGCCACAGCAAGGCACGCCGCCTCCTGCCGCCCCTGGCCAGCCTCGGCAACGCGAAGTCAGAATGCCGCCAACGCCTCCAGGAATGGGCACTGGCGCGCCTGGACAGCCACCGCCAGCCCCCCCTGAACGTCCTGATCAACAGGCCCAGCCAGGCACACCACCAACCATGCCGTCCGGAAGGACAGGCAGCCAGCCGCAGGGAACGCCCCCGCAAATCCCAACGCGTAGAATAAGGCCACACCGACCTGACTCGACAGCCAGGTGATTTTCAGCTATAATATCAAAAAAATATTAAACATAAACAAGGATCCGACTCCACTATGCCAATCCAAAAAGTCATCTCAACTGCCGCAAGAGCCTGCCTCCCGGTCGCTGTCGCAATGCTCGCAGGATGTCAAACCATCTCATTGGAGAACGAAACCAGCGTGCAAACTCCGAAACCACTGCCGTTCTCCAAGCTCGAAGTCCGAAAGGCAGATCTCCTCGACGACTCGCCGCTCGAAGTCCAAGACATCGCTGAACAGGACAAGCCGACGATGGAGCGAAAGCTCGATGTCCCAGACAGGCCGCAAACCGCAAGGACTGCGGGACATACGCAAATTGAATACCCCGGCAGGCTCATCAAGGGAATCCCCGAACCAGAACGAAAACTCAAGGTCAGCCTCCAGTTTGACGCCAACACGATTGACGAGGTGGTCGCCGCCTTTGCGGACAAGGATCTGCTCAATTTCTCCTTCCTGGTCGACCCCAGCGTCAAGGGCGCGATCACGATGTCCGTTGACGCCGAGCTTACCGCAAAGGAAGCCTGGGACACATTCGTCCACATCCTCTGGCTTTCGGGTGCCTATCCTTCCCAAAACCCCGGCTTCATCCACGTCCTGCCCTTCGAGAAGATGCCCAAGGAGCGGAGAATCTACGCCAAGCACGAAGAGCAGCCCTACGTCGAAGTCATTTTCCTGAACATCAAGTACCGCAAGAGCGCGGACATAGTCAACTATCTCAGGCCGTTCATGACTGACGGAGCCACCGCCACGGACATCCCCGACTCCAACACGATCGTCATCGTCGAGGCGCCGACCAACGTCAACAAACTGCTGGAACTGGTCAAGCGCCTGGACACCAAGGGCGAATCCGAATGGCCTGTCAAATGCTACATCTGCCGAGAAGTCGATCCCGAACTGCTTGCCGAAGAACTGAACACCTTGTTGCCGGTCCTTGGCTTTCCGATCGCGGCAGCAACGGGTCCTTCTGGAGGAGCGATCAAGATCACAGCAATTCCCAGGCTCAAGTCAATCATCATCTCGGCATCGCTACAGGAAGTCCTGGACGAAATAGCCGCCTGGATCAAAACCTTGGATCGCGAAGACGCCGAAGACAAGGAGGAAATCTACTTCTACAATGTCAAGCACTCGACAGTCGCCTCGCTCTCCGCCGCGTTGGATGCGTTCTTCTATACAACAACCTCGGCAAGCCCGGCAAACGCAAGCTCAACGTCATCCAGGACAACGGCGCCGACGGGAACCACCGGCACAACAAGCACATCAAGAAGCAGGACAACCTCATCCAGAAGTACAAGAAACACAAGAAGCACAACTCCAACTACCACGTCAACGACGCCTACAAGCAGGTCAAACCTGGCAAGCAGCACCAGAACCACCGGCAACAAGTTCGAGGGCGTCCCAAAAACCGTCTTTGAAGTCGATGTCACCGTTTACACCGATGAGGAAAGCAACCGCCTGACCATCAAGACCACGCCACGCGCCTGGGCGATGATCAAGGTGTTCCTCGCCAGGCAGGACGTGCCCCCAAGGCAGGTCGCAATCAAGGCGATCATCACCGAAATCACCCTCAAGGACACTACCGAATTCGGCATCCACTACGCAATCAACAAGGCCTTCGACAGCAACGAGGACACGCTGGCAGGCGAATTCCTCGGCGCAATCCCCGAAACAGTCTTCTCGGGCGGCGGCATGGGACTCCTCTTCAAGGACAACAAGTCCGACCCGCTGGCGTTCCTGCAGGCGGTTGCGGGCAAGGGAAACACGAACATCCTTTCCGAGCCTCAGGTCATCGCGCGCTCGGGAGCAACTGCCGAACTCCAAGTCGGTACATCGGTCCCGGTCGCAACGGACGCCTACGAAAACAACAGCGGCAACTTCTCCAGCAACTACGAATACATCGAAACAGGTGTCATCATGAACGTCACGCCCTACATCACGGCGGGAAATGACGTCAGGTTGGAAATCGACCAGGAAGTCTCCTCGGCGGGAGTGACTGACGATCCAAGGGTGCCGCCGCCAATCGACAAGAAGAAGATGTCAACGGAACTCGTCGTGCCAGACAACTCGACCCTCTTCCTGGGAGGCATGATCCAAAACCAGGACATCTCGTCCAAGACCGGCATCCCGTTCCTGATGAACATCCCCTATATCGGAGCTATCTTCAGGACGACATCGACAATGAAGGTCCGCTCAGAACTCCTCCTGCTGATCACCGTCAATGTCATTGACAACAGAAACCCGCAGGAAGAACTGATCAGAAAGTACAAGGCGTCACTTGAACTCATCGAAAAAGCCAAGGAAAAGGAAGTCCTGTACTAAATAACCCGGAACAAACTTAGCGCGGACTGATTGCCCGCACCCCACACGGAGGACGGGTCACAGACGATAGTTCGAACGGATCAGCCGGATTAGCCGGATATTCATAACAAATTGCGCCGCAGGCGCTTAACCATGCTTAACCCCAGGCTTCAGCCTAGGGAGTGGAACCCACACAAAGACGGTGCCTTGTAAAGGCACTACAATCATTCGGCTCGGACGGGAAAAGTGATTGTATGCCAATGACTCAAGGATTGGCTTTCAGAAAAGTCTTTTACAAAAAACAAGAAGTTGAACAAAAGTAGTACGCCACTTGCCACCCCACAATCCCCAACCATGGCAGAACAACAAGATAATTCTAGCAAAACCACAGCACCAATCGTCACCGGGGCACAACTCCAGGAACGAGTCGTCCACGACATCAAAAATGCCGTCAAAAACATAGAAGGCGAAATGCCTGAAATCGGCAACGCCGATGCCGATTGGGAACTGGTCGCAAACAACAAGCTCGAAGAACAAAAGCTGCTGAAAATCTATTCGGAAGCCTCCAACATCCCAGTCCTGGACGAACAGGACGTGAAGGATTTTACAGCCTTCCCTGATGTAACCTACGACTTCCTCAGCTCGCAGGCCTGCATCCCAATCGTCTGGACCGACGCCAAGGCAGTCGTCGCAATCATTGCACCATACGAGGCGGGAAACCTTGAGCACCTTTGGAAAAGCATCTACGGAATCAAACCGGAATTCACCCTGGCAAGGAGAGCCTTCGTCGAGCGGTTCATAACAGCACTATATGATAATCCCGACGAACTCGAGAACAATATCTTCGACTCCGATTCCGAGCAGACCCTGAGGGATCTGGCAAGGGAAGCGCCAATCGTCAGGCTCGTGTCAGACATCTTTTCACGCGCACAGGAAATGGGGGCGTCCGACATCCACGTGGAGCCCACCGAAACAGAGGTCGCCGTCCGCTTCAGAATTGACGGACTGCTCCAAACCGTGCTAAGGCCGCCCAAGAACCAATACGCCGCCATAGCCTCCAGGATCAAGCTCTTGGCCGGCATGAATATCGCGGAACGACGCTTGCCGCAGGACGGGCGCATCGAGTTGACCAGCTCCATGAATCCGCTGGACATCCGTGTTTCAACAGTCCCCTGCATGCACGGCGAATCCATCGTGCTTCGACTCCTCCAAAAAGACCAAGCCGTCTTCGACCTGGACAAGGTGGGACTGCTCGAAGATACGCGCAAGGACCTGGAATCGCTCTTCAACATGCCGCATGGAATGATCCTCGTGGTCGGTCCGACCGGTTCGGGCAAAACCACGACCCTTTACTGCATCATGCGCATCCTCAATGCAGACTACAGGAAAATCATCACCATCGAAGATCCTGTGGAATACCAGTTGGACGGATTGACGCAGATCCAAGTAAAGGCATCGATCGGACTGACATTCGCCTCGGGACTGCGCGCCATCGTCCGCCAGGACCCGGACGTGATCCTCGTCGGAGAAATCCGCGACCGGGAAACCGCCGAAATCGCCATCCATGCCGCATTGACAGGACACCTGGTCCTCTCGACGCTACATACAAACGACGCGGCAGGCGCCGTGGCGCGACTGATCGAGATGGGCGTGGAAAGCTTCCTGATCTCATCGTCGCTCCTGGGAGTTGCATCGCAGCGACTGGTCAGGAGAATCTGCCAGGAATGCAATGGAACGGGACGGATGAAGGACGACAGCGAGCGGCGATGCCGGAACTGCCTGGGTTCGGGATACAAGGGACGTATCGCGATCTTCGAGCTGATGCTGATCAATGACGAACTCAGGCAAGCAATCAACCAGCACGCGGACTCAACGGTCATCACGCATATCGCAAAGAAGCATGGAATGAGATCCCTGAAGGAAGACGGCGACCTGAAAGTCCAGCTCAAATTGACCACGGAATCAGAGGTCACAAGAGTCTGCAAGCTGGATATCGGGGACCTTGATTGAGTTACTTGAACTCAACGCCTTCAACGTACTTGAGTATTTCAACGCAAGGCGAATCCAGGGTGATTCGCTTCCCGAAGTACGTGATATTCTCCAGCCTGATCCCCTGGACATCCTCATCCGAAGACCGACCGGACAAGTGGATCTGACCACGGAACTCTCCCTGGGTGCCGATGACGGCGATGTCCTTCAAGCTGCAATTGCGAACCCGCCCGCTGACCTCGTACGACTTGCCGTGGCAACTGGTCAGCATCATCTTCGCGCAAAGCAGCATCATGTCGCGACCGTCGCAATAAATCCGGAAATCCTCGAAATGCGTGTCCGACAGGGTCATCCCGCCGCTGGGCTGAAGCCAGAATATGGCATGAGACCAGAAATTCTGCGGTCCAGAGTATTGGCTGTAATGGAGGACATCGATGTTTTTCGAGCGTATGTTCTTCATTTCCTTGGCATCGCATTCGAACCCGATTCGATAGATGTTAGCGTTGTCGGTCCAAAACTCCGAATCCTGGATGAAGATGTTTTCGCAGGCCTGGCCTTGTCCCGCCCCCAGCCCCTTGATCGCGATGATGTCGTCGCGAGTCCGCAAAAAGCAATTTTTGATGACGACGTTTTTGGTATTGCACAGATCGATCGCATCGTCGTTGATCATTCTGCTCCCGGCGATCTTGACTCCATCGACGAGTACTCCGTCGCATCCTGCGGTAACCAGGATCCATGACCATGGGTTTCGCACAATGATGTCCTTGACCACCACGTTCTTGCCATCCCTCAGCTCCAGCATCCAGCCGCTAGGACCCTTGAACCTGGGATAGGCTTCGCCACCCAGGATGCCACGCCCACGAATAGTGATGTTATCGCCTTTGGCGACAATCGCCCCGTTCACAACGGCGCCAGCAGCCAGGTACAACGTCTGGTTCGAAGTCAGTTCGATCTTCCCCGCCTTGTGCTGCCCCGGACCAAAATAAACGACACCAGGATCGCCGGCCTTGGGCGCATCGGTCTCCAAGGCATTGCCGAACAACAGCAAAGCTTCTTCCTTGCCCGAACGCTCTATCGAAATCCTAAATGGCTTCGACGCCACAAACTCAAGCTTGCCGCCATCGGAAGACACCTTCGGAACCAACCCAAAACGAGCCGGTAAAATCTGGACATTCTTCAACGAAACCGATGAGGTCACCTCGACCCGGCATTCCCCCGAAAAGTCAAAGGAACCAAAATAGTAGTACGACTCCTGGTATCCCTGGCGATACTCGTCATCAGCCATTGAACGATAGATCGCCACAGGCTTCCCATTCGCCGTGACCCGATACGTCGTCACCTCGGGCTCGCCGGGCGCCAGTCCCGCAGATACAACCTCACCACCAAAACAAGACATCCCGACCAAACTCAATACGGCTAGCTTTCGATTCATAATCGTTTTCTCCTGGCTTTTCATTGACCATCATAGGCAATTCACAAAATCAAGACAAGGTAATGCCTGATTCCTTGAAGTAAAGGAAATCATGTCGCCTTCAGAGTGGATTTTCGCTTAAGCCACCCTTCGTCCTCAAGGAGCGTAAGGAACATTTTTCCTGTGGCGATTTTTTGGGGACGGGAACATTGAAATTGTCGTGAATTGCGTGAAAGTATTGAAATCGACAAGATCAAGCCAGCCATGTCGAGACGGGGGTTGTCTTAGTTGCCGTTCATTTTAACCTGACTGCGGCGAGAACCCCAAAATTGCTAGAATAAGGAGTGCCATTGTGTTCATCGACATCCATGCCCATGCCTACTTGTTCGAGTGCCCACCGCAAGACGGGCGAACTCAGTTT
>Ga0209723_1005455_pt1 | contig 13066 bp, 10 predicted proteins | sample BiotimSIPDNA_2_FD_185750 | JGI IMG/M metagenome (GOLD analysis project Ga0209723, IMG submission 185750) | Anaerobic biogas reactor microbial communites from Washington, USA - Biogas_R2 time_0 SIP DNA (SPAdes) (version 2) | ecosystem: Engineered > Bioreactor > Anaerobic > Unclassified | place... | reverse complement strand
AGTCGCAGTTGGGGAGAATACTGCAATTTTTAGCTTATCTCTGTGATGAAACATTGACTTAACACGCTAAATCACTAAGTCACCTTGAGGACAATCATCTCAAAGGTGAAAAATTGTCCTTTTTCATTCCCAAATCATCTCTGGGGTATAAAATGAAGTGAACAATATTATCTCATTAAATGCGAATTACTTATGGCGACTGAGAAGTCGCTACTTCACATGCCTCCTTCTTAGGGTGAAGGTGCACGAGGCCCTTGCCGGGTTACGACTCGGCAGGGGTTTTTTATTTAATTACAGTGTTTTTTGATTGCAGATATTGAAGAACTAAGAAGATCGCGTGAATTCGGGAGTACAAGCCTCAAAGCATCTTCAGTATTGTACCACTGAGGATCTCTTCCAGGCTCACCGGGGCCCGATACCTTAAGGTATCTGTAGAGAAAAAAGGCTACATGATAGTTTTTGTCATTGTATCTGTATTGAAGTGTGCCGGCCTCACCACAAAATTCACCCTCAATGCCGGCCTCCTCCAGTAACTCCCTTTTCGATGTTTCCTCTTCTGTTTCACCTCGCTCTATGTGACCTTTGGGAAACACAAACTTTGAGGGATCTTTCTTTGACCTTATCAGAAGTATTTGAATCTGATCATTTTGCGACCTGAAAACAATCGCTCCGGCTTCATAGATACAGTTAATCATCCTTGGAAAATAAGTTCTGCACTTTTACACTCATCGTCTTGTTTTACGTCTCATTCGAAGCGACACTATTATCATGCTTCCCACTGCGGTAAGAAAAGCCATGGCCATTTTGGTAAAATCGAGAACCGGAACTACTTTTACACCCTGTGGTCCAACATCTATAGCCGCAACAGGACGAGCCAGCGTCATTCCCCCTCCCCCTCCACCTCCACCTGAGCCGCTCTGTTCCCTGACTTCTCCACTTACCTTTGACGGATAAGACCCATATCCTTTTCCGTATCCTATTCCCAGTGCAACAGAAACCTCCGATGCTGTAATGACAGTATGTTCACCAGCAGTAAGTGGCTGTCCAAAAACAGAATCCACATGAGCTACCGCAATAAACTGTTCAAAAATCTCCTTAGCGTCAGCATCGTTTTGAACATCAAATGATCTGAAAATGTTTTCTTCCTTTTTTTCATCCATAATTACTTCCTTTTTATTGAGGTTATAATCAGCAGGTTAAATAAAGCAGAGATGATTTGAATAACCCTGTTCATATCGACGATAAGAATCCTAACATCTTTTCCTCTAAAAGATGTACTTACAAAGGTGGGCATGATCACTGTACATGAAAATCTTCCAAATTGAACAGCCAATGCATTTGACTGCAGGCCAACAGTTTTATTCATGCCTGAAAGCTTGATTTCCTTAGTATCTTTAATCCATTTGAGCATTATCTACCTCTTCCTGATTGAAGAAGAGAATCGCAAATACAATGCCGTTTTGAATGATGATAAGTGCCGATCTCGTGTAGATTGGATTGTAAGATAGGTAAGACAAATGAAATTTATGAAGGTAGAATAAACCACATTAATTCTAAATTCACCTGAGGTGAAATCATAAAGTTACCTCTGGGGTGAAATCACAAAGTTACCTCTGGGGTGAAATCACAAAGTTACCTCTGAGGTGAATCACAAAGTTACCTCTGAGGTGAATCACAAAGTTACCTCTGAGGTGAATCACAAAGTTACCTCTGGGGTGAAATCATAAAGTTACCTCTGAGGTGAATCACAAAGTTACCTCTGGGGTGGGGTGAATCACAAAGTTACCTCTGGGGTGGGGTGAATCACAAAGTTACCTTGGGGTGAAATCACAAAGTTACCTCTGGGGTGAAATCATAAAGTTATCTCTGGGGTGAATCACAAAGTTACCTCTGAGGTGAATCACAAAGTTACCTCTGGGGTGAAATCATAAAGTTACCTCTGAGGTGAATCACAAAGTTACCTCTGAGGTGAATCACAAAGTTACCTCTGGGGTGAATCACAAAGTTACCTCTGGGGTGAATCACAAAGTTACCTCTGGGGTGAATCACAAAGTTACCTCTGGGGTGAAATCACAAAGTTACCTCTGGGGTGAAATCACAAAGTTACCTCTGGGGTGAAATCACAAAGTTATCTCTGGGGTGATAGAATTCGAGGACCCGAAGACGCTTTATCAGGAATCAACACCGTTATTCATGCTTATGGAGATACAACTATTAACCAGGAACCAGAACCTTTACAACGATCTTGTGAACGGTTTCATCTGTTGCCAGTGGAGCATGGGCATCTTCAGGAAAAAACACGGCACACTGCCCGGGATTAAGGTAAAACCAGTGATCAGGTATATCACGGAAAAATATGACATCCTTTTCATAATTATATTCTCCCACCGGTGCAACACAACTTGTAACGTTTTTCCACCCGATCGTGTCTCTTCCGGATACACAATATTGTATATCGATGTATCTTCTGTGTGTCTCAAGCCTTGCTCTTTCGATTCCCGTACCGGTTACCGCCGAACCGAGAGCAAAAATCTGCTCCCCTTTTATCACCATTTTCCCGGAAGTGAAGGTTTCTGCGTTTATGGAGCGCAGAAAGTTTACCGCATCTTTAAATCCTGGGTGGATTGCAGAGTATCGGTCCATGTTTGTTAATTGATCCAGTATCATAAAAGCCCCCGGGCGTCTATCGATTCAATTTTCTTGAATGCGGAAAGGAAAATTTTTTCAATCTCGTATAACTCAGAATCTTTGTTTCTCTTCTTCCACAGGACTTTAAAATCATCAAGCAGATCTTTCCCCTCGCCAATCAGCTCATTTTTATCATGAAGAATCTTTCCTGCCTGCCGATACTCCACTACCTTCATGTAACTCAGCAGCCCCAGTGTCCACCTGACTGCTCTGGCACCCCAGATAAATTCGCCATATTTTTCAACTGAAAAATCTCTGAGGCTGAAAATCTGATCTTTTATAATTTCTGCTTTTTTAAACTTTTCAGAAATCTCTGCAATATCAATCTCTTTTACCTGTTCTTCCCTGTTCCAGAGTCCGCCAAAGCCTTCCGCCCATGCATAAATATTACCAAAATGGAATGTACAGAGACTTCCAAGCTCCCTTAGCAGTTTAAAAAGCCTTCCGGACATTTCCTGCCATTCAATCACCGATGCTGCCCGGTCGAACTCATTATCATCCTCATAGGAATTGTGGTTCCAGGATAAAGCAGCACTTAGCATCATCCCATGCATAGATCCGGAAATCAGGTTAACATGGCCGCAATCCCCCCAATCAGTCGTCAGTATTCCTTCTGCGCCGAATGAGTGCCCGTGAGAAACCATTCTTCGGATGTTCTTAGAGGCGCTGTTAATATCATATGCAAATCTACTCCACCCGTGCAGACCCGGGCAGCAGTACTGAGTCAGCCCTTTCCGGGCAAAGATTTCCGTGCTGCTGCTGTCAATATCTGGAGAATAGCCCCAATTAAGAAAAATCATCTCCCGCGGAAGCTCTTCGATCAATTCCGGGTAATGCAGTACGATATCACCCCACATCATTGGAATTTTTCCATTATCAATGACAACACCTGCTACCTTTTTTACAAAATCCACATACAGTCGCCCTGTTCCCAGTTCCTGAGCCCTTTTGAGATTTTTTCCTTTGCCAAGATCAAATGTCTCATCGCAGCATATATTGAAAAATTGAGATGAAAAAGCGGGTATCACCTCTTCTATCATCGATTTAATCAGTTCGAAGCTTTCCGGGTTCTGTGGATCTATCGTATAATGAGCCATCCTGTCCCAGAGGTTATGAGGAAGGTCTGAAGCCCTTATGTCAAGCTCATTCAAGTGTTCAAACCGTTTGAGCCTCAGAAGTTCATAAAGATGTCCGAAAGTTGAAAGCGATGGTACAAGATCAATGTGAAGTCTGCGGCAGTGCTTATCGAGCTCCTTTATCTCCTCTGCAGTCAGAGGGTCTTTTCCGCTCCACAATTCAGGAATATTCCCAAAGGCAAATGTATGCTCCATATAGAGCTGCATCTGATTGATTTTGTAGTTAGACAGTTTATCGGCAAGCCATTTCAGGGTTTTCAACTGTGGAACCCTGCCCCTTGTTACATCATGGTAAAAACCACGCCGGGGAAAATCAGGATAGTCTTCTATGTAAAGGCATGGGATCTCCGCGCCACACTGGTTCACAATCTGGCAGAGGGTTTGAACCGCCCGTAAAAACGATTCTTCTCCGCCCCCTGATACGTTGATTCTTTCCGGACTTACATCAATGGTATAGTTTTCAGGCCCCGCCATCTCCTTTGTGCAGAAATAGATCCCCACTGGCCGTTCCGCAGGTGTTATCTCTATTTCAGGTTCCCGACCAAGAATTTTAACAAGTGAACCGGTCAGCACTGATGATATAAACAAATTACTATTAGTTAACTTGTCAAAATATATCTTTATTGAAAGTTCTAATCTAAAGGAACCTTCTCTGGATACGCACTTTTTTACCTGCGGTATCAAGTACATTTTTTCTCCATCGGAAAACATTGCTCTTAATTCTGCTATTTGACCTAAAAGTTGCACTTGTGTGAGCAAATAAACGTAAGATGTTGAGATAATAATACTTGGAGGCATTATAGGTCTTAACCGACAAGGCGATAAGATCAAGATGCCTGAAAACCTTAGTGCTCAATAGATTACGATTATTTTCCAACAGCGGTTTTTAGGTTCAGAAAACCAACTCAATTCAATGATAAATTTAAAAAGAGCCATTAAGATTGTACACACTGTTTATTTCTTGTAATTGGTACGGTTTTTTAATTATATATACTACAAATCAGCCGATATATTTAATAAGCGGCTTTTTTCCGGGGTAAAAGCATGGACAACCACATTCAAATAGAAGAAATACGCAAATATCGCCAGTATCTTTCAGAAATTCTCGGTGAAGATATAGACGAAGAGGTCGCGGCAAGAATCTGGGTAATGAGATATGCAGAAATATGGCGCATGAAGCAAAACTCGACTGCAAAAGCCTGAACTGCTGATCTTGTCAAAAAATTGAATTCTTGCCTAAATTTGCCTGTTTAGTGAAAATAGGCGAATTATTTAAATCCGGAAATCAAAATCTGCAGTTTACCGGAAGCGCCACCCTGTTTTCCCTGCTCCCTGCAGTTAATATATAAACCCCCGGCATTACCCGCTTCCCAGCATCATTAGCATAGTCCCAGAGCACTGTTCCATCTTCTGAAACACTCAATCTTCGCACCGTTCTTCCAGACTGATCAAAAATTGTAACCGGGCTGTTTCTGCGATGCTGAGTAATTTGAATATGAAGCATTTTTCCGTTTGAAAATGCAGTCACCGGATTTATAGTTTTGCTTGTAAGTTTATGCCTGATGTTAAGCGGTGGAATGTAAGCTGGAGGTGCACTGTAAAGTGACGCCAGATTACCGGTGAAATAGATCTTTCCTATTACTATCTCATTTTCTGTACCGCTTGCCTGTTGCACCTGAAACCTGATAGCTTTCACTTTTGATAAATCAAGCCGGCCACCGGAACCGGATAACCTCTGAGTGAACCCTGCTATTGGTAAACTGAATTCCTTCATCTGAGACGTAAGATAAAGAGAATCCTCGAAATATGTATAATCCATAATGTCTGTTGTTATCAGTTGTACTGAAACTCCAAGAGGGGTTGCCGAGCGGGCAGACACTATGATGGAGTCAAGCCCGGTTAGATTCAGGTTGCCTTCCGGTGTTGTGCAGTCCCACTCCAGCGCAGAATACGGGTCAAACCCCAGATTTCCCTGATCGAGGTGATAAGCCCATTTAAGCTGAGATTCTGAACCGCTCTGAATCACTTCAAATTCACGAACCTTTGACTTTCCACCCTTACCTTCATCGCTGTCAAAATAGCTGCACCACTGATTACCGATATAGGGCTTGAGATCTCCATCACTGAACTCATCAATCAGAAGACGGTTCCCTACCATCAGATTCAACGAACCGCCCAGCCAGACTCTCTTCTGAACCGGAACCGATAACCCCCTGGCATTTATGGTAACCTTGTAATATCCCTGAGGCATCGGATCACCTTCAAAGGATAATCCGTACCATGAAATATCGAAAGAGCTTGTGGTTCCGCTATACTGGCACCATGCTGAGCTGTCTGTTTCGCTCATAAGCTCAACGGCCCAGATCGCCGGCTTATTGAACCGGCCGCTTACCCTGAGTGGAGCTATGCTGGCATTGATATCAAAGGGAGTAACTGAGGGCTGGTCGACCCATTGCAGTGCGACTCCGGGAAGAGAGTCTTTCATGTCTTCCCAGAGATTTGTAAACACACCGGATATCAATGATGCTCCAAACCAGGCCAGAAACTGATCAAAGTACATCTCATTGTGCAGAGTATCTTCATTGTTCGGATCGCTTGCTTTTCCCCAGTAGTCTGAACCCTCATAAAACTTCAGCAGCTCTTCACTGAATGGTTCTGCCGCCTGAGGCCCCCCGGCACCCATTGCCGCCGCCGCCCACATTCCAACTGTAAGATGGCTGTGCTCGGTTCTGGGTCGGATGACACCACTTCCCAGTTCAAATTCTCCGGTTACAGCACTCCCGTCCATTTGAAAGAAATTTGCCTTATCCGGTGTGCCGATAAAAGAGAGCGCTTTCTGCAGAAATGTTTTTGCGCGAATTTCGTTGTACCATAAATAATCTGTTGCCACTCTCCAAAGTACCCTTATGGCATCTTTATAAAAAAACTCTCCTCCTGCATAACTATTATAACCCAGAGCTTCTCCGCAAAACTCACCCGTAGGTTTCATCCAGTCTGGCACCATTCCATTCTGGTAGCCCGGTGATGCTGCGATACTTGTGTAACACTGGTCGATAAGACCTTTCCAGTTACGTTTCTGGGCATCAAACTCATCGAATACACGATAGAAAGCCGGTGCAAAATAGCCTGGATTAACAAACTCGGCGCCTCCCCATTCTGCACCGGGACGCAGATATTTACCATCTTCAACCATCAAAGACCAGAGGCTGTTAAGGATGTCCTGAGCCCTGCCGGCATAAGTTGCTCCTTTGGGGCTGGTATGAGCTGACCAGACATTCTTTTTGACCAGCAGATCGGCAAAGATCAAAGCCAATGCTATATCTTCATCAGCATCTGAAGCCGGACCTGTACCAACTACCGTTCCCTCCTGACTGGCCCGCCAATTGTAATACTCTCCTGACCACAGGCAATTTTCACCTGCGTCCCAGATTTTATTGAAGTAGGTCTGATCGTTGCAATAAAGGGCCAGAATCATGCCGTAACCTACACCCTCTGAAACGGCATCCTGGAGATGAGGTGGTTCAGATTTAGGCCTGTGTACCATTGTGACTGTATAGGGATCAATATTTCTCTTTTTAATGCCTTGCCAGGTTTTAAGCAGAATTGAATCATAAGGAGTACTCACCGAAGGTAGAACCGATGGGAAAGGAAGAAGAGTAGCTGAAGCATATAAACCTGATAGACAAAGAACGATAACCGCTTTCCTTACCAATAAAAGCATGCTTTCTCCAATTAAATAAAAGGTACCTGATGATTTTTATTATTAGTGTGCTTGGAAAATGATATAGTTCAGATCCATATTGATAAAGAATCCCTTTTTTTGGAAACAGTTTATATATTAGTTTCCCATCTGGACTTGACCAGTATTCAAACCCGTAAATCTTTATAATGGCCAATAGAAACTATCATCTTTTTTCAAATTGCAAAAGCATTATAATATGGGCTATCGCATCTGCTATTGGTGCCACCTGGCGCATAAAAATCACTGGACCTGAAAATCTTGACCCCTTTAACGACCTTGGCTGCGGAAGAATCTACTGCTTCTGGCACTCTCAACTTCTTCCCCTTTCTTTCATTTTTAGGAATACAGGAAAAACGGCTCTTGTTTCCAAAAGCCGTGACGGGCAGATTGCCGCTGCAGTAGCAAGATACTGGAAACATGATATAGTCTTCGGTTCATCAAGCAGCAACAGAATTTCTGCCCTGCGCCAATGTGTACGGGTTCTCAATGAAAAAAAATGCGTGGTTCTTACACCTGATGGCCCCAGAGGGCCGGCTCAAAAAATCAAATCTGGTGTCGCCCAGATAGCTCTGCTCTCGGGTGCACAGGTCGTACCGGTTGCCGTAGCCGCTGACCGCGCCTGGAGATTGAAATCTTGGGATAAGTTTTTGATTCCAAAACCGTTCAGCAGACTGAAAGTCTTCCTCGGCGACCCTGTTGATCCCGGGCAATTTTCGGTAAACGAGTCTGATACAGAAAAACTTCGCACAATTATTCAGGAAAGGATGGATCAACTTGGCGACCTGGCCTGAAAGCGTTCATATCCTGGTTCCATCTTACAAATCAGCAGACCTCCTGAGTAAGTTTCTTCCAGACTTGCTAAGATTTGTCCCTGTATCACAAGTGCTGGTAGTCGATGATGCCTCAGAAGATAATACCCCTGATATCTGTTCCAGATTTGGCATCACCTGCCTGAAACACGAGATAAACAGGGGAAAAGGCGCAGCGCTGAGAACCGGTTTTAAATACCTTCTGGAAAAGGGTACCAGCTGGATAATCACAATGGATGCCGACGGGCAGCATTCACCAGAGGATCTTCACTGTTTTTTAGACACGATTAAAGAAACGCCTGACGTGGGGATCTGTATTGGCTCAAGAACAATGAAACCCGGGATAATGCCTTTCTGGAGAATCTGCTCTAACCGGCTTACGTCATGGAGTCTTTCCCTGATAACCGGCGCCAGAATCCTGGATAGTCAATGTGGTTACCGGATCTACTCTTCAGCCCTGCTCAGGTCTGTTTCCATAGAATATGACCGATTCGAAATGGAAACCGAGGTGATAATAAAAGCGATCCGTAAGGGTTACAGAGTCAGTTTTACAAAGGTGCAGACATTATATTTGAATGATCTAAGTCATATTTCTCATTTAAATGATACATTAAGATGGGTCAAAGCCGTACTCATTACCAGTTTTAAATCTAAGTCCCGGAAATAACTGAAGATGGCAGAATACCTCAACCCCACTGTCGGCTGCGAAAAACTGATAAAAATATTGCGGGAGAAGGGCATCACCGATGAACGGGTGCTCGATGCCTTCCGCAAGGTCCCACGTCATCTTTTTGTTGACGGTGCAATGTATGCCCAGGCTTACGATGATAATGCGCTGCCGATCGGCAATGGCCAGACTATTTCTCAACCGATTGTGGTTGCAATGATGACTGAGATGCTTGAGTTGAAAAAAGATGAAAAAATTCTGGAGATTGGGACCGGATCCGGTTTTCAAACTGCTATCCTGGCCCAGTTTTCACGCCGTGTATACACAATCGAGCGTCAGAGAGAACTTGGTGAAAACGCAAGAAAAAGATTGAGGGAACTGGGTTATATAAATGTGGTTTGTAAGATTGGTGACGGGACTTGCGGGTGGCAGCAGTTTGCCCCTTTTGACAAGATAATCGTTACCGCTGGAGCTCCGGTAGTGCCAAAAACTCTCATCGATCAACTCGCTATAGGCGGCCGGATGATCATTCCTGCCGGGGACCGGGAAAAACAGGAACTGCACATTTATGACCGTTCCGAGCTTGGATGCAAATGCAGGGTTACCGGTGATGTTACTTTTGTACCATTAATCGGCGAACATGGCTGGTAGAGGTTTCCTTTCCTAGTTTCATTCTGTTACATCTTATACTAACTCTAAACTAAAGGCACTAAACTCATGCAGGAATTATTTACCACTTTTATTAACTGGTACATGGAGCACATTAATTATCTGACCATAACCCTTCTTATGGCAATCGAAAGCTCTTTTATCCCGTTTCCTTCAGAAGTCATCATACCACCTGCTGCCTGGAAAGCCGCACAAGGAAATTTAAACATTTTCGGCGTATTTGCATCTGGTACTGCAGGAGCTCTCATTGGAGCTATTTTCAACTATTACTTTGCTCTTTACCTGGGTAGAAAAGTGCTTTACTCTCTGGCAGATACCCGTCTGGCCCATCTACTTTTGATTAACAGAGAGAGTCTTGAAAAAGCGGAAAATTACTTTAACAAATATGGTAGAAGCTCTACCTTTATTGGACGGCTTCTTCCTGCTGTCCGTCAGTTCATTTCTCTTCCTGCGGGCGTTGCCCGTATGGATATAAAGGTTTTTTTGCTGTTCACAACCTTAGGGGCAGGAATTTGGAACCTTATTCTTGTCATTCTGGGCTTCTTCCTTTACTCTCAAAAAGACTTGCTTGAGAGATACTATCACCTTTTATCTTACGCATTTCTGGGCGTTGGAGCCGTTTTCGTGGCGTATGTTGTGATCAAGACCATATTCACGAAAAAAACCACCCGTGAAAAACAAACCCCTGTGACCGAAATTTCACAGACCGGAGCAGATGAAACTGCCGAAGCTGCTGAAGAGTAAGAGAACTAGTCAGGGACACCTGGGTTGAAATATTTCTTTCAGCCCTCCCGGCAATATTCATCAGACCGTAACGAATTAATTTCCTGCGCTTCTTAAATTGTGCCCGCAGGTTTATTTATGCTCGGTTTTGGTTGGAAAAAAACCTGTTTTCAATTATATTGTTATGTTTTCTCGTGATCTGATTTTCACTATATAGAGGAGCTTATCTAAATGTCAAAAAACAAAGTACCTCACGATGGTAACTCAGCCTGCGCTCATGTTGCGCACGCTGTAAATGAAGTCATTGCAATATATCCTATTACCCCATCTTCAAACATGGGAGAGATCTCAGATGAGAAGAGCGCAGCAGGGCAGAAAAATATCTGGGGAACAGTGCCCCAGGTTGCGGAGCTGCAGTCTGAAGGTGGTGCGGCGGGTGCAGTTCATGGCGCACTCTCCGCCGGAGCTCTTACCACTACGTTTACTGCCTCTCAGGGTCTGCTCCTCATGATTCCCAATATGTACAAAATTGCCGGTGAGCTCACCCCTACAGTTTTTCACGTAACAGCCCGTGCTATTGCCTGTCAGGGTCTCTCGATCTTCGGTGACCACAGCGATGTAATGGCTGTACGTCAGACCGGTTTTGCAATGCTTTCCTCAACAAATGTTCAGGAAGCAATGGATTTTGCCCTGATCGCTCACAGCGCTACTCTGGAAGCCAGAGTACCATTTGTACATTTCTTTGATGGATTCCGGACATCTCATGAACTTCAGAAAGTTGAAGAGCTCTCTTTAGATGACATGCGTGCAATGATCAATAACGAGCTTGTATGGGCACACCGCAAACGTTCGATGAGTCCTGACCGCCCATATATCAAAGGAACAGCCCAGAACCCTGATGTCTATTTCCAGGGACGTGAAACTGTAAACGCATATTATCAGATGTGTCCGGGAATTGTTCAGAAATATATGGACAAATTCGCCAAGCTGACAGGCCGTCAGTACCACCTTTTTGAATATGTCGGTGCGCCAGATGCCGACAGAGTTATTATAGCGATGGGTTCTGCATGCGACACCATTCACGAAACCGTCGACTATCTTAACAAACAGGGTCAGAAGACCGGTGCTGTAAAGGTTCGCCTTTTCAGACCTTTTGACATGAAGAGCCTTATCAATGCTATTCCTTCTACTGTGAAGAAAATCGCCGTTCTTGATAGAACAAAAGAGCCGGGATCTCTGGGCGAGCCGCTTTATGAAGACATAAGAGCAGCTATCGGCGAAGCAATTCAGGAAGGTATCGCAAAATTTGCATCTCCGGTAATTATCGGAGGCCGCTACGGACTGGGTTCTGCAGAATTTACGCCTGCAATGGTAAAGGCAGTATTTGATGAACTCGCCAAGAGCGCACCTAAGAGCCATTTTATCATCGGTATCAATGATGACGTCACAAACAGCTCTCTTGATTTCGACAGGTCATTTTCAATCGAAACTGATGATGTTTACAGGGCTCTCTTCTACGGTTTGGGCTCCGATGGAACCGTAAGCGCAAACAAGAACAGCATGAAAATCATCGCAGACAAAACCGAAAACAATACCCAGGGATATTTTGTTTACGATTCCAAAAAAGCAGGTTCAGTTACAGTTTCACATCTGCGTTTCGGCATAAACCCGATCCGCCGTCCATACCTGATCTCTAAAGCCAACTTCCTGGCATGTCACAACTTTTCCTTCCTGGAGAAGCTCGACATGCTCAAAAACCTTCAGGATGGTGGTACATTCCTTCTTGAATCACAGTACGATAAAGACAGCGTCTGGGACAAACTCCCCGGCCGTGTACAGAAACAGATCATCGATAAAAAGCTCCGGCTTTATGTAATTGATGCCATCGGCATTGCCCAGAAAATCGGCCTCGGCCCGCGCATCAACACCATTATGCAGACTGCATTTTTCAAGATCTCCGGTATAATTGATGGAAATACAGCGATCGATTCCATCAAGTACGCCATCAAGAAAACATACAGCAGAAAAGGCGATGCCATTGTAAAGATGAACATCGATTCCATTGATATGGCTCTTGAAGGCATTAAAGAAGTTAGTATTCCTTCTGCACCCTCTAACCCGGTTGCCGAGATCAAGGTCGTACCCAAAGACGCTCCAGAATTTGTGCAGAACGTCACTGCCAAGATTATTAAGGCCGAAGGTGATCTGCTGCCTGTTTCCAAGATTCCTGACGATGGTATCTGGCCCTCTGGAACAACCCAGTATGAAAAACGCAATATCGCTGTTACCATCCCTGTCTGGAACGAAAAGACCTGTATTCAGTGTCACCGTTGCGCTCTGATCTGTCCGCATGCGGCAGTCCGCCCGAAAGCTTATGATCCGAAGTATCTTGAAAATGCACCAGAAGCTTTCAAATCAGCAGATGCAAAAGGTAAAGAGCTGGCCGGTCTCAAATACACTCTTCAGGTTGCTCCGGAAGATTGTACCGGATGTGGAATATGCGTTGAGAACTGCCCGACCCATGGTAAAGGCAACGCAATCGAGATGCATCCCCAGACTCCGCTTCGTGAACAGGAAGCTAAAAACTGGGAATATTTCCTTTCAATTCCGGAAACTGACCCCAAACTGATAG
>Ga0209723_1005454_pt1 | contig 13068 bp, 9 predicted proteins | sample BiotimSIPDNA_2_FD_185750 | JGI IMG/M metagenome (GOLD analysis project Ga0209723, IMG submission 185750) | Anaerobic biogas reactor microbial communites from Washington, USA - Biogas_R2 time_0 SIP DNA (SPAdes) (version 2) | ecosystem: Engineered > Bioreactor > Anaerobic > Unclassified | place... | reverse complement strand
CTCCCTGGCCGGCTTGAGCGGAGCCCTTGAAGGCTCAACCTCAAGCCGGCCAGGGAGATATGTCATGCCTGATGCTGGTACTCCTGTCGCAGCCGTGAAAATCTTTCACAAAGAAACGTCATGAGCCCATTTTTGTAACATATTCAAAATGGAGGAGGGATATGATGAAAGGTTTTTCGAATGTTCGTAACTATATTTTTCGGTTTGTGTTTTTCAGGTTGGTACACTACTGAGCCGCAATACGTCATACCATGTGGATACCCCGCATTGTCGCCTCTGCTATCCGGCCTATTCTTTCTGGACAGGAGGTTCATCGCCGCGAGCAACGTCGCGCGCATGGAGGCGATGCTGCTATTCGTTGTCTGTCTCGGCTTCTGCCTTCTGCAGGGGGGCGGTATGTATAAGGGGCTCTCCCTGCTCTGTGTTTCGCCCCTAATCCATCTCAATGGCCTGCTGCTGCTGGCCGGGACCCTTGGCTACTGCCTGATGGGTGGGAGATTCCGGAACACACGGCGATCGTTCTCGAGATCGGACGGGCTGTTTCTCGCGATCGCGATCTGCATCTGGATATGCTGCATCTTCTACGTTGCGTGCAACTGGCGATGGTTTCTCCATGACATGGGGTAGCAGGTCTCGCGGAAAGCGTCCCATGGGATCATAACGAGCGGACGCGCCGCGCCGCAGATCGTCATCGTGGCATTGATGCTCTTCTGCGGCGTGTACGGAGCCAAGAAGAATCTCAACGCGGTATTGTTGCTTGCACTCTCATTGCCCGCGTGGTGCATTCGAAGAATCGCCCCCCGTCGTCGATCCCCGGTCCGCGCTGTATGTCCACCGTTCCGCCGGACCCGTAGCGCCCGATATGGCCCTCGCTCCCCTTCCACCCGCGTCCTCCGTCCGGGCGCCTCGATAAGAAGCCTGCAAAGCACGAAGCATGCCGGCGTAGCTGTCACGCTTTGAGCGCCGTCGCCGCTCCGCCGGGCACGGCGATTCGGCTTCCGGATCCCGGTCAATCCGCGATGATCGGGACAGGGGGCGCCGGAGGGGGCGCTCCGGACGGCCTGAATTCGCGCCGGAGAAGACGGTTGACCCAGCACAGGCCGATGCTTCCGGCGGCGATGTCGGTGAGGAGGCGGCCGGCGAAGATCCCCGTCAAACCGAAGCAGCGGCTCCCCAGGGATGCGAGCGGCACAAGGAGAACCCCGGCCCGGATCAGGTTGAGGACGGTGGCGAAGACCGGCCGGTGCATTCCGGTGAGGATGAAGCCGCTGTAGCGATGGATCTCCATCAGCCCGTAGCCGAAGGAGACGATCCGGACGTAGAGGGCGAAGATGGCCGACACCTCCGGGTCGCGGGTGAACACGGCGGCCAGGAGCGGCGCGGCGAGGAACATGACCGCAGCGACGCCGAGGCCGTAGACCAGGGCGAAGCCGGCCGCGTAGGCCTTGGCCTGGCGGATCCGGTCGATGCGCCCCGCCCCGAAGTTCTGGCTGACGAAGGGGACCAGGGACATGCCAAGGGCCATCGGGATGACGAAGGAGAACGTCTCGACCCGGGCGGCGGCGGAGACCGCGGCCACGGCGTTGTTGCCCCAGCGGCTGACCAGGGCGATGATCACGGCCGCGGAAAAGGGCATCAGCATCATGCTGATCGACCCGGGGACGGCGAACCCGGTGATCCGCCTGCAGGAACTCGCGAACAGGGAGATCTTCGGCCGGCGGAGCCGGAGGAGGCGGTGCCGGACGGTGAGAAGCCGGAGGAGCAGGACGGTGACGACGGTCTGGGCGATGACGGTGGCCAGGGAGGCCCCCAGGATGCCGAGGGCGGGACACCCCAGCCAGCCGAAGATCATGATCGGATCGAGGACGCAGTTGAGCAGCGCGCCGCCGACCATCATCAGACTGGCGGTCTTCGATTCGCCGAGTGAGATCAGGATGCCGTTCCCCATCATCGGCAGGGCCATGAAGACGGCCCCGGCGTACCAGGGCAGCATATAGCCCCGGATCAGGGGGAGGACCCGGTCGTCCGCCCCCAGGACCCGGAAAAGCGGATCGACGGTGAGGAACCCGGCGATCGCGATCGCCGCCGAGACGAGCATGATCAGGATCATCCCGTGCGTGAGGAACAGGGAGGCGCCCGGGCGGTCGGACCTGCCGAGGGCGTGCGAGGTGAGCGTCGTGACCCCGGTCGCTATTCCGCCGGCGATGAAGCGGAGCAGCATCGCCACCGGAAAGACGTACCCCATCGCGGCCAGCGGAAGGGTGCCGAGGCGGGCCACGAACCAGGTGTCGGCAAGGTTGTAGGAGTGCATCGCGAACGTCCCGGCCAGCATCGGGAATGCCATCTGGAAAAGGGTTCGACGGACGCTGTTCCGCAGCAGTATGGCCATCGAGCGGGTTCTCCACGCGGGGCCGGTCATGGGACCGGCATTACGGGGACGGCGGCGAATCCCCGTATGATAGAGCAACCCGCGGCGGTGTCCAGATATTTCACGCGGGATCGGCATGGGAACAGTGTCGGGCCCGGATGATTCGTCGTTCTCATCCCGGCGAAAGCCGGCATCCGGACATATGCGACCCGGGGGTGGATCCGTGCCGCGTCCCCCTTGGGCGGAAGACGGGGCAGGGATGCCATCCGCCCCCCATGCCCGTCCCTTCGCCGGGATCGCCCATTCGCACGACGAGCGGGCCCCCGGGCCGCGGCTTCCGTCGGACACGCCTTCCCCCCTCCCCTCCCCTCCCCTTCGGATCCCCGCATACCGGGCGCACCGGAGGGGGACGCGAACGGCTGTCGCCGCGCGGCGTTGCAGGAGCCGCCCCGCCCGGTCATTGCCGGCGGTCCGGCGGGCGCTGCTGCGGCGGCGGCGTTCGCGCCGCCCGTACCGGGACGTCGATACGATCAGCCGGAGGCGGCGCACCCGCATCCATCGCGGTTTCCGCCCGCAATGTTCCCCGCCCCGTTCCCCCTTCTTCTTGTGTATACTATCGCGTGCCCCTCATGCGGCCGACGGGGCGTGCGAAAGGAGATCGGGGATGGAGATACGAAGCTTCATACGCGGCGAGTGGATCGTCCCGAAGTCGAAGAGGACGGTGCGCAACGTCAATCCCGCCAACGTCGACGAGGTCGTCTCTGAATTCCCGTCGGCCGGAGAGGAGGAAACCTCGAGGGCGGTGGATGCGGCCCTGGAGGCGTTCCCCGCCTGGAGGGAGATCCCGGCCCCGGAGAGGGGGCGCTTCGTCGCGCGCGTCGCGGAGATGGCGCGGCAGCGGCAGGACGAACTCGCCCGCACGATGACCCGCGAGGAGGGGAAGATCCTGCGCGAGGCGATGGGCGAGGTGCGAAAAGGCATCAACGCGCTCGAATATTACGGGGGGGCCGGATTCAGACTCAGAGGCCAGACCGCTCCCTCCGAGCTGGCGGACTGCTTCGCCTATACGATACGGAGACCGCTCGGGGTCGCGGGGCTCATCACCCCCTGGAACTTCCCCTGGTCAATTCCGTGCTGGAAGATCGCGCCCGCGCTCGTGGCGGGCAACACGGTCGTCTTCAAACCCGCCGAGCTCACCCCGGGTATCGCCCGCATCCTCGTCGAGCTGTTCGAGAAGGCCGGGCTCCCGCCGGGCGTCCTCAACATGGTGGTAGGCCCGGGCTCGGCGGTGGGCGAGTCCATCGTCCACCATCCCGCGATCAAGGCGGTCTCATTCACCGGCTCCAACGAGGTGGGGAAGCGGGTGATCGCGGAGTCGGCACGGCTGCACAAGAAGGTGACCTGCGAGATGGGGGGGAAAAACGCGCTGGTCCTCATGGAGGACGGCGACATCGACGCGGCGGTCGCGGCGACGGCGGACGGCGCCTTCGGCTCGACCGGCCAGCGATGCACCGCCACCAGCCGCGTCCTCGTCCACAGAAAGGTCAAGGATGCCTTCGTGGAACGGCTCCTCGAGAAGGCGCGCGGCTACGTGCCCGGCGACGGGATGGACCCGGCCACGACCATGGGGCCGGTGGTCGACAGAAAACAGTACGAGAGCGTCCTCGCGCACATCGAGGCGGGGCGAAAGGAGGGGGCGCGCCTCCTCCTCGGCGGCGGGGCGGCGGCGGGGAACGGCTACTTCATCGAGCCCACGATCTTCGACGGGGCGACGCCCGCGATGCGGATATTCCGGGAGGAGATATTCGGGCCGGTGCTCTGCATCTCGGAGTTCGAGCGGTTCGACGAGGCGATCCTGCTCTCCAACGCGACGGAGTACGGATTCACGGGGGCGATCTTCACGCGCGACGTGAGGGCCATCATGCGCTTCATCGAGCAGGCGGAGATACAGATGGTGCACATCAACGAGCCCACGATCGGCGGGGAGGCGCAGCTCCCGTTCGGCGGATGCAAGGCGACCGGGTACGGGGACCGCGAGATGGCCGACGAGGGGCTCAACTTCTTCACGCTGACCAAGACGGTGTTCATCAACTACTCGGGCCGCGGGGAGCGGGCGATGGTCAGATAGCGGGGGCGTTCCGTCTTTCGATCGAGACGCCCCGGCGCCACGGCACGTTCCGCCTCGCCGGGCGGAACGTCCGGGCCCCTCCCCGCATCCCGCCGCCTCACCCGCCGGCGTTGACCCGAAAATCTTTTGCGTTGGCGGGGAACGCGACGCAGAGCGCGACCATCCACGACAACCCGAACTCGGCCAGCTCCCCCCGCTTCGAGGATCGGACGGCGCCGTACACGAGCAGAATGGTCGCGACGATGAAGACCGCGTGCCGCGCCCGCGGGACCGGGATCGCGAAGGCGGAGATCAGGCGGGAGGCCGTTGGGTTCCACCGGTACAGAATCGGCAGGAGCAGGACGTAGGCGACGATCATTGCGCCGAGCAGATGGCTGAAGACAAGCTTGTTGATTTTCACCCCGCCGATCTTGAGGTTGTGGATGTTGGTGTCGCGCTGCACGTTGTATTCCATGAACCAGGAGGGGCTCTCGAAGCCGAGCATCCTCTGCCCCCAGGAGATCTCCTCGCCCGCGCCGAAGACGAAGAGCGCCCCCAGGAGGGCGGTGGCCGCGAGAAACAGGACCGGCCTGCGCCGCCGGAGCATGAGGAAGCGCCGACAACAGACGAGAGCCGCGAACAGGAGCGCCAGGACCGTGCCCCACTCGATCGGTCCATCCTCCTCGACGTAGCCGTGCCTGAACGCGGGCTCATCGACATGGGAGAGGACAACGCCCGCGAGAACGGCGACGAGGACGAGTGCCACGACCGCCTTTTCCATTATATGCATCTTTGCCGCCCTTTCCGGACCGTGCCACGACAACAAGCATACCCGTATCGCCCCGAATATGCGAGGGAGAGATTGCAGCCCGGGGGGAAATACGCCGCCTCTCGCCGGACCTCGCCGCGCCGCCGCGCCTTCGGGACCGCCGGATTCGTTGACACGGCGCCGGGATCGTGGTGTAATCGTATTTCACACCGCGAGCGCGACCGATGCAACGATCCGCCATCGGCATCCTTTCGATCGCAGCGGCCGTCTGCGTATCGTGCGGGCGCACGGGTCTCGACACAGCCGCCATGAAGCCGACAGACCGTTCCGTACCCGCCTACCGGGCCCCCGGCGACTGGATCGCGGCCGAGGCGATCCCGTTCTCCCCCGACTCCCCTGAATCGTTCAACGCTGCCGTGGCCGGACTCGTCGAGGAGCTGGACGGCCGGGTGGAACTGCTCGGCATCGGCGAGCCGCTGCACGGGGGCGAGGGGTTTCTTCTTCTCCGCAACCGGCTCTTTCAACGCCTCGCGGAGGCGCACGGTTTCGGCGCCATCGCCGTCGAGAGCGACTTCTTCCGCGGACGACTCGTGGACGAGTTCGTGTCGGGCCGCGGCCCGGCGTCGTACGAAGAGGTGCGGGAGGAGGGGTTCAGTCACACCTTCGGCCGGCTCGACGCGAACCGGGAGCTCGTGGAGTGGATGCGGAGCCGGAACGCCGATCCGTCCCGGCCGACACGACTCCGCTTCTACGGCTTCGACGGCCCGATGGAGATGATCGGCACCCCGAGCCCGCGGCGCCTGGTCCTCTTCGCACTCGACTATCTCGCCTCGGCCGACCGCCCGGCGGCGGAGGCGCGCCGCGCGCGCATCGAGCCGCTCCTCGGGGACGACGCGGCCTGGGAGGACCCCGCCGCCTCGACCGACCCGTCGAAGGCGTTCGGCTCCTCGCCCGCCGCGGCCGCCCTCCGGGTCGAGACGGAGGAGCTCATCGCCGACCTCCGCGCGCGACGCCCGGCGCTCGCGGCGGACGAGGGGCGGGATCGGTACCTGGAGGCGGTCCACCACGCGGAGATGGCGCGCCACCTGCTGAACTACCACGCCGCGCTGGCGCGGAGGTCGGAGGCGCGGATCGCGGAGATGCTGGGGATACGCGATCTGATGATGGCCGACACCCTGGCCTACATCGCGACCCTGGAATGCGGACGGGGCAAGGTGCTGGTCTTCGCCCACAACAGCCACCTGAAACGGGGGAAGGCGGAGTGGCAGCTCGGCCCGCACGCGCTCGCCTGGTGGCCGGCGGGCGCGCACCTCGACTCGATGCTCGGCGCCCGCTACGCCGTCGTCGGCGCGGGGCTGGGGGTGTCGGAGGATAACGGCATCGGCGTTCCCGAACCGGGCACGCTCGAGGCGCTCCTGACCGCCGCGCCCGGCCCGGCACGGTTCATCCCGACGCACCGGGGGACGCAGTTCCCTCCCGGAACGCTCCCGGCGATCCGGGCGCGCTCCGGCAGCGCGAGGAACCCGGGCTACTTCCCTCTCGACGCGAGGAGCTTCACCGACTACGACTGGCTTGCCGTCCTGGACTCCACATCGTACAGCCGCGGCGCGCCCCCGTTGCCGTAGCCCGGTCCGTCCGCCGGCGCGTCACGACAGCCCCGGGACACGGCGCGGGGCGACGGGCGGACGCCGCGCGGGCTTGAAGTAGACCGTCGCCTCGCACCCCGGCACGGCGCCGATGAGCTCGCGCTCGAACTCGTCGGCCAGGGCCGCGGCCTCCGCGGCGGTGAGATCCTCGCGCACGACGAATCCGACATCGAGAAACGTCCTGCGTCCCGCCCGCCGGGCCCGCACCCGGTGGACGCCGCATGCGCGGGCCCCGTACCGCTTCGCCATCCCCTCGATCAGGTCGCAGATCTCCCGTTCCGGCGCGCCGTCCAGAAGCTCCCGCAGCTCGCCGCCGAGCTCCCTGAGCGGCAGCCGCATGAACAGAAGGGCGAGGACGATCGCCATCGTCGGGTCGATGTAGGGGGCGGCTTCCCGGTACCCGAGCCGAACCGCCGCGATCCCGAGCATGAACCCCGCGCACATCGCGAACGAAAGGCCCGCGTCCACGAACCACTGCGTCGCGGAGGCGCGAAGGATGGCCGATCCCTCCCGCCCGGCGACGCCCCGCAGGTAGGCCCCCAGCGCCAGGGCGAGCATCCCGCAGAAGAGCGACGAGGCGGCGGGGAGATCGTAGCGGACGATATCCTCCGGGTGGATGATGTCCTGGACGGCGACGATCGACCCGAGGACGCACGTGGAGATGATGCCGATGTTCTGCGCGGCGGCGGCGAGCGGCTCGTATTTGCCGTACCCGAAATGGAAGAGGCGGTCGGGCGGGCTGCCCACCTTGCGTATCGCGACCCGCGCGAACAGCGTCATGCAGAGGATGAGAAACCCCGTCCCCGCGTCGAGCAGCAGGGCGACCGAATCGCAGGCGACGCCGACGGCGGACGAGACGGCGAAGGTGAGCACCGCGCCGACGATCGACAGCCGCGCGGCCGAGGCCTCGCGGCTACCGCACGGGGGACGCACGCGGCGGGTCGGCATCTACTCGATCACCTTGAAATCGGCCGGAGCCGTCACGGTGATGCGGAGGTAGTTCCCGTTGCCCTCCCTGGTGATCTCCCCGGTGGCGACGACCTCCTTGTTGAGGTAGTAGCTCTCCGCGTCGCGGCGGAATTTCGAAAGCTCGGCTGCGGGGATCTTCACGGACAGGTACCTGCTGTAATCGGCGTGGAAGTTCAGGTACAGGTTGCCGCTCCTGGCCGACCGATGCGCCCCCACGATCGTCCCCGCCACGCTCTTCCTCTGGTCGACGTAGTCGGCCGCCTCCGAGAAGGGGATCGCGTCCACGACCGCCCCCCCCGCGGCGTCGGGTTTCGGCGCCGCGGCGGCCTCCCGCGCGGCGGGAGCCTGCGGCGTCTTCAAACGCCACCGCGTGTCGCAGTACGGGCACCAGCCGCTGCCGAGCTCGGAGGACACCGTGAACCTGTTCGTACAGGCGTGGCACTCGACCAGCGTGAACGGCGGGGCGGCGTAGACGGGGACCTTGGCCTGCTCCGGCTCCTCCCTCGGGGGCGCCTCCTCCCGCGGGGCCTTGGCGGAGTCGCCGGGCGCGCCGACCGTGATCTCGTCCTTGAACTTCTCCAGGGTCTTGCCGCCGATGCCCTTCACCCTCCGTAGATCGTTGACGCTGCGATACGGGCGCCCCTCGATGATCCTCTGGGCCATCACCGGCCCTATCCCGGTGAGCCCCTCCAGCTCCCCCTTCGAGGCCGTATTGATGTCGACGAGGCAGAAGGCGGCCCCCGCGCACAGGAGCGCGGACGCCGCGGCGAGACGCGCAAGCATCTTCATCGTTCACCTCCGCTGTTGCGCGCGCGCTTCGCGGCCGCTCAGGCCCGCTCCGCCCGCACGATGAGCCGGTGGCCCTCCGTGAACGGAACGAGGGCGTCGAGTTTCGACAGGAGACGCAGACACGGGTACGCGAAACAGTAGAGCCGGAACCTCTTCTCCATCCGCTTCATCTGCGCCTCGGTGATCAGCAGCCCCTTGGTGCTGTGGACCGCCCCGCCCGCCGAGGCGGAGGAGGCCCGGGTGACCGCGATATCGACCAGTTCCGTGAAGAAGCGCGAGTAGGTGGAGACCCGCGTCACGCGGAACCCGTTCCCCAGAAGCGACTCCAGCCCCTGCCGGGAGTAGCCCGGCCGCAGATGCCCGTGCTGTTCGTCGGTGAGGCCCGCGAGGCTTCTGAGGAGGCGGGACACCGAACGGCGCTTCAGATGCGGCACGTTCACGACCAGCACGCCGCCGGGTCTCAGTATCCTGCGCAGTTCGGCGACGCAGCCGCGGTCGTCCCGGAGATGCTCGAGATAGTCGACGACGGCGACGAGATCGAACTGCCCGTCGGCGAACGGCATCGCGGCCCCGTCGACGGTTTTGGAGACGCGTTCCCCCACCAGGGAGCGGATCGACTCGACGGCGTCGTCGTTGAGATCGGCGCTGTGCCAGACGCCCCCGTGCGCCCTGAGCAGGCGGCTGATGACGCCGTTGTCCCCGCCCAGGTCGAGGCAGACCTTCCCCTCCGTCGGCGGGAGAAAGTCGCGCAAGGCGCAGAGCTTCACCTGCTTGATGACGGATTTCTCGAAGAGGCGAAGGTGCCAGTCGTCGGGCGAGGCGCGCATCTCCGAGTCCTTCCTGCCTCGGGACCGATCGGACCCCAAGCAGACACAGGATACCACACGGCCGCCGGCCAGTCAAACGGGCGGGTTGAACCCCGGGCGGCGACGCGCTATACTGCCCCCGTTCGCAGGCACCGTTGCAGGGAGGTCACCGATGGGTCTTCGCGGCTGGGCGCTGTTCCTCGCGGGGCTTCTCCTGCTCGCGTTCATCTTCAGCCACCCGCTCGCCCTCCATCTCCGCAGCGGGATGCCCTATTCGTTTCTCCCCGTCCCCGGCCTCGAGCTGCTGCATCAGCACCCGGGAGACTATCTCCAGCTGATGTACCGTTTCTGGCTCTTCGAGAAGGCGCTCGAGGGCCGGACCGCGTTCTTCTCCAACGCCTTCGAGTTCTCCACCCCGCGCACCCCGCCCACCTTCGTGACGCAGGGGATACCGATCTCGTTCCTCTTCATGCTCTTCATGCCGCTGGGCAACATCGCCGCCTACAACGCCCTCGTCGTGCTTTCGTTCCTCGCCGCGGGGGCGGCGATGGCGCTCCTGGTCTCCGCGGTCACGGGGAGCCCCGGGGCCGCGGCCGCGTGCGGTCTCCTCTACGCGTGCGTGCCGTACCGCCTCGGCCACCTGTACGGGGGCCATATCGGGGGGTTCGTCTTCTTCCTCCCGCCGCTGGCGCTCTACTGCATTGAGCGCGGGTTCGCGGCGGGCGGAGGCGGACGAAACGCGTTCCGGTGGGGGCTGGCCTGCGGCCTCTGCGTCCTCTCCACCGCCATGACCGAGCTCCACATCAGCTTCTACCTCGCCCCGCTGCTCTGCGTCTACTTCGCCGTCTCGTTCGCCGCTCTCGCCCGCCAGGCGGGACGGCCCGCCGCGACGCGCACCGCCCTGCGCATCCTCGGGGGGCTGCTTCTGCCCGCCGCCGCGAGCGTCGCCTACCTCCTCTGGGTGCGTCACGCCATCATCGCCCCCTCGTCCGTCAGCGGCGGTCGGACGCTCAAGAACGTCCAGGCCTTCAGTCCGCTCCTCGGCGACCTGCTCCGCAAGAGCCCCAACGCGGAGAAGAACATCTACCCCGGATACGCCGCGCTGCTTCTCGCCCTCTGGGGGATCCTCCAGCGGCGCCGCGAGATCGCCCGCGGGCGGGCGGAGGGCGGCGCCCTGCTGCTCCTCTACTTCTGGGTCGGGCTTTGCGCGCTCGGGTACCTGCTCGCCCTCGGCACCACGCTCGAGGCGCGGGTTCCTGTCTACGGCTGGCTGCATGCGCGCGTGCCGTTCCTGGCCTTCTCCCGCACCCCGAGCAGGATCCTCTGCCTCGCCCTCCCCGCCCTGTTCGTCCTGTGCGGCTTCGGGCTGCGGGCCATTCTGTCGCGCGGGAGACCCGCGCGCGGCGCCGCGTTCCTCCTCGTGTTCCTCGCGCTCGCGGACTACCACCCGAAGCGGCCGATCGGGATCAGCATACTGCGGGGGATGGACCGCGTCTACGAGACGGTGCGCCGGGAGGCGCAGGGGAAACGCCTCCTCGATCTGCCGATCTGGCCGGGAGACTCCGCGTGGAGCGCGATCTACGAATACTACGCCACGCTCACCGGCGTGCCGATCGTGAACGGCTACAACCCGGTACCCCGCCAGCGCTACGTGACGGAGGTGTTCGAGCCGCTCCGGAGTCTCAACGTCGGCGAGCTGCGGGCGGCGCAGCACGCCCTGCTGCGGGACTGGAACGTCTCGCACATCGTCCTCCACCAGGACCTGTTCCCCCGCAAGGTGAGCCGCTACCCGTTCCGCTTCACCCTGCGCAACCTTCTCGACTCGCCGTACCTCCGGTTCGTGATGCAGGAAGGCCCCAACCACCTCTTTGAGGTCCTCGACGCGCCGTCGGGCCCCCCGCCGGCGTTCTGCCGCCGCAGCCCGGTCGGGAACCTGTACCCCGCGCGGTCCGCCGGGTATGAGGTCGGCAGGCGCATCCAGGACGCCGCGGCGTCGGGCGGGCGCGCGATCGCCGCGGTCGGCCGCGGCGAACCGGAGGGGATGCTTTTCGGCGGCGTCTCGCGCTTCTACCCGACGGGCGCGTTCCGGGTCTGGTTCAACCTGAAGCTGGTCGCGCCGCCGGACGACGGGCCCGCGGCGAGGCTCGAGGTGTACGACGTCGGGAAGGGGCGCACCATCGCGGCCCGGGAGCTCTCCGCGGACGAGTTCGGCGCACCCGGGGGATACCGGCTCTTCGACCTTTCGTTCGTCAATCAGGAGTCCGCCCGCATCGAGTTCAGGGTGCAGCGCCTCGGCGGGAGCGGACTCCGGGCGGATTTCGCCTACGTGCTGTTCGACGGGGAGGAGGACCCGCGCCCCCGGTACGAGGCGGAGGACCTGTACCATATCGGCCGGTGCATCGAGGACGCGGCGGCGTCGGGCGGGCACGCCGTGGAGATCAGCCGCGAGGAGGATCCCCATATGCCGATGGCGAGCGGCCCCGAACGCCTCTACCCGCCCGGGGAGTACCGCGCGCGTTTCATGATGGAGGCGGAAGACGCGGACGAGGGCTCGGTCGCGCTCCTCGCGGCGTCGTCATCCTTCGGCGACACCCTGGCCTCCCGCGAGCTTGCGGCGGCCGATCTTCGCGGGCCCGGCCGATACCGCCCGCAGGAGCTCGAATTCACGCTCGACCGGCTCACCCCCCTCCAATTCTCGATCCGCCATTTCAACCGGGCCCGCCTGCGTTTCGACGCGATCGAGATCGAGCGGCGCTAGCGGCCGCCGTCGCCCCCGTCCGGGCACCCCCTCCGGTTCGCGCCGCCGCCCCACACCGACAGGTAGTACGCGGTGAGCGCGGCGATAAAGAAGAGCCACGCGAACGCGAGCGGCCAGGTGGAGCGCACCGGGTGGAGGAACGACGGGAGCGCCCGGCTCGAGATCTCCACGCCGAAACAGGCGAGCAGGTGCACGTGCCGGTACAGCGTCAGCGGATACGCGCAGCCCAGCGCGCCGAAGAGGATGCCGACGGAGAGAAGGAATGCGAACGGGATCGTGAACGAACGCCCCGGCGAACGGGAGAGGGCGTAGCAGAGCGCGGCGCCGAGGAGCGGCGCGGGGGCGACGATGTAGCGCGGCGGGGGCGCGTACCCGCCCCACCAGTGCATGTAGAGCGACTCGGGGAGATACAGCGAGAGGACGAGGGCGGCGAGGCCCCAGCCCCGCCGCGGTTGTTCCCGCGCGAGGAGGGCGACGGAGGGGACGGCCAGGAGGTAGACCGGGGACCATGCCAGCATCCCCACCGCCTGGTCGAGCGCGAGGCCCAGGAGGCCGTTCAACCCTCCCCGCGCCCAGAATGCCGTGCGGCCGAACCCCTGGTGCAGATAGCCGCCCGCGAAACTCCATGTGCCGAACGCCATCTGCTGGTACCCCAACAGAAGGGCGCACGAGACGGCGAGCGGGACCGCGGCGACGACGAGGGCCGCCGCGCGGCGGCGCGGGTTTTCATCGGTCCACGCCCGGCGCGCGTGCATCGCCGCGAGGAGGAGGGCGGGGAGGAGGAAGCGGAAGGAGAGCCACGGGAGGAAGGCGACGCAGAGGGACGAGATGATGAGGGAACCCGTGAATCGGGGAG
>Ga0209723_1005453_pt1 | contig 13069 bp, 12 predicted proteins | sample BiotimSIPDNA_2_FD_185750 | JGI IMG/M metagenome (GOLD analysis project Ga0209723, IMG submission 185750) | Anaerobic biogas reactor microbial communites from Washington, USA - Biogas_R2 time_0 SIP DNA (SPAdes) (version 2) | ecosystem: Engineered > Bioreactor > Anaerobic > Unclassified | place... | reverse complement strand
CAAAACAACCTAGACCCAGCTGTGGCAGAAAAGCCGGAAGAATTGGTGGTTTATGGAGGCCGCGGACAGGCTGCCCGCTCGTGGGAAGCTTTTGATGCCATCTTAGAAAGCCTCAAAAACCTGGCGGAAGATGAAACCCTATTGGTGCAATCTGGCAAACCAGTTGGCATCTTTAAGACGCATACAGATGCACCGCGGGTGCTGATTGCCAATTCCAACCTGGTGCCGCATTGGGCGACCCAGGAACACTTTGATGACCTAGCAGCCAAAGGGCTGATTATGTACGGGCAAATGACCGCCGGCTCGTGGATTTACATTGGCACGCAAGGCATTCTGCAGGGTACCTATGAGACTTTGGGCGCTTTAGCGAAGCAAAGGGGCTGGGAGTCCTTGAAAGGCAAGTTTGTTTTGACAGCTGGCTTGGGCGGCATGGGCGGCGCACAACCCCTAGCGATCACCATGAATAACGGCGTTGGCTTAATTGTTGAGGTTGACCCAGACCGAGCCCATAGGCGCTTAGAGATTGGTTACGTGGATGCGGTCACGGACACTTTGGAAGAGGCCATGACGCTTGTGGAAGAGGCGCTTGAAGATGAAACACCCACGTCCATAGGCTTGATTGGCAACGCGGCAGAGATTTACCCTGAGTTAGTACTGCGCGGCGTTGTGCCAGATGTGGTGACAGATCAAACACCAGCGCACGACCTGATGAGTTACATCCCAGCAGGCATGTCGCTTGAAGAAGCTTATGCGCTTCAAACATCCGATCCCAAAAAATTTGCAGAGCTTTCGCAAGCATCCATGGCTGCCCACGTGCAAGCCATGCTGGCATTCCAACGCTTAGGGGCAGAGGTTTTCGATTATGGTAATAACTTACGCCAGCGCGCATATGATTACGGCGTCAAAGATGCATTTAACTTCCCTGGTTTTGTGCCAGCGTATATTCGCCCGCTGTTTTGTGAAGGCAAGGGTCCTTTCCGCTGGGTAGCCCTCTCCGGTGATCCAGAAGATATCTATCGAACTGATGAGGCGATTGCTAAATTATTCCCAAAGGATGATCACTTGCAGCGCTGGCTAAAAATGGCAAGGGAGAAGGTGCCTTTCCAAGGTCTGCCATCCCGAATTTGCTGGTTGGGTTATGGTGAGCGGGCAAAAGCTGGCCTGGCTTTCAACCAACTTGTTGCTGACGGCGTGGTTAAAGCGCCTATTGTGATCGGCCGAGACCATCTTGATGCCGGCTCAGTTGCTTCTCCGAACCGGGAGACTGAAAGCATGCGCGACGGCACGGATGCGGTGAGCGACTGGCCAATTTTGAATGCCTTACTCAACGCGGTAAACGGTGCTACCTGGGTCTCCTTTCACCATGGCGGTGGGGTAGGGATTGGTTTTAGCCAGCACGCTGGCCAGGTTATCGTTGCCGACGGTACGCCAGAAGCAGCAAAGCGGCTGGAGAGGGTGTTGACTGGCGACCCGGGCACGGGCGTGATGCGCCATGCAGATGCAGGTTACCCGGAAGCGATTGATTTTGCACGCATACACGGCATAAAAATACCAATGCTTGATAAGTAATGAAGAGAAGTGGTCGTGTTATCCTATTTATTTTAGCCATCCTGATTGGCGTTGGGGTCGGCTTAGTTTATGGTTGGTTGGTGTTACCCCCTACGCCTGATCAGGCTGGCTTGCAAGACCTGCGCATGGATTACAAGACGGATATTGTTTTGATGGCTGCAGAACTCTATAATACAGAAAATGACCTCCAGGCTGCACAAAATAGGCTCTCTCAAATTGAACAAAATTCTGTTATCGACCTGGTTAACCAGGCAGTTATTTATGCGAAGGATATTGGTTACTTAGCAGAAGACGTGCAGTTAATGGCAAACCTGGCAACTGCCCTTCAGAGCCAGTAGGTGAATGCAGAGGATGAATCATAACAACGAATTTCCCTGGTACATATTAACCGGTCTGATTATTGGCCTGCTTTTGGGGTTTACATTGACCAGGCTGATGGTGCCACTGCAAAACCAGGCAGTCAGCCCGACGGAATTATCAGGCGCTGATAAAGATTTTTACCGAGCGATGATTGCCGAGACATACGCAGCATCCTCCAATCTAAGTAGGGCTTTGAGCAGGCTGGAATTGATCCAAGACCCTGACCCAGTACAGGCGCTCTCAGCCCAGGCACAGCGTTTGCTTGCGCAAAACGCATCAAGTTCGCAAGCCAGTGCCTTAGCTCAATTGGCAGAGGTTTTGAGTGCCATCGAGCCAACAGCAGAAGAATAATTTCTACCTCGATCGTTGATCGTGTAGTGCGAACTGTTAGTTCGAACACAGCATCAAGCAGTCACAAAATTTTTGACAAAACGACTTAATAAAAAAAAGGTTGTCCTGGTCTAATTGGACAACCTTTAAATTCATGTGCGAATAGGATATGATGCTTATGGCATTGGATTTTCGGTTCCCCAATCCTGGCCGAGAAACAAAACAATATCTACTTGTGAATTTGGATCATATTGAATCGTGATGCGCGATGAAGGGGTGATGTTCATCAGATCAACCAGGTATTTAAGGGTATATGGCTTGCTGCCAAATAAATTTACCTGGGAGTAGAAAATATAATCTGTGTTAACCGCTTCGACGACCTGGAGCCCCATAGAGCGCAAGTATTCAGCTGTTTCTTCAGCTAAGCCCTCTACACCAGAGCCATTTTGAATTGCAATGGTCGCGTTTTCCAGCTTAGCCAATTCAAGCACATCGCTGCCTGTTGCAGCCGGGCCAACGGCAATGCCGCTTAAGAATATTTCGTCCCGAAGCAAGCGGATTTTATCTGTAATGGGCACTAAAATATCCAGCCCATCTGGTGATTTAGCAAAATTTACGTATTGCCCCGTAATGACCACATGTTTAATCTGATCTTTTGGCACTTCCAGGGCTTTTAATCCCAGTTTGATAGCCTGGTCAAGCCCAAGGTTTGTTTTTATCCCAGAAGAGAGGTCACCATATAATTTTTCGGCATTGGCAATTAACTTAGGCATCATATTGAATTTGACGATACGATCTCTAATTCCCAATACGACTTGTTGCTGGCGGTTAGCCCTGTCAAAGTCGCCCCCTTCAGTGCTGCGTGACCTAGCATAGGCTAAGGCAAGATTGCCGGGTAAAACATGTGTGCCAGGTTGCAAGTAGATTGGCTTTCCTTCTTCACCTTCCCCAATGGGGTCAATCCGGACCTCTTCTGTAACCTTAACTTTTACCCCATCGATATTATCGATAAAGCTTTCAAAGGCAGTAAAATCTACCTGGGCGTAATATTGAATAGGCACACCGAGAAGCTCTTCAACGGTACGCTTGGCCATCTCAGGTCCGCCCCCAGGCATCTTCCAGGCTTCACCCAAGAAATAAGCCGTGTTGATTTTGTCATAATCGAAGCCAGGAATAGGGACCCATAAGTCACGTGGAATAGAGATCATGCCAGCCGTGTTATGGATTGGGTCCAATGTAAACAGGATCATGGTGTCTGTACGGGGGATATCGCCTGCTTGCCAGTCCCGATAATCCAAACCCATCAAGAGCAAGTTGACACGCGATTTACCATCCCATGGGTCTGGTAATTTTAAATTTTCAACCGGCACATCAACAAACTCAGGTTCTTGCGTCTCATCAACCACAGTTTCTACTTTTGTGGGTTTGTCAATTGGAGCACCTGGCAAGTTGATGATGGTCATACCCATAACAAGGTTACGCACTAATAAGCCAACAAGAACAGCGCCAATCACACCAACAATAATGAAGGCAATAAGGGATATCTTGACACCCTTGCTTTTGGGTAAAGCAGCCTGCAACTTTTTAAATAAACTCATAAACTTGCCTGTTTCACTTATTAATTTGAATAATTACTTAAAATTTTAGGATTATTTGTATCAGCTTAATCAATCGGCGGGGGCGGTACAGGCAAACTATCCTTCAAGGTGGCCTGCCATTTATCACCTTCATCGATCAGCATTACAGGAATATCTTCCACAATCGGGTATTTTCGATCGCAGTCTTGACATATGAGCCAGCAATCTTGGTGAAGCTCTAAAAGCCCTTCTTTTTCTTGTACGCAGACTGGGCATCGTAATATTTCTAATAATTCTTTACTGACCATAATATTCTCCAAATTAATCTACATCGATAGATATAGGCCTGGTAAATGCTTTACCAGCGCGATTATTTTACCACATCCCATTAGGCTGAGATTATTACAGGTTAAGGTGTTGGGATTTTCTCTGTACCTGGACCGTACTCAAAGATAGCTTGCCAAGGACGGTATTGAGTGGATGTCACATCTGTAAAATAGACGCTGCCGTCTTTAAAGACCGTACGGTCAACCCTGATGAATGCGCCATCGGCCTCATAATCGACTTGTTTTATTTCATCCTTTTCTAATTCAGGGTTTTCGCGATATAAGGGCTCAGGCGCTTCAACGATATTGGTTAAGCCAGAGGTTTGCCATTCCACTGAGCGGCCGTCTTTGGTAGAGTAAAACTTCCAAGTCAGGGAAAAGTTACCCATATAGGTTTCCATGAGCAGCCAGTAGGGGGTATCGTTAGTAAAACGCAAATCCACGATGGGCACAAAAACCGTGGCATCTAACCCGGCTAATCTTGGATCCCTGCTGCCGTCCCTTTTCTGCTCGTAATACCCCACGCGATAGGCATGGGGGTGCCTTTCCACGATGGGAAAGCCAGCAAAGAAGGCGGTTCGGAATAGCGTTGTACTGACCTGGCAGACACCGCCGCCAACGCCCTTGATGGTCTGGTTACCAACGATAATTAGTGCTTCGGCGTACCCGTTCTCAAGGCTGATATTGCCCAAGGCATCTGACATAGAAAAGGTTGCTCCAGGCGGAATTAATAAGCCATGGAATCGTTTAGACGCAGCAGCAATGTTTTGAACGCGTTCTGGATCAGAACCATAAAAATAGGAGGTCTCAGCATAGACCAGTTCGGTAATTCCCAAAGATTCACCCGTCCGGTCATCCGTCACTTCCGGTTCGTTTACATCTAAAACCAAAGTGATATCGTGTTCTCCTGAAAGCAATTGGTCGTTAATATGATCTACGCTGGCATCGACATTCAAGTTTCGCCCAATTGTGGCAGGTTCGATGACCTCTAATAAACGGGTGTCGTCATTGAAAATAAACCTTGCATTGACCGGGTCGATTTTTAATTTTGGCGCTAAGCTGGCCAGGTAAATTGTGAGTTGCTGTTTATTTAAACCAATAGTGATTTCCGCAGAATCCCCGTTTTCTTCCTTGTTAATAACCAGGAACTTTGCTAGTTCTTCAGGTGTTACAGTCCAGGGTCCTGCTTCATTTTCAGAGTCCGGCAGTTGCAGGGTCAGCGGCTGGCTGAGAATAGCCTCTGCCAGTTCCGCCGCAGGGCCAGCATCCATAATTTGCGGATTTGTCTCGCTAATGACAAGAGGAACAACCCCATCTTGCAGTGCTAGTAGCGGTTGTTCAAGCATGGCCATGCTCTTTGGAATTTCTACCTGTATGCCAATCTGCCCAGGAATCGCATTGACCTGCGTGCCATTTACAGCCACAGATGCTTCAATGACGGGTTGGTTTACCTGGTTGGCAATATTTTGGAGGGCACGATAGGCAATCCGTTGATCGTAAATGATGACTGGCGATATGCTGACGCTATTTTGACGTGCCTGTATTTGGTTGCGAATACTGGTCAATAATCCCTTGCTGCGGCCAACTTCGAAAGCCTTTTTGGCGCTTGCTAAGGGGTCGATATTTAAGCCAACCTGCTGCGGGGTATATAGCCAGTTTTGCTCTTGATCCGTAACCAGTAACCTGCCTTTGCTGGGGTAGCTTAATTGCTCATGAATCACCTGGGCGGCCTCATCAATAGTCAGCCCAGATAGATCAACGCCGGACATATTTACACCGGGAAAGATGGTATCACGATGATTGACTTCATAGGATACAAGGTAAATACCCGCAAACAAGCCGAAAAGAACGACACCCAGGCACAATGCAATAATAATTTGCAGCGGCCAGCTCATGTATGGTGATTTTATTGATGTATTTGTAACCATTTGACTTCAAAACGATTATACTGCAATCGCTTTGCCTTTCCTTTTGCATACCTTCCACAATGAACAGGTAGTATAAAAATTAATTAACTGTTTAATAGGACGGAATAATGGTATATTATGTTCCTTGATAATAACGGTGTAAAATAAAACAACAAAAATCATCATGAAACTAAAAAAACATAATGTTGTTTTTCAGATTTTGATTCTGATAATAATCTTATTGGGAACGTTTTCGAGTCCAAAGCCAATAAATGCCCAGGTTGGCACGGCTTATGACATGATTAATGGGGTAAACGAGCTGAGGGCACTTAATGGCTTAGCGCCTTTAAGCATTAATGGCGCTTTGATGGCTGCTGCCCAGGCGCATGCAGATTGGATTACTGAGACTGGCCTGGGAGGGCATGAAGGCGTTGACGGCACCTACGCGGTGGATCGAGCCATTATTGCCGGTTATGGTGGCGGCGCTAAAGTCTACGTCAACGAGAATTGGGCCAGGGGCTATAACCTATCGGTCTATGATTGTATTTATGTCAGTTGGAATGACCCTGATCATATGGGGAATATGCTGACTATTTATCACAACGAAATTGGGGCAGGGGTCAGCATTGACTCTCAAAACAGGGTGACCTACGTGCTCAATGTTGGCCATGTGAGCGGCAGTGTGGAGCCACTCCCTGAAACAACATTAGTTCCTACCCAACCCCAGATTACTTACGCGCCATATTTGCAGCCATCTACACCAAATACCGATGGCAGCATCATGCACACGGTGCGTTATGGTGAGTTCTTAATTACGATTGCCGAAGCTTATGGCATCCCGCTCAGCGAATTGCTGGCTTTAAATAACCTGACAATGGATTCGCCGATTTACCCAAATGATGTACTGATTATTAAAGTAGGTGAAACCCAAGAGCCCACCGAGGTGATTCCGCCTACACCCACGCAAACGTCTACGCTGCGTGCCACACCCACCCCGCGCCCAAGCCTGACACCTGTCTTGACACAAACCCCAACCCCAAAGCCAGAGCGAAGTCCTGGGGTTATCGCGAGGATGTTTTCGGGTAATGCTAAGTATTTGGCTATTGGATTGATAGGAATAAGCCTGGTTGGGATTGTGCTGCTGGTGGTCAGCTCAAAGCGCATCCATTAGAAAGTTATCCCCTAATTAGCTTGTGGCAGGGGGTCACTGAGCCTGCTTATCGATATAAGCGCTTTGGGAAGCGTGGCATAAATACAGCGAGGCTAGTTTGCCGGTTTGGGCATAATACTTTTCGCCAAGATAATCACAAAATTCGTGTGCAAGTGCTTCATTTACCAGGTTAACGGTACACCCACCAAAGCCTGCACCCGTCAACCTGGCGCCATAGCAACCTGGAAAAGATGAGGCAATTTCTACCAATTGGTCTAATTCATCGCAACTGACTTCGTATAAGTCCCGCAAGCTTGTGTGGCAGTCAACCATTAATTTTCCAAAACCTTCGATATTGTTTTGGTTTAATAACGCAATGCCACACCGGACACGCGCCATTTCTTCAATGACATGGCGGGCTCTTTTTGCGATTTGGCCTGGCAAGAAATGCGCATAATGCTGAAATTGATTTATGTTGATATCGCGCAGGGCTGAAATACCAGGTAGGTAGTTTTTTAGGATGGATAAAGCCTCCTCGCACTCACTGCGTCTCTGGTTGTAAGCTGAATCTGCCAGGGAGCGGCGAACGCGGGAATCGGCGACGACAATGGCGACACCAGCAGGAAGATCAATAGCTTTGCACGCCAGGCTTCGTATGTCAATTTCTACCGCTTTGCCTGCTTCGCCAAACAGGATCGCCAATTGGTCCATTAAGCCCGATTGCACGCCAATGTACTTGTTTTCTGATGTTTGAATTAATTTGGCTAGTGTTAGCTTATCAATTTCTAAACCACACAGCGCTTGGAAGGCTAAGGCAAAGCCAACCTGGACCGCGGCAGAGGAACTCAACCCGGCCCCGATAGGGATATTGGATGTGTATGAAGCTGACAGTCCGCAAAGCGGGTAACCAGATTGTTGCAAAGCCCAGGCAATGCCAGCCGGGTAAAGGGCAAAGCGAGGCAGCGGATTATTATCACAGTCACACTTCTTTGCCAGGTGATCAATCGGAATGCATATTTCCTTGTTGAGGTCTAGTGCCTTCAGGTGAATGATAGGCTGCGTGGTAGGCGCAGCAGTAATCGTGAGGTAACGGTCGATGGCGACGGGGAGAACTATGCCGTCGTTATAATCGATGTGCTCACCCAGTAAATTCACCCTGCCTGGTGCGAAAACTTTGATGCTTGCTTCCATTTGTTTTAGGTTGGCTACAGCTTATGTGTTGATTAACAGGTTGTTTGTGGCGGTCTCAACGAACTTCTGTTTTTTGGCGTGGGTCCATTTTTTAATTTCAAGCTCTCTTTTCAAAGCAGCAATGTGGTTTTCCACTTCTTCAATGTAGACTAATTGCGCGGGTCCGTTTAATTTTACGTAGCGGGCACCCTTACCGTTGTTATGCTGCTGCAGACGGCGGTAAGGATCAGTGCTCCAGCCAGTATAGTAGGCACCATTAGTGCACTTTAATAGGTAACAAAAGTAAGCCATCGTATTCTTTTTGTGATTGGGAAAAATGAAGCTGATAGTTCATAAACCGACCAGAAAGCGGGTCAATTTCATCAAGGGGGCGCCGATAATTATGCCAATTAGATCAAAACCGATCATTGGACCAACTACAGCAATTGCCAACAAGACGATTGGTCCATATTGATGAATTTTTGCGTATGTATTCTGAAAGCTAGCTGGCAGGAAGTAACTCAACACTTTTTCCCCATCAAGTGGAGCAAGGGGAATTAAGTTAAACAAAAACAGCGCAATGTTGATGAACACAAATTCAAGTAAGAATTGGCCTAATGTGGGTAAAAATGCGTTACTTGACTGCATGAATTCAATCCAACGGAAGCGCAATGGGATTGCAGCGATAATGGCTAATAATAAATTCATCAAAGGTCCGGCAATGGAAACAAGCATTAAGCCGGCTTTATTTTTTCTTTTAATGACGTAGGGATTAATCGGTACGGGCTTAGCCCAACCAAACCCCGCAAACAGGAGCATGATTGTGCCCATCATATCAAGGTGGACAATCGGGTTTAGCGATAACCGACCAGCCAGGCGGGGGGTGTCATCGCCAAAAGCATTGGCTGTGGCAGCATGGGCAAACTCGTGCAAGGTGAAGGCAATGATCAGGGTGATGATGCGGGAAATTATTGTGGCTGGCGCTAAATTTAACATGGGTTGTGTTTGTGTCCTGGGTCTTTTAAGGCATTATAACACGGGGTGGTATAATCGAATTATGCTACTGGATATAAATCTTGGGGATAAGGTGCAAATGCGGAAGCCCCATCCATGCGGTGGCTATGAATGGGAAGTTGTTCGCCTGGGTGCAGACATTGGTTTGGTGTGCTTAACCTGCCAGCACCGTGTCCTATTAACTAGAAGAGAACTTTCCAGGCGGATAAAGAAGGTTATTAGCAGTAACCAGGATGATCTTGTCAGGACTGGTTAACAAGAAAGCAACAAACTAAAGCCTTTAAGAGATGCAGATTACTTAACAAAAAAGAACGATATGCCAATTCTTGATAGCAATACTTTAGAATTTTTCAGCCACAGTCCTCAACAAACTAAACGGGCCGGTATACGTATTGGCGCTTTGATTAGGCCAGGCGATGTCTTATGCTTGGAAGGTGATTTGGGGTCTGGTAAGACAACTTTAGTGCATGGGATTGCACAAGGCTGGGGCACAGCTGACCTCGTCACCAGCCCGACCTATGTGATTGTGAATGAGTATCTTCACCCCAGCGGAATAAAGTTGTTTCATTTAGATGCCTATCGACTCCAAGGAGATTTTGACGCTGAAATTTTAGATATTGATTTACTACTGCAAAGGGGACCTTTAATTATCGAGTGGGCAGAACGGATTAAGAAAATTTTGCCGCCAGAATATTTATGGATAAATATGCGTTGGATGGGCGCAGAACAACGCCACCTGACATTTATTCCTACGGGAAGTCGATATGAGCATATGACAAATAAGCTCAGGCAATTACTTTTTGGAGCAATCTAATGTTACTTGCAATTGATACTTCAACCGAATGGGTTGGCATAGGTTTGAGTGACGAGCACCAAGTCGTGTTTGAACATATTTGGCGAACAGATAACCACCACACTGTAGGGTTGGTTCCAGCGATCAAGTACTTTATGCACAATAGCGGTGTGAGCATGTCAGACTTGGATGCGCTTGCTGCGGCAATCGGGCCGGGATCATTTACCAGCCTGCGCATCGGCTTATCGGTCATTAAGGGTTTGGCACTCGCGCTCAACCTGCCTGTGGTTGGGGTGCCGTCTTTGGATATTTTGGCGCACGGCCAGGCGCCAATGAGTTTGCCAATGATTGCCATACTGCACGCTGGTCGGGGCAGGTTGGCTTATCAAGGATATGCTTTTGAAGACGGTGAGTGGATATCCAACACTGATATCACTGTCAGTGATCCAAAAGAGCTGGCAGCTGCGATTGACTCACCGGTTTATGTTTGTGGAGAGATGACCGAGCACGAAAGGCAAATTATTGGCAGGAAGTATAAAACTGTAAAACTGGCTTTACCCTCGGCATGTGTACGCCGGCCATCGGTATTGTGCGAGCTTGCACAGCAAAAACTGCAGAAGGGTGAAAGGGATGATGTGACCTTGCTTTCACCAATATACTTGCACACGGCCAGCGCTATTCCTGAAGTATGAAATCAAAAAAAAGCGAGACTATTCACCTTCGATGGATGACATTGGAAGATGTGCCAGAAGTTGAAGCCTTAGACCGCGCTTGTTTTAATAACCCGTGGCCTGAAAATGCGTTTGTCTATGAGCTAAATGAAAACCCAGGGGCGCTATGCTTAGTTGCTGAAACCATTGGTGAAGAAGAGTCAAAAATTATTGGCAGCGTTGTGGTTTGGCATATCTTAGATGAGGCGCATATTGCCACATTAGCCGTGACACCAGAATATCGTGGCTTAGGTATTGGACGCCGTTTATTGGCTTTGGCTTTGTTAGAAAGCGCTAAGGCTGGGGCGAGTAAGGCACTGCTTGAGGCAAGAGCTAATAACCAAAATGCGCTCCATCTTTACTATGGATTTGGTTTTGAGGTGGTTGGGATACGCCCCGGGTATTATCCAGATAACCATGAAGATGCCTTATTATTAACACTGGAACAATTAGACCAGGGTCAATTACAAAAGCTAACACTTCCATAGGTAATCCATAAAAATTAAAATAATAACAATTTAGTTCCGTTTATAATAGGAAGCATGTTAATATATCTAAGGATACTGAATCATGGACAGCAGTGAAAGATTGAAGCAGATTTCAGAGCAAATTAGAACCTGTGAAAAATGCAAGCTGCATATCTCAAGGCGCTTGGCTGTTCCGGGCGAAGGCCCTGCTAATTGTGAAATCATGCTGATTGGAGAAGGTCCGGGCTTTCATGAAAATGAACAGGGCAAGCCTTTTGTTGGCGCTTCTGGAAAGTTTTTAGATGAACTGTTACGCAGGGCTGGCTTAGAAAGAAGCAAGGTTTTCATTACGAACGTAGTGAAATGCAGGCCGCCTCAAAACCGCGAACCTAGTGAGGAAGAATTAATGGCTTGCAGGCCATATCTTGAAGCGCAAATAGAGATTATTAATCCTTCAGTTATCGTTACGCTTGGGCGGTTTTCGATGGCTCATTTCATTGAAAACGGTAAAATCAGTTATATTCATGGGCATCCACGCCAGATCAATAACCGTTTAATCATTCCGATGTACCACCCGGCAGCTGCTCTGCATCAGCCGAGTCTAAAAGAAGTATTATTGTCAGACTTCTCTAAGATCCCTGGGTTCCTGATTAAGAAACCTTCAAACCTAGACGAAATCGAAAGCCAAGATGAAAGTCATCTAAAAGACGAAATAAAGCAAGATGAAAAGAAAGATAACGAAACCAGGCAGCTAAGCCTGTTTGGATGATATAAAATTACTTATCTGCTAAAAATTCCTGCTATTGAGCAAAACCGAGGTAAAAAATGGGCACAATTAAAGAAACTCTTATCGAAAAATTAAAGACCAGAAAAGCAAAGGTTGGCATTATCGGGGTTGGTTACGTAGGTTTACCTTTAGCGATCACCTTTGCAAATGCTGGTTTTGAGGTGGTTGGCATCGACCCAATTGAAGAAAAGGTGGATATGATCAACCGGGGCGAGAGCTACATTTTGGACGTCCCCTCAGAACAATTGAAAAACCACGTAGATTCAGGCCTATTGCGCGCCACCACTGATTACAGCGTTCTCAAGGATGTTGACGCAGTGTCGATATGTGTACCCACACCTTTAAGGAAAACTGGCGACCCGGATCTATCTTTTATTGTGTCTGCAAGCGAAGCCCTGGCGCCATACCTGCACGCTGGCATGATCGTGGTGTTGGAATCAAGCACGTATCCCGGCACAACGCGCGAACTGGTGTTACCGACGTTATGCCAAAAAGATGGATTAAAGCTCGGGCAAGATTTCTTTGTGGCCTTTTCCCCTGAAAGGGTAGACCCTGGCCGAACAGATTGGACGACCTATAATACACCGAAGGTAATCGGCGGCCTGACACCGCACTGCAGCGAAGTGGCGCAGGTTTGGTACTCCCAGGCATTGGAAACGGTTGTGCCTGTCTCAACCACGGAAGTGGCAGAGATGGCAAAGTTACTGGAAAACACCTTCCGTATGATTAACATCGCCATGGTCAACGAGCTAGCGATCATGTGCGATCGGCTTAAGATTGATGTGTGGGAAGTGATCGACGCCGCTGCCACCAAACCATTCGGTTTTATGAAATTTACGCCTGGCCCCGGACTTGGCGGGCACTGTATCCCTATTGATCCCCTGTACTTATCGTGGAAATTAAAATCCT
>Ga0209723_1005446_pt1 | contig 13086 bp, 7 predicted proteins | sample BiotimSIPDNA_2_FD_185750 | JGI IMG/M metagenome (GOLD analysis project Ga0209723, IMG submission 185750) | Anaerobic biogas reactor microbial communites from Washington, USA - Biogas_R2 time_0 SIP DNA (SPAdes) (version 2) | ecosystem: Engineered > Bioreactor > Anaerobic > Unclassified | place... | reverse complement strand
CTACAACAACACCTTTGAACAGCTCAGTATCGAATGCGTCAAAAATAACCTCTGCTTCATAACCAATAACCATTTGATCAAGGTCGGTCTCATCAAGGAATACTTCAAGAATTGTTTTTGATAAATCCGCTATCCTTAAAACTGTTGTGTTGTTGCCAACAAATTGTCCCGGGATTGCACTTACTTTAATGATGGTCCCATCCATAGGGGCAGTGATAACAAGGCCGTTCAAGTTATCTTCTGCAACGGCTAACTTTGCCTTTGCCTGGGCAAGCTTCGCCTCATATAAAGCAGCTTCCTCTGGATCAACGCCCTCCTGCAATGTTTCCATTTCACTTTCCAAGATAGCGATTTGGTTTTCTTTTATTTTTATTTGTGCATCGACTAAATCTTTCTCATCTTGGGTAGGGTAAGATAAACAATATTGCCAGTTAGCATAACTATATTCAACTTTTTGCTCTGCGCTAGCAATATCTGCTTCCAATTGAATGCGATCTAAATCAGTTGGGTCACTAGAGGCATAATTTTCGTCGAATTTTTCTTGTAAGTTTGCTAAGGTATCTACTGCGGTTAAATAATCAGCTTCATATTGAATGACAGAGTCATCGTCACAACGACGGTAATTTTGGGTGGCTCGTTCTGCCAACAAAGCGTCAAGATCTGATTTAGCATTTAAATAATCTATCATCATATTGGCAAGTTCTGAATCAAGGTTATTAATATATTCGTCATAGGCGGCTTGTTCAGTTATCACAGCGATTTTTTGTGTTTCCAAATCCAGAATTAATTGCGGATCCTCTTCTAATCTTGCTAAGATATCCCCTTTCTTCACAAAATCACCTTCTTCTACCATTATTTCCTGTACGAAACCTGACGAAGAGAATCCAAGCTCAACCTCTGCAAAAGAAATAAGAGTACCTACCCCAGAAGCGCTAATGACAATATCGCCTTTTCGAACCTTACTGGTTTTGACACTTTCTTCAAGCTGTTCAGGCTCTACCTTTTCAGATTTCCACTGAAAATAAAAGAATGCGCCTATACCTAAACCAATCATCACAACAAATAACCACCAATATCGCTTCATCTTGACTCCACAAATCCAGATTTTTGAATCTCAATTTTAATCTAAGATTATGTAGAAATTGATAAGAAGTTATGAAGTACTTATGTTGTTCAATCACCACCAAGCCAATCACTTAAATTAAAGACTGGGGTATGAATATGAATTACTTTAGCGATAATAAAGTGTTTTTTTAAAGCATGAAAGATGTCAAGTAAAACATACCCACAAAGGAACAATGCTCAAGTAAAATAGATATCGGAAAGAAAAATTATGGCTCAAACTTTTAGATCCCTGACTATAAAATGGGGCCTTTATTTAGTTCTGATCATGCTACTTGGTGCCTGCAGTAGTTTTAATGTGGAATATACACCGGAGCCCAGTCCCACGGCTACCCAGACTTTGGAACCAACTGCCACCATCGACTGGTTCCCGCGTACGGCCACACCCAGCCCAACCCCTTTTTACACACCAACGGCTGTTACCCTACAGCCAGATCGGCCTGAGGGTATTGGTAAGCTGCTCATCCAGGATGACTTTAGCGACACCAGCTTGTGGAGCACTGGCAGCAGCCCTGCCGGCAATATCGTGTATGGGGACAAAAGCCTATCTTTAGCTGTGGTGGGTGATAAAAGCACCCTTACTAGTACAAGTCAGCACAGTTTGCCTTCAAATTTCTTCCTTGAATTATCGGTCAATGTGGCGCTCTGCACACCTGGTGACCAGTACAGCCTATTGTTCTGGTGGACGCCGGAAGGCGCTGCGCACAAACTGCTTTTGAGTTGTGAGGGAAGCCTGCGCCTGGAGAGGTTAACGGGCAACGGTGGGCAAGTCTTACAAGACTGGGAAGTTGCCAGCCGGATGATGCCCGGATCCCCGGCGACCCATAAAGTTGGGATACTAGCTAGGGGTGGCGAGGTAAGCATCTACGTCAATGACCGTTACCAGTTTCAAGTTCGCACACAGCCTGACTATATAGGCGGTTTGGGCGTCCAGGCGCGGGCGGGTGGTGATACCGCTGTTACTATCGCCTTCTCCAACATGGTGGTTTACGAAATTGAACCTGCGAGGTGAGTCAAATCTCCCTGCATAATAAAGGATATAATGAAAGCAGCTTAGGCTTGCTGCATTTGGCCAATTAGGCAATTTCTTTGCGCTTGTAAGCCTAAAATAGTATTGGATCATAAATAATCGTGATGATCAAATAATACTTGGCAAAATATTGGAGGAATTCATCAATGACCGAAACCCTGAAGATTGTCATCCCAATGGCTGGATTAGGAACGCGTTTACGCCCGCTCACCTGGAGCCGTCCAAAGCCATTAATCTCTCTTGCAGGAAGGACCGTGCTGGATCACCTTTTGGATATGTTCTTAAGCGTCCCAGGCGCTGAGCACGCAGAGTATGTTTTTATCCTTTCTCCAAACCAACGCGACCTGATCCAGGAACATATGGCAAAAAACCATGCCGGCAAACAAGTGCATTATGTGTTGCAGCCAGAGATGAAAGGGCAATCAGACGCCATTTGGCAGGCACGAGAATACCTGAAGGGGCGTATGTTGATGGTTTTCTCAGATACGTTAATTGAAAATCGTTATGAATTTCTTGCCAATGAAAGGCACGATGCGGTGGCATGGGTTAAAGCCGTGCCCGACCCGAGGCGTTTCGGCGTGGCAGAAGTAAATTCTGCCGGGATGGTTACGCGGCTGATAGAAAAACCGCGCGACATGAACAACAACCTGGCGGTGGTTGGTTTTTATTATTTCCGTGAAGCTGAAAAATTACTTGAGGCGATTGAGGAACAAATTAAGCGCGAAATAGCGTTACGAGGCGAGTTTTACCTGGTGGATGCAATTAATATCTTGTTAGATAAGGGCATCCAAATGCGCACAGAGTCCGTAGAAACCTGGCTGGATGCCGGTACTCCGGAGGCGTTGTTAGACACAAACCGCTACTTGTTGGAACACGGGCGGGATAACACAAACAAAATCAAAGAATCTGATGATAATGTTATTATTCCCCCGGTTTATATCCATCCAGAAGCAAGAATTAACGGTTCAATTATTGGGCCATTTACCTCGATTGGGGCTGGATCGGTGATTCAAAGCAGCATCATTCGCGATACCGTCATTAGCCCGGGGGCGCATGTTACCAATACACACTTAGACGGTTCGATCCTTGGTCATCACGTGGTATTAAACGGTATTATGGGCAAATTTAACCTGGGCGATAATTGCTGGGGCAGCTGGTGAGCGACCTGGTCCGCTGTACGGCTGGCTGGCAGTATCCAGAGCGACCGACTGAGGTTCTTTGGGAATCAGATTGGCTGCGGGTGGAAAGTGTTATTAAACAATGGCATGAACCATCAGGATATTATTACTGGGTAATTTGTGATAATGAATACCATTTTGAACTTTTCTATAACGCTCACAATCAAAATTGGTACATTAGGTTACTTATGGGTTCTTAATGACCTGGTTTGGATGAATTACAGGATAAAATATTAACGAGTCACAACTAAAACAGCGAAAGGATCATGGAACAATCAATGACTACGCCCCATCTCTCAGAGCGCGTCAGCGGATTAAAACCTTCTGGCATTCGGAAATTTTTTGATATTGCTGCAACCATGGAAGATGTCATCTCTTTGGGCATCGGGGAGCCTGATTTCAGCACCCCACCCCCAATCATTGAAGCTGGCATTGCTTCATTAAAGAACGGGGAAACCCATTACACGTCGAATCACGGCTTGCTACCACTGCGAAAGGCTGTGGCAGCCCACCTAAACAAACTGTATGGCGTCTCTTACGATCCCACCCATGAAATTGTCATGACTGTGGGTGTGTCAGAAGCCCTATACCTCACTTTTACTGCGATATTGAACCCCGGCGATGAAGTGATCATCCCGACGCCCTGTTTTGTCTCATACCAGGCAGAGGTGATCTTAGCTGGGGGGATGCCGGTTGAAGTGCCCACTAACATGGAAAATAATTTTGAGCCAGAGCCTGCCCTCATTGAAAAAGCCATCACACCGCGTACGAAAGCGATCTTTCTTGGTTACCCCAACAACCCAACTGGTGCGGTAGCCAGCCTTGAAACCCTGCAAGAAGTAGCCCGGATCGCCGAAAAACACAATTTGATTGTCGTTTCAGATGAGATTTATGATCGTTTGGTTTACGATTTTACACATGTGTGCTTTGCTGCCCTACCGGGTATGCAAGAACGGACGATTCTGCTAGGTGGTTTCTCCAAAGCATACGCCATGACCGGTTGGCGCATAGGTTACGTGGCTGGTCCGCAAGCATTTATTGACGGATTGGTACGCGTTCATCAATACTCGGTCATGTCCGCGCCAACAATATCCCAATATGCCGCCCTAGAAGCGTTAAAAGTTGGCGAACCATACGTACAGGACATGATAAAAGAGTATGATCGCCGCCGGCGTTTGATCGTTTCAGGGTTGAATGCGCTTGGACTGAGCACTTTTGAGCCAAAAGGGGCTTTTTATGCCTTCCCTTATGTACAAAATACCGGGATGGATGACGAAGTCTTTGCCGAAAAACTTTTAAGAGAAGAACGCGTGGCCGTTGTGCCAGGCCGCTCATTTGGTGATGCTGGCATTGGCTTTGTGCGCTGCTCTTATGCGACTGCCTATGACAAAATTGAAGAAGCGCTGGCAAGAATTGGTCATTTCTTAAAAAGAAATACTTAATATTTAACCAGTTCTTTTCATTATCGACAAAAATATATCTCTTTCAATAATTTGCCATCTTGTAATATCTTTAGATGGCAAATAATATATCAATTAATCCTATAGGGATGTACTGATAATGAACGTCTTATATCATTCTGATATAAATTTTATAACCACTTAATAATTCTGGATATATTTTTCAATCTGCTTTAGCAATCCAGCCGATAAATTAAGCCCATATTGTATTACTATCATTATAAATGTCGAAATACCAACTGTGCAACTTAAGTGGAATTTTTTGATTCACAAATTTGCCTTGACGCAAATGCCATTTTCGATTAAGGTTAAGCTGTAGGATTACTTGAGGAAGAGATGATTTTTGTCCAAGAGAGTCTCACCCACATTCGCAGGACAGCGGGCACAGGACCGAGTTGCCCGCTTATCATTTAACAAAAAAATATTTTAAACTTAGGAGAGAAAATGGCAGGTTTAACAAATGCATTTGAAATGGCACAACAGCAGTTCGACCAAGTGGCAGACCAATTAGGTTTAGACCCAGAAGTGCGGGAAATGCTGCGCTGGCCAGCACGCGAGTTCCATCTGCGCATCCCGGTGCGCATGGATGACGGGAAAATGCGTGTATTCCATGGTTTTCGCGTACAGCACAATGATGCCCGCGGACCAAACAAGGGCGGACTTCGTTTCCATGCTTCCGAGACAGCCGATACCGTACGCGCATTAGCCATGTGGATGACATGGAAGTGTGCGGTTGCAGATATCCCCCTGGGCGGCGGCAAAGGTGGTGTCGTTGTAGACCCAGCAACGCTTTCGGTCGGCGAGAAGGAACGTTTAGTAAGGGGATATATGCGTGCCATGTGGCGTAATGTTGGTCCCCGTCAAGACGTACCCGCCCCAGACGTTGGCACCACGCCCCAAATGATGGGTTGGATGATGGATGAGTATTCCCGCCTCACCGGGCAATACACCCCAGGCGTGATCACCGGCAAGCCGGTTGGCGGTGGTGGTTCATTGGGGCGCACAGAAGCGACTGGTTTTGGCGTGATTTACACAGTTCGCGAAGCCATGAAACACCTCAAAATTGATCCCAAGACCTGTTCCGCTGCTATTCAAGGTTTTGGTAATGTGGCTCAATACGCTGCCATCGGGTTTATTGAACATTTGGGTGGTATTGTCAAGTGCGTCTCTTATTGGGACGGAAAAGACAAAGCATCTTATACCATTAGTAAAGAAGACGGGATTGACCCCCACTTCTTAAAGAGCATCACAGACCAATATGGTGCGATTGACAAAGAAAAGGCAACGGCAGCCGGTTACTCCATTGAGGATGGCGGCGCGTGGATTAGCAAGGAAGTTGACGTGCTTATCCCTGCCGCTTTGGAAGGCCAACTTAATGCAGAAACCGTGCACAAGATCCATCCAAAGGTAAAAATCATTGCCGAAGGTGCAAACGGCCCAACCACACCAGATGCAGACAAGGTCATTAAAGAGCGCGGCATATTTGTGGTGCCCGATTTCTTATGCAATGCGGGCGGCGTCACCGTTTCATATTTTGAAGGCGTACAAAATGATATGAACTTCTACTGGACTAAAGAAGAAGTCTTGGAAAAGCTAAATAATAATATGACCCAGGCTTTTGCAGCGGTTTTGGAAATGTCGCTTGCCCAAAAGGTGTACATGCGCGATGCGGCTTACATGGTTGCGATCCACAAGGTCGTGAAAGCTATGGAATTAAGGGGTTGGATCTAAATTACCCCGTATTGTAAACTTAATAAATCACTTAAGTGGCTGAAAATTCAGCCACTTTTTTATAATATTAATAGTGTGACTGGTTAGTCATATTACTTTAGGTGGTTAAAAATAATGTAAAATAGACAAATTATGAGAAAGCCGTCAGAAAAACGATTAATTAGAGAACAAATCACGGTTCAGAAAATGATCACGCTCTACTGCCAGGCACATCACGCCCCTGAAGGAGCATTGTGTGATTCTTGCCAGGAACTATATGATTATGCGATAAGCCGCATTAACGCTTGCCCCTTTAAGGAGAATAAACCCACCTGTGTGAAGTGCCCTGTTCATTGTTACCACGGACAAAGGCGTGAGCAAATCCGGGTAGTGATGCGCTATGCGGGACCACGCATGCTCTTCCGCTACCCTAGGTTAGCGCTCATGCACCTATTTGACGGCATCAAAAAACCGTGATTGGCAAGGTAACTGGAAAAAATAAGGCCTTCGATGTATACTTTAGGCAGGCATTATTCATCCCTTATACAAGGAGCGTGGACATCATATGAAAGCTATCGTCAAACAACAACAATTAACACACGGCGTAAATGTCGTAGCAAGGGCAGTTGCCCCCCGCAGCACCCTACCAGTTCTTTCAAACATCTTGGTCAAGACGGATGAAGGCCGCTTGCGCCTTTCTGCGACCAACCTCGAACTTGGCATTACGACCTGGATAGGCGCGAATGTTAAAGAAGAAGGTGCAATTACCGTCCCTGCACGTACTTTTGCGGATTTGGTTAGCAATTTGCCTAACGAGGATGTAACGCTCACGCTGGACATGAACACGCGCACGTTAAACCTGCGCTGCGGCACCAGCACGACGGATATTAAAGGTATTGATGCTGAAGAATTTCCCCCTATTCCTGAGCCAGACCTGAGCACAGGTATCCCCCTCAACGTTGAAAACTTCAAGGAGATGATACACCAGGTTGCATTTGCTGCCTCAACCGATGAGGCCAGGCCAGTACTCACCGGGGTGCATCTTACAACAGATGACGAGCGTTTGCTGATGGCTGCCACAGACGGTTTCCGCATTTCAATTCGCAGTTCGATCCTGGCAGAGAAACCCAGCCAAAAATTAGATGCTATCATCCCTGCCCGTGCACTTAGCGAACTGGCCCGTGTTGCAATCAATGGTGATGAGACATTGATGATGGTATTCCCACCAGAACGAGGCCAGGTCATTTTCCATCTAAAAGATGTGGAATTAGTTTCCCAGTTAATTGATGGTAATTTCCCGGATTACAAAGCCATTATTCCCCAAACCTTTAAGACACACACCGTTCTTTCCACGTTTGGTCTTCTGAAAGCCTGTAAACAGGCTGAAATCATTGCCCGGGAAGGCACCAACGTGGCGCGCCTTGATATTCAACCGGAGACAGAAGATGCACATTCAGCTACATTAGAGTTGACGGCTGTCTCGGAACAAACTGGCTCTTCTGAAATTACCGTTGATGCCTCTGTGGATGGCAATCCCTTACTGGTTGCTTTCAATGTGCGCTTTTTACGCGAAGTGCTCGAGGTCATTAAAACGCCAAATGTGATGCTTGAGACCAATGCCGCAAATACACCCGGCTTGATCCGGCCAGTGGGTGACGATTCCTTCAAGCATATCATCATGCCGATGCACATTTCTTAATTTTATTTTAATGTTGAATGAAGGCTGGCAGATGTGTTGCCAGCTTTTTTTCATTAAAATACAATGATAAAATCAAATGAATATTATAAAATAGAGGATCTATGACATTTCCGCCCAGTGCAAGTGATCGTTTGTTGAGTGTTTACCTAACACTTACCCAGTACCCAATTCTTGCCTCGCGCATCCGGGAGTTGATGCGGCAGGAAATGTACAGCCGCAACATACTGGACCCGCAGCAATTTATGAGCGAGGCAACGGCAAAAGCTGTCCAGTCGCAAGAACGCGAGGGGTTACACCACCCTCTCTTTGAGGAAGCTGCCGAGACCTGGGAAAACCGCAAAGGTTTGGTTGTAGACCAATTAACTGATTTCTACTTTGCTAGCAACCTTAACTTTGATCTATTAAATGAACTCATCCTAGCTGTATTAACTGAGCGGGGTGTTGACAGCGAAAAGGTGCTATACGAATTCAATCCAGAAACTGCCCCGCTGGAGCTGCTATTTAACCAAGGCATGATGATTGAAAAGATGTCGGCTTCTGAGCGCGCACCCTATGAAGCCCGCCTGCGTGAAATTAAGGTCGTTTTGATCCGCAACATGATCAGTGACCAACTGCGCTATATCAATATTGCCAAAGATTGGTTTACCATCTCTGACCTGGCAGAAATTAGGCGCCATAAGCTAGGCCATGGACGGATTGGCGGCAAAGCCGCCGGAATGATCCTTGCTTCAAGAATTTTAAAAGAGAAAGCCAACCCAAAATTAAAGGAAACACTGCGCACACCTGTATCGTTTTACCTTGGGTCTGACCTGTTTTACACCTTCCTGTCAGTCAATAATTTACTACATTGGAATGACCAGAAATATAAAGATGAAGAACAAATGCGGCATGATTACCCCTTGATTGTGGAAGACTTCATAAAAGGGGATTTTACGCCCTTCGTTTTGCAGTACATGGAAACCATCCTTAGCGCAGCAGGTGATAGGCCGCTGATTGTGCGATCCTCAAGCTTGCTGGAAGACAGCTTTGGCACAGCCTTTGCTGGTAAGTACGACAGCATCTTCGTTCCCAACCAGGGCAAACCCGAGGATAATCTATGCGCATTAAAAGAAGCGATCACCCGCATTTATGCCTCAACACTCAATCCCGGTGCCCTGCTATACCGACGCAGCCGCGGGTTGATCGATTACGACGAACGCATGGCCCTCCTGATCCAGGTTGTCGAAGGGCAAAAATTTGGGCAGTATTATTTTCCGCAACTGGCAGGCGTCGCTTTCAGCCACAACCAGTATCGCTGGTCTAAGCAAATCCGTCCAGAAGACGGTTTTGTGCGCTTGGTTTGGGGGCTGGGCACCCGGGCGGTTGACCGAGTCGGCAACGATTACCCGCGCTTAATTGCCCTAAGCCACCCAACCCTGCGGCCATCCTCCTCAGCGAAAGCAATTAAACGTTATTCCCAGCAATATATCGACCTAATCAATCTTAAAGCGGACCGCTTTGAGACCCTGCCTGTGAGACAGGTATTAGCAACAGATTATCCAGGGCTGCGTTATATCGCCCAAATTGACCAGGACGGGTTCTTCAGTTCCATACACAGCAAGATCGTTGATGCCGGACCTGAACAATTGATCTTAACTTTTGATGACCTCATGCTGCGCACGCCTTTTGCGCAGCAAATGCAAGGGCTTTTGCAAATATTAGAGGATGAGTATCGGTCCGCCGTGGATGTAGAGTTTACCGCGGAGGTTGTTGAGAAAGGAAACCAACCGCAACTCTTATTTACTCTTATCCAATGCCGGCCCCTGACTTATTTTAAAGACGGCAAGGAAAACCAGATCCCAGGCGGTATCGCAGAAGAGGACAAGATATTTTCATCCAGCATCCTGGTTGCGGGGGGAAGAATAGAAGATATTAACTACGTTGTTTATGTTTCGCCAGAGAAATATCATTCACTTAATACGCCATCCGACCGACACCAACTTGAACGCGCCATTGGGAAATTGAACGCGGCTTTAGACGGGGAGAGTTTTATTTGTGTTGGCCCAGGGAGATGGGGCACTTCTAACCCTGATTTAGGCGTCCATGTGGATTACGCCGATATTTATAATACCAAAGCCCTGGTTGAATTATCAGGCACGGACATCGGCATAGAACCTGAACCTTCGCTGGGGACCCATTTCTTTCAAGATTTATTGGAAGGTGAGATTTTTCCCCTCTCAACCCATATCGGCGAGGATATTTTCAACCACGATTTTTTTGTGAACACATCAAATCATGCAGGTGAATGGCTGCATAACGAAAACATTGAAAGCTTAAAGCTGATCCGGGTTGGCGATTTCAAGCCGAATTTCCACATTGAATTGATTATGGATGGGGATAGCGGCCAGGCTTTAGCATTTTTGGTGCCAAATAAGCAAGGTGTCAACGAATATAACCAATAGAACGCTATTAATTTGCCGCAAGGGGATTTACGCCATTGCCCTAAGCTGCAATTGCCCAATCAATATATTGCGTATTAATTGTTTCACGTGAAACATATGCCAAAAAAAATCTTTTGGATGTTTCACGTGAAACATTTTAATTACTTGCTTGATTTTGATCATGGAAACAAATCTTTATAAAAAATTTACTCAAATTTTTCATGAGTTTTGGTGAGTTAAAATTAACAGGAACGATTCTACAGGTTCTATTTTTTATTATTTTCAGGCTCCATTTTTGGATTTGGTAGCGGTTCAATTTACTTTATCCCTTGACCCAATATGCTTATTGGTATAAAATGTCACTTCAAATTACAGTATGCCCTCGTAGCTTAATGGATAGAGCACCTGCTTGCGGAGCAGTAGGTTGCGTGTTCGAATCACGCCGAGGGCATTTCCTTTTTAAATCATAGGAGGTTGCTTAGTCCCCAGAAGGGGACTACGTTCGAATCACGCCGAGGGCATTTCCTTTTTAAATCATAGGAGGTTGCTTAGTCCCCAGAAGGGGACTACGTCCGAATCACGCCGAGGGCATTTCCTTTCTAAATCATAGGAGGTTGCTTAGTCCCCAGAAGGGGACTACGTCCGAATCACGCCGAGGGCATTTCCTTTTTAAATCATAGAGGTTGCTTAGTCCCCAGAAGGGGACTACGTTCGAATCACGCCGAGGGCATTTCCTTTTCCAGTAATCATAGGAGGTTGCTTAGTCCCCAGAAGGGGACTTCGTCCGAATCACGCCGAGGGCATTTCCTAATTTACTTAAGTGGTTTTTTTAATTGTTTTTATTTTTACTATTAGGCCAAGGTGTATCGGTTTTGACTCTCGTTTTACAGTGTGTTAGGATAAAGACAAGGATCTTTTGTTCATGCAAGGTAGATTTGGAGGCTCATAATGAAAGTAAAACAACTCCCCCTTATACTATTGATCGTGCTGTTAGGATTAAGCGCAGCTTGTAACACGGCCGACACAGGCAGCCCAGCTATTAGTACCCCTGAAGAGACCCTTGACAGCCTTTACCCAGCAGTAAGTGAAACACTTGAGATTCCAACCAGTTACCCCATTATTACAGCACCCCTGGACACAGAAAGCGTATACCCAGTTGATGAAACCAGCGTATCAGTGGTGCCTGTCGAAAATTTTGTGCCCATCCAGTCATTGGAGATGTTTGCAGACGGCCAGGGTTGGGGCTTGTTTAATCGCTACAACTTGATGCACACCTCTGACAGCGGCCTTTCTTGGCAGGAGGTCACGCCACAAACAAGCTTAATTCCTGAGGGCGAATTTGGTCCAAGCCTCGATTATTTCTTCCTAAGTGGTAGTACAGCCTGGTACATGTTGTGGCAGTTCGAAGAGGGTACGCTTTTCCATACAACCGATTCCGGGGCAACCTGGACTGAGATTGGTCTTGGCTTGCCCGGTAAGCAATTATTCTTTTTTGATGAGGTTAACGGTTTCTTACTGAGCGACCTGGGCGTTGCAGCCGGTTCGCATTATGTTGCTCTATACTCAACCAGTGACGCGGGATTGACGTGGACGATGCAGTTCGCCCATGAGCCCGGCCTTTCAAAAGACCTACCAGAAGGCGGCAGCAAGAGCGGTTTATCGTTTCTGGATATAAATAAAGGCTGGATTGCTGGTAATGCGCCAATAGATAGGTTCATTTACTTATACCAAACAATTAATAAGGGCCAGAATTGGGAAGTGGTTGATGTTTTATTACCTGATGAGATTAGTGAAGTGTTTTTTGAGGCTGAGCCACCGATTTTCTTTGATAACTCCGCAGCGATACTGCCGGTGCGCGCGCTAGGAGAGTCAAGTGATTTTTCTTTGTTGTTTTTTAACAGTGCTGATGCGGGGGAGAGTTGGCAATTTGCCTCAAAAATCCCTGCAGGTACCCTTTATGACTTTGCTGACGCAAGCACTGGCATGGCAGGCGGCTCTAATGCTTTATTCAAAACAATGGATGGGGCAAAAACCTGGCAGGATATCTTTGGCTCTCTGTCAAATGGTGAGTACTTAATCGCTGTGCAGGTTGTCAGCGCTGAGACTGCCTGGATTTTGACATCGCCTTCACCTGAGGATTCTAACGCGCGTCATCTTTACCAGACAACTGATGGCGGGGTGAGTTGGAATTTGCTCCAAGCAGAAGTTGTCTATTCTGAGCCTAATTAATCTCGCATAAGCAATAGGTTTAAAACGAAAACTTGCTTTGATTATAAGAAAATCAAAGCAAGTTTTGTAATTAATTCATCACCCAGCTAAAGACCAGCGCGTTCTATCAAACTTGAATTCAACTTATAAGTGCAACTTTGAGGCGGTCAAAAGGGGCAAGCTGAGGTAACATAAGCTCTGAGACCGACAAGTCAAAGGAGCACAAATGCGAAACTACACTCAGCTTACCCAAGAACAA
>Ga0209723_1005443_pt1 | contig 13091 bp, 12 predicted proteins | sample BiotimSIPDNA_2_FD_185750 | JGI IMG/M metagenome (GOLD analysis project Ga0209723, IMG submission 185750) | Anaerobic biogas reactor microbial communites from Washington, USA - Biogas_R2 time_0 SIP DNA (SPAdes) (version 2) | ecosystem: Engineered > Bioreactor > Anaerobic > Unclassified | place... | reverse complement strand
TCAGATTCCACCGAGTAGGCTTCGGGCCACTTCACCGGGCTCGCATCGTTCGCATGCGCGACCGTCGCCAGGATTCCGGCGCACAACATTGCAGTGATCATTCTCATAGTTTTCTGTTTCATATTATTTACTATATCGATGGCAGGATGATAGAACCCACCGCTCGAAAGACTCGATTCAAAGCGTTATCCATGAGCCCAACCGTCGCTCACCAAGGCCAGGCATACCAAGCGACCCCCTCATACTTGAGGTCGGATGCCGGCACATTGGCCACGATCCAGTTTTTCTCCTCCTCGCTGATCGTGAAGAAATGGGAAGCTGTCTTGGGCGCGTAGAAGCGGTAGACGGGCTGCGTGCCCTGCGCCTGATACCCGAAGGCATGAAAGGCAATCCCCTCATACTCAAATATACCCGCAGACTTCTCAAGCACCGCATTCTTCTCCGTCTCACTCATCGTGTAGAAATGCGCTCCTGAAATCTTGTTGAACAAGCGGTGGACGGGATTCCCGCCATCGGATTCCAGCGGCACGCCATGGGAGAAGCATTCCCACTCCCACTCACCGGAACCCTCCAGATGGGAAGCCTCACTCTCAGAGACCGTAAAAATCCAGCTTCCGGTCGATTTGTTTCGATACCGGTAAACCGGATTTCCCGAGTATTGCTTCACAAAGGCGTCATCCGCATACTGGACAACCCGATTTGCAACGATCTGGCTTATGCCGGTCTTGATGGAATACATCCGTAGTACTCCATCTTCCCTCAGATACAGAACCTCGTCGGGATCGCGGTAAGCTAGCTGCCCTATGAGTCCGGCACCTTTCAAAACGCCACTCCCCTCAAGGGGAACTGGGAAAAATTCGAGGTCCCAATCCAAAGTGCTACTACCATCTTCCAAATCGCTATATTGGGGCGACATATGCACTACCGAAACCGTGTTGTCTCTATTTTCGTAAATTGCGATTGAGCCGTCCAAATCGAGAATCCGACGCACATTGGTCGCGATATCCTTCGATAGCTTGCGATCGTGGTGGGTGTAGCAAAATCTTAACGTACCCCCATCCAACACCATCAATTCATACCCATTGATTACAAAAGTATTTTCGCTTCTGGCAATACCTTGGTGCTCATCGACTAATTCACTAGCCGCATCATTCCCATAATCCCGTTTCTCCAGCCTTCCGTCACTGAAAAGAATCAAAAAGCAATCGTAGCCCTCGTAATCCGAATCCAACAGCTTTGCATCAATCACTCCTTCCGCCACTTTCCAGAGACGTTCGTCCGAAAGCATATAGGCGTAGTTTCTACGATACAGATCGCCGGATTTCGTCACGAAACACACAGCATCTTTTGCACAATCGACCGTAGCCACATTCCTCATCATCAATTCACCGGGCTGTCCCATCGGCGAATTAATATTCGCAAACAACACATCGGCATACCTTGTTGTTGAATTCTCACGGGAGTCGTCATCAATCTGCGCCCACAACGTTTGGACCCACAAATTCCGCTCCTTGTCCACATAGGCAAGAACTCCCGGCTCGCAGGAAAAATCAATCACATCCTCCATCGCGAAAGGTTTCTTATCGACAAGATCCACAGCAAGGATGGGACCGCCTTTGCTACAACAATACCACTTTTCGGCAGCGTAGGTTCCCACAACCTGTGACCATGCGTGATCCGCTGCCGGGCCAGCATGAACGCGCCCGACACCGGACACCGTTTGGGCAAGTAAAATCGCGGCCATCAACGGCCCCAAAAAAAAGCTGTGTTTCATTCGTTACTATTATGGGTTATCTTGCGTCCATTGTGCTCCGGAGAAACACGGTTCGACTCCCACACAGTATTTCGGTCTGGTTGATATCGAACGATGCTTCGCCCAGGACGCTTTCGTCGCACTGGTTTAGCATTAGCGGTACCAAAGTTTACCAAAATCACGCATGTGATTCACAATAAATGGATTCGCGATTTCCCACACTGGAAATTCCCGCCACGGTCCCACGATCCTCCGTGGAAATCCACGAGCTTTCGTGAGCCGGAGTGTATTTGCCTCCTGTCATGGATAGTTTGGAATTGAATCCCATACATCTGCGCCATTTAATCAGGGACTGTCGGAACAATCACCCCATCTCTTGCCATGGCCAGCCGGAAATCCAACACCGAAAAGACTTCCAAACCCTCCACAACGATCATGCTAACACCATGAGCAAAGCCAAACGAAGCACTATCGAGATTCAACAGACTTCCATCGCCATTCTTTCGCAGCCTCAGGGGGACTACATTTCGCTCACCGACATGGTGCGGAACTTCGACGGGGCGGGTGCGTTGATCGAGCAGTGGTTCAAGAACAAGGATGCCGTCCTTTTCCGGGGCGTCTGGGAGCGCATCAACAAACCATGTTTTAATTCCATCGAATTCGAGGGAATTAGAAAACTGATACCAAACGCCACATGAGTTTCAACATGGATAGACAGGATATGCAGGATTCGAAGTTGAAACATCAGGAACTCACCCGGACGATTATTGGTTGCGCAATGGAAGTCATTAACCGGATGGGAAGGCATTGAAAACGCTATTCGAGTGATGCGCTCCGAAATCTCCGACATGAACCATAACCGAAGACGTCATGAAAAGAGTGAAGATTGACATCGGAAGAGTGAAATCTTGGGTGCCATTTTCTCTTTCACTTTTCAATTTTCACTCTTCGACTGAAAGGAGCATCCCATGAGCAAAAAGAAACCCAAAACCGGCGGTAGCGCCAAAAAGAAGGCCGAAGTCTCGCTGGTCCGATCTTCGGCGGCGGAATACCTCACCTTTGTCGCGGCTGGAGGCGACTCGGAGGCCAGCATCGAAATGCGATACGAAGATGAAAATGTCTGGCTCACGCAGAAGATGATGGCCGCGCTTTACGATGTCTCGGTCCCCGCCATCAACCAGCACCTGAAACGCATTTTCAGCGACAACGAGCTGGAGGAAAGTTCAGTTATTAAGCAATACTTAATAGCTGCAGCAGACGGGAAGAATTACCGGACCAAGCACTACAGTCTGCAAGCGATCATCGCCGTGGGATTTAAGATCGAGAACGAGCGCGCGGTGCAATTCCGCAAGTGGGCCAACCAGATCGTAAAGGATTACACCATCCAGGGATGGACGATGGATGTCGAGCGCCTCAAGCAAGGTGGAGTCCTGACGGATGCGTTTTTTGAGCGGCAGCTCGAGAAGATTCGGGAAATCCGGCTCTCTGAGCGGAAGTTCTACCAGAAGATCACGGACATTTACGCCACCGCGCTGGACTACGACCCGTCCGCCACGGCCACGAAGCGATTTTTCGCGGCAGTCCAAAACAAGATGCACTTCGCCGTGCATGGCCAGACGGCGGCTGAGGTGATCGTGGACCGCGCCGACCACAAAAAACAAAACATGGGGCTGACGACTTGGGAGGCTGCGCCAAAAGGGAAAATCCAGCGCTACGACGTTTCCATCGCGAAGAACTACCTCTCGGACTCCGAAATGGGACAAATGCAGCGTATCGTCTCCGCCTATCTCGACATGGCCGAAATGCAGGCCATGCGCAAAATTCCTATGACGATGGAAGACTGGGAGAAACGCCTGAGCGGCTTTCTCCAACTCTGGGATCGCGAAATCCTTCAGGATGCTGGCAAAGTGACGGCTGAACTGGCCAAGACACATGCCGAGAGCGAGTTTGAGAAATACCGCATCGTGCAGGACCAGCTGTTCGAGTCAGATTTTGATAGGATGCTCAAGGAACTACCACTAACGGAGAGGGAGACATTATGAAAAAAGTGAAGATTGAAATCGGAAACGTGAAATCCCGGGAGCCATTTCCTATTTCACTCTTCAATTTTCTCTCTTCCAACCGCAGGTTGCCCTCATGAGCAAAGAACCGTTGCCCAATTCCGAAATCATCCTCTACCAGACAGAGGATGGCCGCACCCGCATCCAGTGCCGGTTTGAGAACGAGAACCTGTGGCTGACGCAGGCGTTCATAGCCGAGTTGTTCCAAGTCACTGTGCCGACTGTGAACGAGCACCTTAAAGGCATCTACGGGGAGGGGGAATTGGAGATCTGTTTGAGTGTCCAGCAAACCCAAAAGTCCTTTTCAATCATGACGGCATGGATGCCAAGTTTCTGCGAAGCCGCATTGAAGAGCTGAGCTCTTTGAGACCGTGAGAGCGAAAGGATCGATTGCATAACTCTTACTCCGCTATTTCATGAACAATCGGTTGCATCCAGAGAGGAAGTTTTGCACAGAGCGCTATGAGATCCTTCTTTGTCTTGGCATCGAGCTGTTTGTTGAGGAGACGGATCTGCTTCTGGGTTACACCGTCCTTTCGAAGATGTCGCAACGCCTGAATCACGGTTCCGGCCAATTTTCCCGCTCCCAGCAGATTGCGGGGTGAAGCCCTACGGAACGAAATCGTGAGCGCATCCAGTTTCACCTGTCGCGATATTCCGTCAGTCAAGATAACAATCCTGGTTGGAACCTGCTCCGAAATTCCGAGCAGATTAGCGGCATATGCCCCCGAAACCTGCCACTGAGCATTGCTGCCTTCCATTAGCGCCTTGATGACTCCCATCGGATCGGGGGCGGTCTGCCCCAAAATGGGGTGCTCCCGGGGCAGATCATACAGACCTTGTCGAATACGGCGAAGCTTGCCGGCTTTGGCCAAGCGCCTCAATGATTGAGAAATGGCGGGACGACTGCCAAACCCCATAAAGTGCTCAGCGGAAAACACGGAAGCATTCCGGTTTGCCCTAATTGACTTTAATATCCTATCTTCAATACTTTGCACCGCTTACCAACGTCCATTTCTGTCAAAAACACTAGCAAGTATTTTTGACAAATCAAGCCGCAAGAACTGCCAAATAGTATCGCGTCTCCTTAATGATACTACTAAGTAGTATTATTAAGTGGATTTCTGATTCAAAAATCGGGGGTTGCGCCATTTCGAAACCCGCCATTTGGGTAACGGGAGTGCAAACAACCGTCAGAAGGTTCTCATCCGCCGAAAAGCAACCGAGCATTCCAATGAATCCTCAGCCGGGTGGGAGCTGATATCGCCGATCGTTTTGGCCAACTGCGCCCGCGTGATCTCACTTGATATCAGATGACAGCCACCCGGTTTTGTGACTGGCTTGCCATGAGCCCTTCGGCCTTGCTCAGGATCAACAAGTGATCGAAGGAACTGAGGAACGCGTCGTACCGAGCCACGATTCATCGCGGCGACATCTTCAATCGCGGAGAGAGGGGGATTGCAGGCTTCTCGCCGCAGCTGCGGCTCGTGAACAACGCTCGGAAAAGTCATATCATCCACCCGATTTCAAACACTGGATGCTCCCCTCCTTTCCATGAAATGTCGTGGACTTCCACGTCTTTTCGTGAACCGGAGTGCATTTGCCTCCGATCATGGAGAGTTTGGAATTGAATCCCATACATCTGCGCCATTTAATCAGGGACTGTCGGAACAATCACCCCATCCCTTCCCATGGCCAGCCGGAAATCCAACACCGATAAGACTTCAAAAACATCCACCGCCAATATCGGCTTCGAGGCAAAGCTCTGGCTCGCCGCCGACAAGCTGCGCAACAATATGGACGCGGCGGAATACAAGCACGTCGTCCTGGGGCTGATCTTCCTCAAATACATCTCCGACACCTTCGAGGAACACCGCTCCAAGCTGCTGATAGGGGATGGAGACTATGAGGGAGCAAACCCCGAAGATCCCGACGAATACAAGGCTGAGAACGTCTTCTGGGTGCCCGCCGAAGCCCGTTGGTCGTATCTGCAGGCCAACGCCAAACAACCCACCATCGGAAAGCTGGTGGACGATGCCATGGTTGCCATCGAGCGCGACAACCCACGCCTCAAGGGTGTGCTGCCCAAGGACTATGCGCGGCCAGCGTTGGATAAACATCGGCTGGGAGAGTTGATCGACTTGATTGGTAGCATCGAGCTTGGAGACCGCGCACCCTCACCCCAGCCCTCTCCCAGCGGGAGAGGGAGCGAAGACGGCCTCCCCTCTACCACTGGGAGAGGGGTCGGGGGTGAGGGTGGACCGACCCACAGATCGGTAGATCTGTTGGGGCGTGTCTATGAGTATTTCCTCACCCGCTTTGCATCTGCCGAAGGGAAAAACGGTGGTCAGTTCTACACCCCCTCCTGTATCGTGCGCCTGCTGGTGGAAATGCTGGCTCCCTACAAAGGACGCATCTACGACCCATGCTGTGGTTCCGGTGGCATGTTTGTGCAGTCCGAAAAGTTTGTAGAGGCTCACGGGGGACGTCTGGGCGACATCAGCATCTACGGGCAGGAGAGCAATGCCACCACCCGCCGCCTCGCCATCATGAACCTCGCGATCCGCGGCATCGAGGCCGACTTCGGCTCCGAACACGCCGACACCTTCCGCCGCGACCTGCATCCCGACCTCCGTGCCGACTACGTGCTCGCCAATCCACCTTTCAACGACAGCGACTGGTTCCGCAAGGACGACGATGTGCGCTGGGCTTACGGCGTCCCACCCAAGGGCAATGCCAACTTCGCCTGGGTACAGCACTTTATCCACCACCTCGCCCCCAACGGCTTGGCAGGCTTCGTCCTTGCCAACGGCAGCATGAGCTCCAATCAGTCCGGCGAAGGCGACATCCGCAAAGCCCTCATCGAGGCAGACCTTGTGGACTGTATGGTCGCTTTGCCCGGACAGTTGTTCTACTCCACGCAAATCCCTGTGTGTCTGTGGTTTCTAAGTCGCGATAAGTCCGGGCGACCACCCTCATCCCCGACCCTTCTCCCAAAGGGAGAAGGGAGGAAAGCGGGAACCGATAGGCGCAAACAAACGCTGTTTATAGATGCAAGAAAGCTGGGCACGCTGATCGACCGCGTGCATCGCGAACTGACTGAAGCTGACTTGGAGAAAATCACCTCCACCTATCACCTCTGGCGGGGTGAGGGCGAATCCATGCACTATCAAGATGTTGCCGGCTTCTGTAAGTCGGCGACTACTCAGGAAATTGCTGGGCATGGATTCGTGCTCACACCAGGTCGCTATGTGGGAGCCGAGGAAGTCGAAGACGACGGCGAACCCTTTGACGAGAAGATGCCCCGCCTCATTGCCGAACTGGAGGCGCAGTTTGCCGAGTCTGCCAAGCTGGAACAGGCCATCCGCTCCAACCTCAAAGGACTCGGTTTCGGAGGATGAATCATGGCAGACCCCCTTTCCATCATCCCCTTGAGCAACATCAAACCGCTGATTTACACCATTCGCGGGCAACAGGTCATGCTCGACAGCGACTTGGCGGAAATCTACGAAGTGGAAACCAAGTTTTTCAACCGTGCGGTGAAACGCAACATTGAGCGTTTCCCTGACACATTTCGATTTCAGCTGACCCAAGAGGAATATGATAGCTTGCGGTCACAATGGGTTACCCCAAGCCCAGACGATTCTTTAAGGTGCCAAATTGGAACCTTAGAAAAAGAAGGACGCGGACAGCACAGGAAGTATTTGCCCTACGCCTTCACCGAGCAGGGTGTGTCCATGCTCTCAGCTGTTCTACGGAGCGACACGGCGATCAAGGTCAGCATCCAGATCATCAACGCCTTTGTCGAGATGCGCCGCTTCATCCAGGGCAGCGCGAGTCTCTTCGCCCGTCTGGATTCAGTCGAGAAGCGCCAGCTCGCCTTGGAAACCAAAACCGCCGAAAACTTCGAAAAAGTCTTTCAGGCACTCGAAGCTTCCGCACCGCCCAAACAAGGCATTTTCTACGATGGGCAGGTTCACGATGCCCACGTTTTCGCTTCCGACCTCATCCGCAGTGCGAAAAAGACCCTCATCCTTATCGACAACTACGTCGACGATACCGTGCTCACGCTCCTGACCAAGCGGAAGCAAGGGGTTGCCGCCACCATCTTTACCAAGAGCATTTCGAAGCAACTCGACCTCGACCTCGAAAAGCACAACGCACAATACCCGCCCATCGAGATCAAGACCTTCAAGGACGCCCACGACCGCTTCCTTATCCTCGATGAGCGCGACATCTACCACATCGGTGCCTCCCTCAAGGACCTCGGTAAAAAATGGTTCGCTTTTTCCAAATTCGAAACCGGAGCCCTCGACATGCTCAAAAAACTGGGGGATGGAAAATGAACTCCAGCTTCAAAGCATTTCGCCATTCCGATTTCAATCTTCACCATTCAACCATGGTCGCTGAATCCGGACAAAAAGAAACCTTGGTGCCTCTCAACTGCAAGCAGCCGAGGAAGGGATACCAAGGTCAACAGGGAAAGTCTGCTGCTTTCCCATGGGTGCGTCAAACTTCATTTTCACAGGGCAGCGGGAGTGGTTCGTCTTGGGATGGGAAGCGGGAAATGGTGAAGAGTGAAGTTAGAAAAGTGAAAACAGCATTGGGCATCTGCTTTGGAGTCTTTCACCCTTCTGATTTCGCTCTTCACTCTTCAACCGGGGGGCTGGGTTATGGCGGGTGACCTCATCAACGGCGACATTCCCGACCATTGGGAGTTCACGACGCTTGGTGAAATCTGCCAACGCGGAGGTGGCAACATTCAAACCGGACCGTTCGGTAGTCAGCTTCACGCTTCGGACTATGTGCCCGTCGGGGTCCCGTCCATCATGCCTACAAACATTGGAGAAAACCGAATCGTTGAAAATGGTATCGTTCGCATCACCGAGGAAGATGCAAACCGCTTAGGTCAGCACCGACTGAAAGCGGGTGACATTATTTACAGTCGCCGTGGTGATGTAGAGAAACGGGCCTTAATCAGAGAACGCGAAGAAGGCTGGTTCTGCGGCACAGGTTGTTTGAAGGTCCGTCTTGGAAGTGGTGTCGTTGACCCTCTATTTGCTTCCTTGTTTCTTGGTCATCCTGCCATCAGGGAATGGATTGTTCGTCATGCGGTCGGCGCTACCATGCCGAATCTGAATACGACAATCATGAGCGCGGTTCCGTTTGCACTTCCACCCCTTGCCGAGCAAAAGGCAATTGCTGGAATACTTGGGGCGTTGGATGACAAGATCGAGTTGAACCGGCGGATGAACGCCACGCTGGAGGCGATGGCACGGGCACTGTTCCAATCGTGGTTTGTTGACTTCGATCCTGTTCGGAGAAACATGGATCGAAATCAACCCTCACCCCCTGCCCCTCTCCCAGAGGTAGAGGGGAGTGATCCGGTCCGCAGGAATATGGATCGGACTCAAAACCAACCCTCACCCCCTGCCGCTTCACGCTACCCTCTCCCACTGGGAGAGGGCTGGGGTGAGGGGTTTGTCGCTGACGACAAACTATTCCCCGACTCCTTCCAAGACTCCCCCCTCGGCCCAATTCCAAAGGGGTGGGAGGTGATTCCAGTTGGTGATGTCGTCGCCTGCCTTGGTGGAGCCACTCCCAGCACGGGCGACCCAAAGTATTGGGAAGGCGGCACTCATCACTGGACAACACCCAAGGACTTTTCTTCACTGCAAGCACCCTTCCTAATCGACACTGAACGTCGAATTACTGATGCGGGAGTTTCCAAGATTTCATCTGGTCTACTCCCCCCAGGAACGTTACTGATGTCTTCCCGAGCTCCTGTGGGTTACCTTGCAATCAGCACAATTCCAGTTGCGATAAATCAAGGCTTCATTGCCATGAAGTGCAACGAATGCGCTTCTAACTACTTCATGCTCAACTGGTGTCAACAGAACATGGGAGAAATTGAAGGACGTGCAACGGGCACCACTTTTGCAGAAATCAGCAGACAAAACTTCCGTCCTATTCAAGTGGTGTTGCCTCCCAAAGAACTAATGATCGCCTTCACGGAGCAAGTTGCATCCCTTTACAATCAAATTACAGCTAACCTCCACCAATCCCGCACCCTCGCCACACTTCGCGACACGCTTCTGCCGAAGCTGCTGAGCGGAGAAATCTCCACCTTATCGATCACAATCAACTGAATGAACCAATGCCGATACTACCTAAGGAACAACCGCTCCAATCAATTCCAAAACCGCTGACTAAGGAGGATATCGATAATATCTTCTCTGTCCTTCATTTGGAGTCAGAAAATCAACGAGAGCGATTCCGAGTCATGTCCGAGGACAACAAACGTTCGGAAGTAAAATCGACTACACTTTGGCTACCTGGAACACCTGATTTTCAACAAGAAAACCAAGGAGTATCCCATGCCTAATTGGAATGAGTTGCTCAACGAGGTGAAAGCACTTGGGAGTGCGCATGATGTGCTTAGGCGGAAGTATTTGAGGCAGCTACATGAGCTTACGACGCGCAATGTCATCGTCTACTGCAGCGGCTGGCTGCAAAAACAGGGCGTCTCTGGAGGCGGAATAAATGACGAAGATAAGAACGGATTCATGAACGCAGTCAACGGACTGGATAGATCCCTAGGCTTAGATTTGGTGCTGCACACCCCTGGTGGTGAAACCGCAGCAACCGAATCTTTGGTCGATTACCTGAGGCAGATGTTTAATGGCAACATCCGAGCAATTGTTCCCCAACTTGCGATGTCGGGTGGAACGATGATATCGTGTGCTTGTAAGAGCATCTTGATGGGCAAGCAATCTAGCCTCGGTCCGGTTGATCCGCAGTTTAACGGAATTCCAGCTCATGGCGTTCTTGAGGAGTTCAATAGGGCTCGCGATGAGATACGAGTAGACCCGTCAAAGATTCCTGTTTGGCAGCCAATCATCGCAAAATATTCCCCGGCCTTTATAGGCGAGTGCCAAAAGGCTGTCTCGTGGTCTGAAACACTTGTTCGAGAATGGTTAGCTACCGGAATGCTAGCCGAAGACGCAAAACGGGCCGAGAAGATTGAAAGGATTGTTGAAGAGCTGACTAACCATGCTCTGTCACTTTCCCATGCACGCCATTTGTCCCCTGCAACATGCGTAGAAATGGGATTGAAAGTCGATATGCTCGAAGACGACCAAAGACTGCAGGACGCGGTTCTGAGCCTGCACCACGCCTACATGCTGACCATGTCGCAAACGGCAGCATTCAAGATCATTGAGAACCACAAAGGGGCTGCGTTTATTAAGTCCGCTCAGGTTTAGGTCGTGCAGACGACAGGATAACACTATGACCCTCACCGAATCCATCATGAAAAGATTGAAGCGTGAAATCGGAAGCGTGAAATCCTGGGAGCCATTTCCTGTTTCACTCTTCACCCTTCACCCTTGCAACCGAAGGTTGTCCCCATGATCGACATTCAATCCATCGCTGACCTGGAACTTCTGCGAGAGTCCGTTGACCTTGAGTGTAAGCTTGCGGCTGGGCGAGATGGCAGGGGAGCGTTGCCCGAGGATTTCTGGCCAACCTACAGTGCGTTTGCCAACACGGAAGGGGGAATCGTTCTGCTGGGGGTCAGGGAGAAACAGGGGCAGTTCATCGTCGAGGGTGTAGGGAACGTAGCCAAGGTGCGGAAGGAACTGTTCGATGCCCTGAACAACCGGCAGAAGGTGAGTGTAAACCTCCTGTCGGATGTGTCCGTTCGGGAGATCGTGTTGCAGGGGCAAACGATTCTGGTAATCGAAATCCCGCGTGCGACACGCAAACAACGCCCCGTATATCTGACAACCAATCCGTTTGCAGGGCACACCTTTCGTCGCCTGAACGATGGGGACCGTCCACTGCCTGACGAGGAGGTCAAGCGAATGTTGGCGGAGCAAGTGGAAGACAGTCGGGATGATCGAATCCTGCGCGGCTATGACCTGGAGGACCTCGACCTGGCAACCTTTCGAGCCTATCGGCAGGTCTTCGCCAATCGTGACCCAAACCACCCTTGGAACGTGTTGCCTGACGGTGAGTTTTTGCGCCAAATCGGTGGCTGGCGCAAGGATCGCGAGACCGCTGAGAGCGGCATCACCCTTGCGGGATTACTCATGTTTGGTCAGATGGTTGCGATCCAGGAGGAGCTGCCAAACTACATGCTCGACTATCAGGAGCGAGCTGAGGTGAATACGGAGCGGCGCTGGGTGGATCGGCTGACTCTCGACGGGAAGTGGTCCGGTAATCTGTATGACTTTTACCGTAAGGTTTATCTGAAGCTTACTGCAGACTTGAAGGTTCCCTTCCAATTGGATAAAGGGCAGCGGAAGGACGAAACACCAGTGCATGAGGCACTGCGTGAGGCGTTGGCAAACACATTGGTGCATGCAGACTACTCGGATCGTGCTTCGGTGCTTGTTGTGAAACGCCCGGATATGTTCGGCTTTCGCAACCCAGGATTGATGCGCATTCCCGCTGACATAGCCATTCAAGGAGGCGAGCACGACTGTCGTAACCGGACCCTACACAAGATGTTTCGGTTGGTAGGTGTGGGTGAACAAGCAGGCTCCGGAATTCCCAAAATCTATCAAGGTTGGGCGAGTCAGCACTGGCGGGCTCCAGCCCTTTACGAGCGGATCGAACCCTACAATCAGACGCGCCTTGAGTTGCGGATGGTGGATTTGCTGCCAGCGGTAGTCGTGGCTGCTCTCCGGAAGGCGTTCGGAGCAAAATTTGATGCCCTCGGGCAGAATGAGCGACTTACTCTCGCTGCAGCAACTTCTGAACGGGTGGTGACTCATGCCCGCGTGCGGGAAATGACAGCACTGCATCCTTTTGACCTGACTCGGATGCTGCAAAACCTCGTTCGGGACGGTTTTCTGAAAACGCATAATGCGGGGCGAGGGGCGGTCTATTGTTTACCTGGGGCCGCTCTACCCAAACCGGAAGAAGTGTTCGGAGTGGGCTCCGAACATTCCATGTCTACCTCCGCACATTTGACTGAAAGCTCCGCATATTTGGCGGAAGTATCGATGAACGACGAGCATCGAGATGCCAACGGTTGCCTGCTGGCTAATCAACTCGATGCGCCTGTGATCGATTCCTTGGAGAGACTGATTCCAGCCTATCGTGAGCAACTTGAAAAACTTGCGACCCAGCCAAGAACCAAAGGAAAGCTGCCTGTTGAGACCATGAAGGCAGTGATTCTTGCCGTCTGCTCAGGCCACTACGTGACGCTGAGTTGCCTTGCCCAACTCGTGAACCGGGATCCGGATGCGCTCAGGCAGCAATACCTTAAA
>Ga0209723_1005442_pt1 | contig 13092 bp, 8 predicted proteins | sample BiotimSIPDNA_2_FD_185750 | JGI IMG/M metagenome (GOLD analysis project Ga0209723, IMG submission 185750) | Anaerobic biogas reactor microbial communites from Washington, USA - Biogas_R2 time_0 SIP DNA (SPAdes) (version 2) | ecosystem: Engineered > Bioreactor > Anaerobic > Unclassified | place... | reverse complement strand
CTCATTAGACCAGCTTGGCAGTGCCAACCGCAGCGCCTGGGGCAAAATGATGTAGCCGATCGTTTTCCACTTAGAGAGCCCCACCGCCCGGCCAGCTTGCATCTGAGCTTCGCCAATCGCGTTGATTGAGCCGCGCAGATATTCCGCCTGGTATGCAGCGCTGTTCAGCCCCAGAGCCAGGTAGGCTGAGGTCGTTTGAGAGAAAGTAATCCCAATTTCAGGCAAGCCATAATAAATGATGAAAAGCTGCACCAACAGCGGTGTGCCGCGAAAGATTGCGATATACGCTCCTGCCAAATCCCGAAGCCATTTTGGTCCATAACAGCGAGCCAGCGCCAGCAGCAAACCGAGCACGAAGCCAATCGCCAACCCTACTGCCGTCAGCTCCAGCGTCACCCCTGCGCCTCGCAGGAAGTTCTTACCAAAGCGCTCGAAATAGCTCAGCCAGGTCAGCATTATTCGGCGTCCTTTTCCTTCTTTCCATACAATTCAGTGATCTTCCACAAGAATTCGCGTGTGCGTGGGAACTTTGGATGGTTGAACATCTCGTCCGGAGAACCTTCTTCGACGATATACCCCTTCTCCATGAAGATGATCCGGTCTGCAACTTCGCGGGCAAAACCCATCTCGTGCGTCACCACCAGCATGGTCATACCATCCAATGCCAATTGCCGCATCACCTCCAGCACTTCCCCGATCAGCTCGGGGTCCAAAGCAGAGGTGGGTTCATCAAAGAGCATTATTCTTGGGTCCATCGCCAGCGCGCGGGCAATACCCACCCGCTGCTGCTGTCCGCCCGAAAGCTGCCCGGGGTAGTGGTTTGCCCGGTCAGCCAACCCTACACGTGTCAACTCGTGCATAGCTTTCTCGGTGGCCTGTGCATCAGACATGTGTTTGACTTTGGTTAAGCCAAGTTTTACGTTCCCTAAGGCTGTCAGATGGTTGAAAAGAAGAAAATTCTGGAAAACCATGCCAATATGCTGCCTCACCTGGTCTTCATCAGCGCCTTTGGCAGTGATTTCGACGTCGTCCAGCCAGATCTGACCATCGTTTGGGCGGGTGAGCAGGTTCACGCAGCGCAGGAGGGTGCTCTTGCCAGTCCCACTCGGACCGATAATCACGATTGTGTCACCTTCATTAACGTCAAGGTCAAGGTGCCGGAAGATGACATTCTCGCCATATTTTTTGGTCAGGTTTTTGATGGTCAGAATCGGTTTGGGCATGGCGCACTCCGGATTATGGATTGGAAGGGATGGCGAGCTTCTTTTCAAGCAGCGTCAACAAGTGAGTTGTGATATATACCAGCAGAAAGTAGATTACCGCAGCACTGATATAAGCAGGCAGGTATTTATGCGAGCTTGCCCCGATCAACTGTGCACGTCTCAAAATTTCTGGAACGCCCAGGGCATAAACCAGAGAAGAGTCTTTGATTATGATTGCCGCTTCGTTGGACCAGGGCGGAATCGCCAGCCGGATCGCCTGCGGAATCACTACGTAGCGGATCGACTGCAGTTGGCTGAGTCCTACCGCGCGGGCTGCCATCAATTGGTCGCCGCTCACTGAAAGCAGCGCACCGCGCACAATCTCCATCTGGTACGCGCTGCTCACCACCCCCAGGGAAAGTGAACCAGCCCAGAAAGCAGAGAGGTTGATACCTTTTGATACCGCAAAAAACAGGATGAATAAGAGGACCACCGGGGGAATCCCGCGGAAGATGCTGCTGTAGAGATTCAACATTCTGGCAGCGGTTTTGCCGCCATACACATACAACAGAGCCAAAACGGTTCCGATCACTAACCCCGCGGGGAGGGAGATCAGAGTCACGCCAACGGTGTAGATTGTTCCCTGAGCAATATATGAAACGAACTGACCAAAGTTCAAAGGCTTCTCCCTGGTTCCTGATATTTTTATCCAGCGGTTGCCCTTACCGCAGCCGCTGGGGGATATGGCTCAATCCTGAATTGAATCAGAGCTTGGTTTTATTCGCTAAAGTACTTAACAGCCAGTTGGTCTATGAAACCTTCAGCCTGCAGCTCCTTGATTACACGATCGATCTCTGCTTTCAGTTCGACATCACCGTCTGGCAGAACAATATTGATCGGACCAGTGGACAGTTCGGCGTGGAATACCACTTTCAGGTCGGGGTTTTGAGCAACCAAAGCCTGCACCGGCACATAATCAGCCATCAAGACCTCAATCCGCCCATTGGCAAGGTCCAGTGCAGCCTGATCAACACGTTCATAGCGCGACAGATTCGCTTCGAGCAGCAGACCTGGGGTTACCAGGTTATCAGTCAGCCAGCCATCCTGAACAGTCCCGGACTGGACGCCAACTTTAAAATTCGCGACATCTTCGGGCACTGTGATGGTTCCGGTGAACGCGCTGCCAACCACGAAGGCATCTTCGGTGGTGTAATAAGCCTCAGAAAAGTCAACCGTCTTGTCGCGTTCTTCGTCGTAGTTGAAGCACGAAATGGACATATCCAGCTTACCACTGCTAACTGCAGCTACCAGGCTGTCGAAGGGCATATCCACCCATTCGATTTCGACACCCATGCGTTTGGCGATCTCAGCCATCAGGTCGATGTCAAACCCGGTTTTGTTGCCGGCTTCATCGAGATACTCGTAGGGGGGATAATCTGCTGAAGTTCCGACGATGACCTTCTTATTTTCCTGGATCTTGGTTAACAAAGAAGAACTCTCAGAAGTACAGCCAACTAACATGGCTGCCGCTAAAACCAGGGCAACCACTAACAGAAAATGCTTTCTCATATTTTCCTCCATGTAGGGATAGGCTAACGAAAGGTTAATGGGAATTATAATGCAAAAAAAAATTCTGACACATGAAAATTGCAAACGTGAAAATTGTACGTAAATGTAAAAAACAGCAAATAAGTTCAACGCAAGGATGGCTTATGGCTAAAAGCTGATGGGGCAATCTGCTTTATCCCCTCCGAGGAGGGGGTAGGGGGGTGGGTTGCACCAACCACCAGCCTGCCCCGAGAGCACAGCGGTTGGGATCCAAGGAGCGTAGCGAATGGGATCAGCTAACCCGTCTTTGCGAGCGCAGCGAAGCAATCTCGGTCTGTCATTCTGAACAAAGGGAAGAATCTTGTCTTATGCAGGTTAAGATCCTTCGTCCCTCAGGATGACAAAACCTGTAACCGTCATCACAAGCGAAGCGCGGCCTGCCCCAGAAGCGCAGCGGATGGGGCGATCTGCCTTACCACCCCCTCTTCAGAGGGGGGCAGGGAGGTGGGATGCCTGTCAGCCACCAGCCTGCCCCGAGAGCACAGCGGTTGGGGTCCAAGGAGCGTAGCGAATGGGATCAGCTAACCCGTCTTTGCGAGCGCAGCAAACAGTACTTGTCCCTTCGTAGGGAACGCGGTCATGATGCTGGGAGAGCAGCGAGCAGTACTTGTCCCGTTCCGTTTCTCGGCATCATGACCACTTCTCTTGGGGTCGTCATTGCGAGCGCAGCGAAGCAATCTGCCTTTAATCTGTCATTCTGAACGAAGTGAAGAATCTTGCCCTTGGAAATTCAAGATCCTTCGTTCCCCAGGATTACAAAACCTTACCCCCTCCGAGAAGCGGGGCAGGGGGGTGGGTTGCGCCAGTCTTCAACTAATCCGTCATTGCGAGCGCGGCAAACAGTACTTGTCCCTTCGTAGGGAACGCGGCTTGTCCCGTTCCGTTTCTCGGCATCATGACCACTTCTCTTGGGGTCGTCATTGCGAGCGCAGCGAAGCAATCTGCCTTTAATCTGTCATTCTGAGCAAAGCGAAGAATCTTGTCTTCTGTACGTTAAAATCCTTCGCCCCTCAAAATGACAAAACCTTACCCCCTCTTAACTGCCTGTATCCCGCTTACGGGAGAGGTGGATGGCGAATCCGGGGAATGACTGCTCTTAGGAATGCCCCGCTTTTTATATATTCCACCAAACGGACATCAACTCCTCCAAACCGTATCCGTGTCCCGTGATATTATTGAAGTAGCATGAACGACCGGGAGAGATCAGCAATTATCACAAAATATTTGGCTGAGGTCAAAGCAAAATTCCAGACTGGTCAGGCATTGGAACACGCCTATCGCCCAGCTTTAGCAAAGCTCATGGAGAGCTTCCCGGATACTCGCGCCATCAACGAACCAAAACGCTCACAGCATGGCGCCCCAGACTTTGTTTTTCAAAAGAAATCCAATCCGCGGATCCTTCAGGGTTATGCTGAAGCCAAAGACCTGGATGTTAACCTCGATAAAGTTGAAAAAACCGAACAGATGGATCGTTACCGTGGTTATTCCAACCTGATCCTGACCAATTACCTCGAATTTCGCTTCCTCCGCAATGGCGAAAAGTACCGCACAATCAGCATAGGCGAACTAAAAAATGACAAACTAATCCCTGCGCCAGAGGAAGGCGATAACCTCATCCGCGAAATTGAAGCCTTCCTCGCCCAGACACCCGAATCAATCACCAGCGGTCTGCGCCTTGCCCAGATCATGGGTGGGCGTGCCCGCCGTCTCCGTGACAACATCATCGAATACCTCAAAAATGACAGCGATAAAAACAAAGAACTGCTGCGCATTTACGAGATGATGAAAGAACTTCTCGTCCACGACCTCGATCACGAGGGCTTTGCCGATATGTACTCCCAAACCCTTGTCTACGGTTTGTTTGTCGCCCGTTATAACGACTCTACCATAGACAACTTTACCCGTAACGAGGCTCGCGACCTCGTCCCTAAGAGTAACCCTTTTCTGCTGCAATTCTTTGATCACATCGTCGGACCAAACTTCGACACCCGCCTGGCTTATATTGTTGATGAATTATGTGAGATCTTCAGCGTCAGCAACGTGCAGGAAATTGTCCACAAACACCTGCGTATCCAGGATGATACCAGCGACGAAAAAGACCCGATCATCCATTTTTATGAAGACTTTCTCCAGGCATACGACCCTCATGAACGCAAGCGCATGGGTGCTTACTATACGCCTGTTCCGGTAGTCAGGTATATCATCCGCCAGGTTGACAAAATTCTAAAAGAAGATTTTGGCATTGCCGGTGGTATCGCCAGCGATGAGATGACCACCATGACCCGAACCGTCCAGCCTTATCGAAAGCATGGAGAGCGAACAGAACGAACCACCGAAGAAATCTCGGTGCCAAGGGTACAGATTCTCGATCCAGCAGTGGGCACAGCCACTTTTCTTAATGAAACCATCAAATATATCCACCAGGGCTTCAAAGGGCAGGAAGGTCGCTGGTCTTCTTATGTCAACCAAAACCTGCTCAAACGTCTCTATGGTTTTGAATTGATGATGGCGCCCTACACCATAGCCCACATGAAACTGGGTATGACCCTCAAGGAAACTGGTGTTGAAGAGCTCAGTGATCGCCTCGGGGTTTACCTCACCAATACGCTTGAAAATACAGTGCCTGTTCAGATGGACCTGTTTGCTCTCGGTTTGTCTTATGCAATCAGTGAAGAGAGCCGTCTTGCTTCCCATGTTAAACAAGAACGTCCTGTCATGGTCGTGATGGGCAATCCACCCTATTCCATAAGTAGCACGAACAAAAGCAAATGGATAATTGATCTTATCTCTGATTATAAAATCGGTTTAAACGAACGCAAAATCAATCTTGACGATGATTACATCAAATTTATTCGCTTTGCAGAGCATATGATTGAAAAAAATGGCAGTGGGGTCGTGGCCTTGATTACCAACAATAGCTTCCTTGATGGAGTTACTCATCGCCAAATGCGAAAACATTTGTTAAATACCTTCGATGAAATATTTGTTGTAGATCTTCACGGAAGTGCCATGAAGAAAGAAGTTTCTCCTGATGGCAGCAAAGATGAAAACGTGTTTGACATTATGCAAGGCGTGTCAATCATCATTCTGGTCAAAGTTGGAGGAAAAGAAGAAGGGTCCGTAAATGTCCATCATTTCGATTTATGGGGTACTCGCGATTTCAAATTTGACTCTTTAATATTAGATACTATTGAATACGCAGATATTGAGACCAAACATCCATATTATTTTTTTGTTCCTAAAGATTTTCGCCTTCAGGATGTATACATGGACGGGGTAAGTATTAACAATCTGCTCCCGAATTCTAATTCTGGTTTTCAAACCAAAAGAGATAAATTAACAATATCATTTACAAAACTCGAGTTAGAAAAAGACCTACAGTTCATTAATAATAATGATATTGAGGCAATACGAGCTAAGTTTAGTCTTGGGCCTGATGGCCGTGATTGGACAGTAAAAGATGCAAAATCTGACGTAACGGATTCAGATTATCACATTCAAAGCGTTTCATATCGACCATTTGATGATAGGTTTATGTTTTATTCGGGAAAAACAAAGGGGTTAGTAGCCTATCCTCGTCACCGGATTATGTCAAATTTTATTGGCCATGACAACTTTGGATTAGCAACATGTAGGCAGCAGAGCACATTTGATTTTCAACACGCCTTAGTTGTTAATCGACCGATTGATATGTGCTTTGTGTCCCTGCAAACAAAAGAAACAGGATATGTTTTTCCTTTGTACCTTTATCATGATGATGGCACGCGATCTGTCAACTTTAGCCTAAAAGAATTATCAACTCTGACGCAAAATCTTTCAGATGAACCCACTCCTGAAAACGTATTTGACTATATATACGCAGTTCTTCATAGTCCATCATATCGAGAAAAATACAAAGAATTTCTGAAAATCGACTTCCCACGCATTCCCATTCCCATACAAGAAGAATTTGACCGCCTGGTGCCGCTCGGGACACAACTGCGAGAGCTTCACCTGATGAAATCAGCGATTATTGACGAATACGAAACCACTTTCCCAGTCGCCGGTGATTGCATTGTCGGTAATATCAAATATGACCACGATAAAGTCTGGATTAACAAGACCCAATACTTCGGCAATGTGCCCGAACTCGCCTGGAATTTCTACATCGGCGGTTACCAGCCCGCCCAAAAATGGCTCAAAGACCGCAAAGGTCGCCAACTCAGCGACCACGACCTCGTCCATTACCAACGCATCATCAAAATCCTGCTCGAAACCGACCGTTTGATGATGGAGATCGGTTAAACAGATGGTCTTTCTGTAATATAAACGGAAGTGGAAATCGATTCTTTACAAAGGAGCATTATGAAAAAGTTCCTAATTGCATTAATTGTGATTTTTTTACTCTCTTCATGTGGCGCAAAAAATCCACCAGATGCATCAACAGCAGTGACACCAGGGTCTACAGTAACATCGATAATCGAGACGACATCTTCAGAAACTCTGCAGCCTGCGCCAACCGCTACAGAAGTTCCTGAGCCGACATTGACACCAACAGCTAAATTAGCAGAATATGATGTTTTCATCAAATACACTACTAACATGTATGAATTCTTTATTGAAAATTATGATGATGAGATATTAGATTTAGTTTCATTAGAATTTGTAGAAAATCCAGATGGCGATCTAACGCTACTCGCGCAAGTAAGAGGCGACATCACCGAAAGCACAAAAAGCTTGTCATTCGTAACTTTTGCGAGTGTAATCGGAAAACAACTTGATGAAACTACTAATAAAGTGCCCGAGAGATTGCGCTTATTCGTGGTTGAGTTTTTCGATTCAAATGAAAATTACTTCACTAATTATGGAATAAAGTGGTCAGACCTCCGAGAGCAGATAAACAATAATTTTGAAGGGATTAGAGGGGTATTGCGCATTGATATTAACAACTATAAAAAATGAGAGGGATTTAACCCCTCGATCATTTTGAATAATAACCAGAAGGGTGCGACAAAGAACCGGTGAAATTGTGTATTGGATGAGCTGGATATAAGAACTTTGGATGTTAAGTTATTGTTAGTCTCATGTTCCCTGCCTGTCCCAATGCTTCGCTATCGGGACTCCATGATTCCTTGATTTATTAGAACATATGTGCTATTCTAATTGCGCACGTCCGCACCTTAACAATCTGCCACTTTTTGCACTCAAAATGCCTTTTTGCACTATCAAAAAACACTGCAAAAAGGGTAAAAAGGGTAAAAACTCCCCAAACCATCTGCGTGAAGGGATGCGCTTTCCACAATTCTGATTACCATCTTCTTACATTCGGCGGCGGTTTTACCACCAGAATCCATTCTTGCACCATCAAAAAACGGTGGTATTAGTGGTAAAAGTGGTAAAACCCTGGATAAAGCTGATGGGAAAAAGGAACCCATTCGCAGCCTAAGCGGGGAAGAGAAACACTGCCCTCACATACTGCAAATGCATGTTCAAGAATGTTGACCAGCCAAACGGATTTACCCTATGCACAATTTATAAATGCTAAAAACGACCATCGCGATGCAGAGATCGAAAAATGAGAATGCCCTCTTTTCCTCCGTTAACAAATAACAAAAATGGACAGAAAGTATTAAACTGTTAACTATAAAATATATGAGTTTGTACGAAAGATTATACAAAAATGATTTATTCCAACAATAAACTAATATAATTTTTTAATTAACCATTCCATTCACCCAGGAGGATCTAATGCGTACACGAATTATTAGCGTTCTAATCCTTTTATCAATCATCTTATCTGCCTGCTCAAAGCCAGCTGAGCCAACCGAAATCCCAACCGTACCGGTTGATATTCCAGTCTTGCCCCAGGTAGAAGGTGATATTGTCAGAAGCATCGACGAAGCAAAAGCGGCTACCATCCAGGTGGAAGCGCAGGGCTCCTTTGTTGACCCGCAATTCGGCCAGCTTTTAAACACTGCTGGTCGTGGTTCGGGATTTATTATTCACCCCAGCGGCATCGCTGTCACCAATAATCACGTCGTCACCGGATCAGCCCTCATAAAAGTATGGGTAGGAGGCAGCACTAAAGCTCTCAACGCCCGGATTTTGGGCGTTTCAGAATGTTGGGATCTGGCGGTTATCGACATTGAAGGTGAGGGATTCCCTTATTTTGAGTGGTACGATGGCGATACCAACCCAGGCGTTGAAGTCTATTCAGCTGGTTTTCCCCTGGGAGATCCTGAATATACCCTGACCAAAGGCATCATCTCAAAAGCCAATGCTGATGGTGAAACCAGCTGGGCTTCGGTAGATGCTGTTATCGAACACGATGCCCGCATCCGCAACGGAAATTCGGGCGGTCCGCTGCTCTCGACTGATGGCAGGGTGATCGGTATCAACTATGCTGGCTCAGACCAATATGACACCAATTATGCGATCAAGTCGGATATTGCCCGATCTGTGATCGCCAGACTTGAATCCGGTGTGGATTTTGAGTCGATTGGAGTGAATGGAACTGCAGTCTCCAATGCAGATGGCAGCCTAACCGGTATTTGGGTGGCGAGCGTCAAATCCGGCTCGCCTGCTGACAAAGCCGGCATTAAGGGCGGCGATATAATCACCAAACTCGAAGGTTTGGTTTTGGCTACCGATGGTACCATGGCGGATTACTGCGATATACTGCGAACTCGATCTGCAACGGACACTTATTCACTCGAAGTACTTCGATATTCCACCGAAGAATTCCTGGAAGGGCAGATTAATGGGCGCCCGCTCGAGCAATCATTTTCGTTTGCGCAGCAAATTTCAGTTCAGTCTGATGTAGTACTCGAGAATAGTCCTGCTACTTCTTCGGGTAGATATATGACAATTCTTGATGACAGAGGTGCTATCCAGGTTGACGTTCCGGTTGAGTGGAATGACATTGACGGACAAGCCTGGTTTGATAGCAACACCACAATCGGAGCAGCGATTTATGCATCTTCTAATCTGAACGCTTTTTGGAATGGCTATTCGGAACCGGGAATTTTTTATGGCGCTTCTGACGAGATAGCAAAGCTCGGTGGGTATGTGCAGCTATTGGATGTGTATCGCGACAGTTATCGGCAGGAATGCGACATCGTCGGCAGATACGATTACGAAGATAGCGCTTTTGAAGGGAAGTATGATCTTTTCTCCAATTGTGAAGGCGAAGATAACGTGCTGTTTATTCTGTCAGCCAGGGTTATCAATAACCCCACAGCCGTGCTGGTGGTGTTGATGGTCAATATGGTTGCTGATTCTGACTTTGATGCATTGGATCAGATTTTGGCGACGTTTGATATAGTTGGAAACTTGCCGTAAATAGAATTGAGACCTTAGAACTGGCAATCAGAAATGAATTGCCAGTTCTACCTATTAATTACAAAACAACCTGTGATAACTTGGTGCAGAAGTTGTGTAAAGGATGATATACTTCTGCCGTTCTCTTGTGAGAACTTTTATTTTGGGTGTATGTTTTGGAAGTTCTATAACTGGTTTTGTAAGACTGGTTTGGAAGAGCTGCGCCGCGAGGCAATGCTCATTTAGGAAAAATACGGAATAATCGAAGCCTCCCCTGAGTAAAAAAAATACATGATCGATTTGTGACAAGTTGGCTTTTTTGTCATGCTTTTCACATGCCGTCTACTATAAAACTGGAGTTTTTGATGTCCGTACAATTTGAAGATCTAAACCTGCGCCCGGAGTTGGTCCAGGCAATCAATGCGCTGGGTTACACCCACCCCACCCCAATTCAGGCTGGAATTATTCCGCTTATGCAAAGCGGTCTTGATGTTACCGGTCAGGCTCAAACCGGCACCGGTAAAACGGCTGCATTTGCTCTCCCAATTCTTGACCGCCTTGATCCAGACCAGCATCTGCCTCAGGCGTTGGTTGTTACCCCAACCCGCGAACTGGCACTGCAGGTGACTGAGATGATCCAGACACTCGGTCAGTTTATGAATGTTCGTGTACTCAGCGTTTATGGCGGAACGTCATACTCCGGACAGCTTAACCAACTTCGTCGTGGTGTGCAGGTTGTTGTCGGCACCCCCGGACGTATCCTCGACCTGGTAAAACGTGGACGCCTGGAGCTTAACGAAGTGCGCACTGTTGTTTTGGACGAAGCCGATGAGATGCTCTCAATGGGTTTTATCGAAGATATGGAAGCCATTTTGGCTGCTACCCCCGAAGAACGCCAAACGACACTTTTCTCAGCAACCCTTCCAACCCGGATTAGGGAATTGGCTCGAAAATATCTGCGCAATCCGAAAACTATCTCTATCCAACCCGAACAAGTGACTCTGGCGGCAACAGAACAGCGTGTCTATTATGTCAATGAACACGACAAGTTGGCAGTCCTAACCCGTTTATTTGAGATGGAAGAGATTGCCTCAGCTCTGATCTTTACCCGCACGCGCATTCGTACCGGTGAGTTGGTCACAGAGCTTAATCAGCGAGGTTACCCATCTGAAGCGCTCTCTGGCGACCTCAGCCAGGATGCCCGGGAACACACCATGGCTCGTTTCCGCTCCGGGCAGGTAAAGGTTTTGGTTGCGACAGATGTGGCGGCTCGTGGCCTGGATGTGGAGGGTATTACCCATGTCTTTAACTACGATCTTCCGGAAGAGAATGAAACTTTCGTTCATCGTATTGGACGCACAGGTCGGGCTGGACGAACTGGCATTGCTATTTCGTTTGCCAGACCCTCCGAAAGACGCCAAGTTCGGCAAATCGAACAATTTACCCACCAGGAAATGCAGGAAGGGACAATACCAACCCCTGACGACATCCGTGCAAAACGTGTGGACAGCTTGATATTAAAAATCGAAACCTGGCTAAAACGCGATCGTGCCAAAGAAGAACGCGCCCTGGTCGAAATGATGATCGCTGCTGGTTTTGACCCGGTAGACATCGCTGCTGCGGCTTTGAAAGTTGCCCGGGCAGAAGAAAAACAGCGACCGATTTCCGAGATAAGCCCCTTGCCTGAAAAAACTGTGCGGCCGGAACGAAGATCTCGTTCAGAACGATCTGACCGCCCCGAGAGAGCCCAACCGCGCAGGCGTAATCAAGGTGAACTTTCTGGCCGCAATAAACCGCGTGCCAGTATTCGCGGTGAACAAAGTGACGAAGAAGGTATGGTCCGCCTGGAAATGGGTTTGGGAAAGGTGGATGGTCTGCGCCCCTCAGATGTGGTCGCATCGATTGCTGGGATTGCTGACATTCCTGGTTCGGCTTTGGGTAGGATCTACATTCAAAATCACCGCACCATGGTTGATGTTTCAGACCAATATATCGATAAAATCGTCTCAGCCAATGACAAATTCCAGGTTCGCGGACAGTCTTTCACGCTAACCAAGGGATAATCCCAATCCAGCCAGGGTTATATCCCTGGCTTATTCCTCCTGCTCCTCTTCGAGGACTTTTGCCTCTGCTTTCTCAATTTGATGTCGGTCTTTGTCGGTCAGCTTAAATTTGAATAAGACAGGGAAAATCGCCAATACGGATGCCCAGGCGGTAATCAAAAAGGGGGAGGTAGGGGAGATGTCTGCATAAAGTTTCGCGCCAATTGCGGGAGCGGGCAGCGAAAAGAAACCCAGCCCGGAGTGGATCAACCCAAACCCGGTGCCGCGAAGTTTTTGTGGCAAAACCTTGCTGAGCAAGGATTGATAAGCCGGGCTCATCAGGCTAAACCCGACCCCGATGATGAAATAACTGACAGCATACAAAAGGAAACTCTCGGCTTTGACAAACAAAAACAACGCTGCCGATTGCAAAGCAAACCCGATCGCGATCGTCAGGCGCTCACTATATTTGTCTGCCAGGTGACCGGCTGGGTAAGAAGTGATCATCATCGCTACCCCCAAAATTGAACCCAGCCAACCTATCTGTTGTGCGGACAAGCTGGCGACTCCTTCAAGATATACCGGTATCAGGTTGTTGGAAAGGGAAAATGAGATATCGCGAATGCCGTCGGTAACCAAAATCCAGGTCATTACGCCGCCAGCGAAGACAAGCCCAAAAATTGCGAAAAGATTGACCTTCAACGCTTTTAGTTCCAGACTGGCTTTTTTGCCTTCTTCCTGACCGGGATGTTTGGCGTTTCTTGCCATCAAAACCCTGATTACTGTTGCCATGGAATAAAGCAAAGCTGAAATGATCAGCATAATCCTAAAACCATATTTGTCGATGAGGTAGCCACCAAGGGGTGGTCCGATGATGGTCACGATTGTGTAGAATGAATCTACAACGCCATATACGCGGGCACGATTGTCTTCTTCAGATT
>Ga0209723_1005441_pt1 | contig 13092 bp, 15 predicted proteins | sample BiotimSIPDNA_2_FD_185750 | JGI IMG/M metagenome (GOLD analysis project Ga0209723, IMG submission 185750) | Anaerobic biogas reactor microbial communites from Washington, USA - Biogas_R2 time_0 SIP DNA (SPAdes) (version 2) | ecosystem: Engineered > Bioreactor > Anaerobic > Unclassified | place... | reverse complement strand
CAGTAAATTGTTGCCAGTGAAAATGCCCATTATGTATACTGTTAGTTAGCACTAACTAACACGGGGGAAGGTAATGGCAAATACTCTTTCATCACGGCAGAATGATATCGTTGATGCTGCTATCGACATCATTGGAGAAAATGGGATTCAGGGTCTTACCATCAAACGTTTAGCTCAGGAAGTTGGCGTTACCGAACCGGCACTTTACCGGCATTTCGACAGCAAACGGGAGATCGTCATTGCAGTATTGAGACACTTCAAGGATCTTTTCCAAACAGTTTTTGAAGATGCGGTTTCAACCGGCAAAACTGGTATCAATCTTATTGAAGAAGTCTATCGCCACCACTTTGAAATGTTTTCCCGAAGACCTTCAATCGCGGCGGTACTGTTATCAACTGAATTTTTCAGAGAAGAAAAACAGGTATCACAACAAATACTGAATATCCTGGATAGTATGGAAAGCGCAATCATTAAAGCAGTTGGTTCAGTTAGTACCGAAGAGATCAGAAATGATATCTCTTCAAAAGATATTGCGCTGCTTGTAATGGGATCGATGCGGTTGCTTGTCACCAGATGGTGGTTGTCCGGGCTTTCATTCAATATTCAAAAAGAAGGAAAAGCGCTCTGGTTATCTCTTAAAAAAGTTATTTCCATAAGTGGGTAACATTACACACTGATAGAAAGGTTTTTATGGCAGACATTAAAAACAGAGTTGAAGGGAATGTATGCGGGAAGTACTATGTTGACACATCATGCATATGTTGTGAGGCCTGTACTTCAACGGCTCCCGGCAATTTCAGGATGAAAGATGATGGCAGTTCTTCAATGGTTTTCAAACAGCCAGATAATGATGATGAAAGTTCAGCTTGTGATGATGCAAAAAATGGCTGTCCAGTAGAAGCGATTGGAGATGATGGGAATTGATAATCTGACTATATCTATCAAATAGAAAAGAAATCAACAATAACACAGGAGGAATCGTATGAGCATGTTCTGTTATCAGTGTCAGGAAACGGCAAAAAATACCGGATGTATAATCAAGGGTGTCTGCGGCAAGACTGAGGAAGTTGCAAAACTCCAGGATCTTCTTATGTATACCTGTAAAGGAATCGCGCACATTGTCGTTAAAGGCGGTATTGATGCCGATACGCTGTCGGAAATAAACCATAACATACTTACCAGTCTTTTTATGACTATCACCAATGCCAACTTTGACGATAATGCGATTGAGAAGCAGATTACGAAAATGCTTACACTTCGGGACGGTTTGAAGAAAACTATAGGTATTGCAGATCTCAATGATGCAGCATTATTCAATGTGGAAACCCGTGATGCAATGCTTACGAAAGCGGCGATTGTCGGGATTCTTGCGACTGACAATGAGGATATTCGTTCTCTCAAGGAAACTATTACTTATGGTTTAAAAGGGCTTGCCGCATATGCCGAACATGCAGTGAACATCGGAAAGGAGGATACTGCGCTCTATACATTCATTTACAAGGCGCTTGATGTTCTCCAGAATGATTCTGCTTCCCTTGATGATCTGCTTGCGCTTACACTTGAAACCGGTGAGAATGGTGTAAAAGCAATGGCACTTCTTGATGATGCGAATACCTCAAAATATGGTAACCCGGAAATCACTGAAGTAAACATAGGTACCCGCAATAATCCCGCGATACTCATTTCAGGACACGATCTGACAGACCTGGAACAACTGCTTGAACAAACAGCCGGGACAGATGTCGATGTATATACTCATGGTGAGATGCTTCCGGCACATTACTATCCGGCATTTAAAAAGTATGATAACTTTGTTGGTAATTATGGTAACTCATGGTGGAAACAGGTTGGTGAATTTGAGACATTTCATGGGCCGATTCTCTTTACCACTAACTGCATTGTACCGCCAAAGAGCGAAGAAGTTCGTGGTAGAATATTTACAACTGGTGCTTCAGGATTCCCCGGCTGTCCTCATATTACCGGTGATGCCAATGGTAAAAAAGATTTTTCTGCTATCATAGCGATGGCGAAAAAACTTCCTGCACCAGAAGCAATTGAAAGCGGAAGCATTGTTGGTGGCTTTGCACATAATCAGGTGCTTGCTCTTGCTGATAAGGTGGTAGATGCAGTAAAATCCGGTGCTGTTAAGAAATTCTTTGTTATGGCGGGATGTGACGGAAGAATGAAATCACGTGAGTATTATACGGAATTTGCGGAAAAGCTCCCGAAAGATACTATCATTCTTACCGCCGGATGTGCCAAGTATCGTTATAATAAATTGAAGTTGGGGGACATAGGTGGTATCCCACGGGTTCTTGATGCGGGACAGTGTAATGATTCCTACTCTCTTGCAGTTATTGCACTTAAACTTAAAGAAGTTTTCGGTCTCGACGATATCAACAAGCTGCCTATTGCGTATAATATCGCTTGGTACGAGCAGAAAGCAGTTATCGTTCTTCTGGCACTGTTGTTTCTTGGTGTAAAGAATATCCACCTGGGACCGACACTTCCCGGTTTTCTTTCTCCTAATGTAGCTAAAGTTCTGGTTGAAAAATTCGGAATTGCCGGAACAGGAACCGTTGATGAAGACATTACATTATTCATGAATAATTAAAGCTGATGTTTCTACAATTGACAATCGCATCATGATCATCATTCATGGTGCGGTTATTATTGTATAATATACTGGCAACTTGGTGAATGAAATAGAAGGGATAAACCATGATTGTAACAAGAAAATTATCTGAAATGCCAATAATGGAAACCGCGCACAATGTTGATGCAAGAAATCTATATAATACCGAAGACGCAATGGTTACCATTATTACCCTTAAACCGGGGCAATCATTGAAGAAGCATATCACACCCGTTGATGTCGCTTTTTATGTGCTTAAGGGTGAGGGTGTAGTACAAGTGGGTGAAGAAAAGACAAAAGTAGAAGAGAACACACTCATTGAGAGTCCTAAAGACATTCTGCACTGCTGGTACAATGAAAGCAATAGCGACCTGATTTTTATGGTAATTAAAGCTCCGCGTCCTATTAAAAATACAGTATTTGTCGGATAATCCTAAAGGAGGAGGAGATTTCTATGTTCAAGCTTATAACAATTGGAAGAATGGTTTCCTTTTTTATTACATTGCTATCTACAATACCACTTTTCATACATTATATAATGCATACTGAGCCAAAGCATTTAATGATTGTTCATATTCATGTTTGGTTCGGTTGTGCGTTTTTCATCTTTGCAATAGCAAGTATGATTGCCCAAAAAAAGAATAAAAAGAACGGTAAAACTGCTTAAAATCCCTGGAGGGAAAATGAAGATTCTCATTATTTTTAACCGACCACCTTATGATAGCACTGATGTAACCTGGAATGGATTGCGATTGGCTGGAAAGCTTCTTGAAACAGGACAGGAAGATGAATGATTCTGTTGACATGGCTCGCGATGTTTACAAGGTGCCGGAAGGTTATGACCAAGACCTTTCTCAAATGTTAAAAGAACTTATTTCGAAAGGCTCATCTGTAAAAGTTTGCGGAACGTGTATGGCTCGCTGTGGAATTTTCAAAAACCATCCATATTTTGATGGTGCAGAAAAATCGACAATGCCGGAATTGGCAGAATGGGTTATTGGTAGCGACAAAGTAATCACGTTTTAAAGACGTGTTTTTTTGAGGAAAGAATTAGTACCATTTCTAAAGATCAGCTTTCGCCGTCGTGGCTGCAGCTGAAATATGGGCAAGTTTAAAGGCAAAGAAGATAAAAGTCCATTTGTCATGAGTGGAATGAAGCCCGCCTCCCAAGCACATCATACAACAGCGGCTATATGGTTTCGCTTCGCTCCACCCAAATTTTTGCTCCACTGCGTTTCGCAAAAACTTCATATAGCCGCGACCCGTTACGTTATTCGTAGAAACAACCTTTTCAGTACAACCACCACGGACGTCATGCCGTTGAAAAACGGCATCCATCTGAGAATTGTTGAGACCGGAGAAGATGGTTTCCTGCTTTTGCAGGAATGACGGAGTGTGGAATGTTACGTTATTTGCAGAAGCAACCTCTTCAGCACAACCGCCACGGATCGTCACACCGTTGAAGAACGGCTTGATGAAGCATAGTATCTAAGAGCTGCTTTAGCAGAATCAAATGCGATTTTTTCAAATGGAATCTCCCCGGGTTTGCAGATCAAAAATGAACAGATCTCCTCACTTGGTTCCGGCTTTTCCCCTTCGGGAATCCGGCAGACAAAGAATGCATCAGAAGTAAAGTAAGTGACATCTTCGTAAATGTAGGTATTTGGAAATGAACCCAGATAACTCATCTCAGTGATATTGATTCCTGTCTCCTCTTTTATTTCCCTCTTCATGGCTGTTTCAAGCGATTCCCCATAATCGACGAATCCGCCGGGAAGGTCATAAAACCCCCTGCGAGGCTCATGCGCACGCTGCGCAAGGAGTATGCCCTCAGCTGTTTGTATTATCCCGCCGACAGCCGCAGCCATGTTGTGGAAATAGATAAAACCGCAATTAGTGCATTTACTGCCGTTCTTTAGGAAAACCTCCAATGCCTGAACTCCGCATCGGGGACAGTATTTAAAACCGGTATATTGAAGCAATTGTGTACCTTTCTTTTTTTGTAGATCGTTAAAATAAACTTCGCCGGCTATACCCAGGGGACAGGGGCATACGCGCTAACATATTATAATATTTGATAATTAAGAATAAAGATTTTTTGGAAGAGGGTGTCCCCAATATAGACAAAAAATAAGAATAAAGATATTTTGGAAGAGGGTGTCCCCTCTTGCGCTACAGCCCGGTCAGGAAACCGGTCTTCCGCTATCACCCCTTGTTGTCCACCAGTTATGCAGGCAGGTGTGGCCGTCACATTTGCAAACGCCTTTGCGGCCGCACCGGCGAACTGTAGGTAGATTAAAACTGGTTGTAGCCTGGAAGAATTCAAGCATGTAATGGAGAGTCGCAAGTCACAAATCACGTTCCGGTAGAGACGTCCGGCGGGACGTCTCTCCTGAAACAAAGCTACGCACCAGGAGCAACCCATGATTCCAGCATGGAATGCATGCTGTTTCTGAATGAAATACCGGGTATGCGAAGAAGCCCTCCCCTACAGTCAGGCCTCGGAACAGGAACCGGATATGATACATAATGAGACATCGAGGCAATAATCGGAGCCCCGACTGCAAAGGAGGGTCTTAGAAAAATTAAGAGAATCAAAATGGATTCAAAACTTACCCGCTACTCCGGTCCTGCGCACCAAAGGTGCATAATTCTATAGCCCGGGGCACCCGCCCCGGGTAAATGGGACGGATGATATATAGCCCTTGAAGGGGCGTAACTCAATCCCGTACATACCGTTCATCCTATTCGACATTGTACAAGGTGAAGAAGGATATATGATAATGATTGAGGCATGAACGGCTCCCTTGTTGCGCCCCATACAAGGGCTTCGATTCTTTTTTGATTTTTTCCAGGGGCGCTGCCCCTGGCTATTGAATTTCGCCCCTTTGGGGCTTGAAGATATTCGGAAAAATCAGTTGTTGAACATCTGATAGTATGCACAATAAATAGTCTATTTTTCCTCGAAAAACAACCATTTCAGATGTTTCTATTGTGAGACGGTTAATAACAGTGTCTATTTCACAAATCACAAATAAAGAATTACAAAAGATACATCCCTGTTTAAATGAAGTATATGTACCTGCCATATTCTCGAGCATAATACCGTTTATTCACTGACCTTGCTTACTTAATTCCGAAAGGCTACAACCAGTTTTAATCTACCACCAGTTCGCCCGTGCAGCCGCAATGGCGTTTGCAAATGTGATAAGTTTACCTGCCTATACAAATGGTGGACAACAAGGGGTGATAGCGCAAGACCGGCGTCTTCGACGGGCTTGAGCGAAAGAGGGGACACCCTCTTCCAAAAAATCTTTATTTCTAAGATCTATTATATTGGGGGCACCCTCTTCCCAAAAATCTTTATTTCTAAGGACCTATTATATTGGGGGCACCCTCTTCCAAAAAGTCTTTATTCCTGTTCATTACTTGTATGATGTATTTTTATGTAATTATGACCTCTCAAAAGCACCTTTTCTATCTCGCTCCGCTGCGCGGCATTACAGATATCATCTTCAGAACCAGTTTCGAAAAGTATTTCGGGCAGTTTGATTTCCTGATGCCCCCTTTTATCACCACTGTTAAAGGTGAAAAAGTGGCTCTTTACCACATAAAAGATATCTCATCGGGGGAAAATGACAGAAAGAGAGTCATTCCCCAAATAATCGGGAACGATCCCGAAGACATGCTCAAGCTTGCATCCTGCATGCATGATCTGGGATACCATACTGTAAACTGGAACCTGGGATGTCCGTTTACGCCTGTTACCCGTAAAAAGCGGGGATCCGGCCTGCTTCCATACCCGGAGCTGATAAAATCGATTTTAGACAAGCTGATCCCGGCACTCCCCTGTTCTTTTTCCGTAAAGGTTCGGCTTGGTCTGGATGAAAAGCATGAGCTAAGTAAGGTGATCCCTGTTCTTAATGATTACCCGCTCTCAGAGGTCATTATTCACCCCCGAACCGGCTCCCAGGAGTATTCAGGAACCGTGGACCTTGACTCATTTGAGCTTTACACCGCGCAGTGCAGGCATACGGTTGTCTATAACGGGGATATTTTCACTGCGGATGATTTCAAAAGACTCTCTGAACGATTCCCCGGGATAAACCGCTGGATGCTCGGTCGTGGAGTAGTGAAATATCCATTTCTTCTTGAGGCTCTGCGCAGCGGGAAAACTCAAACTGAGTTTTCAAAGCTGCGGCTGTTCCATGATGATCTCTATGCCGGGGCAAAGGAAACGCTCAGCGGCCCTTCCCACATTCTTGGCAGGATGAAAGGGCTGTGGCTTTATATGGCTGGATCAATGCCTGAGGGGCAAAAACTGCTAAAAAAGATACAGAAAACAAAGAGTCTATCGGCTTATGAGAGATTGATTGACAGTGTTCTTAAACAAATCTCTTGAGGTTACCCGGTGATTTTGCTAAATACGGCATTGACACCATAGTCAGTCCCACCGGTGAGAAGGCTGACTCTATTTGTGAAATACGGATATTGATCCTTGCAAACTGCAAGTACCGGTGATATTTTGAACAATACAGTTGATATTTCGTAAGACGGAACCTTCTAAAATGAAAAATGATGATTTATCCAGATTCGCCAGTATGACTCCAGCCCAGAAGTGGGAGACGGCAAAGAGTCTTCGTGATCTGGCCTGGAAACTCAAACTAACCGCAGTGCGTCATGAACATCCTGACTGGAGTGAAGAAGAGATCGAGAATAAGGTAAAGGAGATATTCCTCTATGCTTCAACCTGACCTCCTTGATATTTTTGTGCTGCCACTTGAAAAAAGCGGCTTTGAATATATGGTCACCGGCTCTGTTGCTTCCACAATTTACGGTGAACCACGGCTTACTCATGACATCGATTTAGTACTGATATTGAAAAATGAGGAAATAAAGAAGTTCTGCTCTGTTTTTCCGGCTGAGAATTATTACTGCCCGCCCACAGAGGTGATTTGTATTGAGCTTTCCAGAAAAAATCATGCACATTTTAATCTGATCCATCATGATTCCGGTTACAAAGCTGATTGTTACCCCTTCACTGGAGATCCACTGCATGCATGGGCATTGAACCAGAGGCGCATATTTCAAATACGCCCTGATTTTACAATCAAGGTTGCCCCGCCCGAGTATGTTATCATTCGTAAAATGCAGTTTTTCCGTGATGGCGGCTCTGAAAAGCATCTTTCAGATATAAAAAAGATGCTTCAGCTAGCGGAAAGAACAATTGATTTAACAATCCTGACAGATTGGATTCAAAGGCTTTGTCTGGATCGTGAATGGAACCGGATCCAAACTGGTTTTTGATTTCTGAAATAATTTGTTTAGAATGAAATACTGATCTCTCCCTGTGGAATACCTTTGCAAAGGGATGTATCTGGTCAGCGTGAAGACCATTTTCCTGTGTTTATTCCAGGGCCGTTATGGTTAAATAATGCCCTGGTATTTACAATGTGATATATCTTCTCATTAAAAAGTACAACCGTTAAGCAGCATCACCCCCCGGAGATTGCCCTGGTGTTATTTGTACTCCTTTTTTATGAGAAAGACACATAAGAAATCCAATAAAAAAGTGCTACTTTAATGTTTGAAAAAGCTAAGCCGTCTCACTTTACGCCGGGATAGGAAATCCCGGACTGATATAGCCGAAGCCACTTCGTGGTATTCCCATACCAAATTCCTTAATTTTTTCACAAATATCTCACCCCTGATATCGCACTCTTTTTTAATACATGCTTGATCAGTCCTGAAAGTATTCATCAGGCAGATCACCCACGCCCGGTTGTTCTTCAGGTCAGGAGTATTATGAATTCTTCAAACATCTGCATAATTGGAGCCGGTTCATTTGGAACGGCTCTGGCAAACAGTATGGCTTTGAATCGACAGAATGAAATACTGCTTTATTCTATTGAGCCCGATGTTGTCAGCGATATAAACAAAAATCATGAAAACAGTAAATATCTTCTCCACACCCGTCTTTGCGAAAGGATAAGTGCCACTGCTGAGATCGAAGATGCGATGCGGTGTGATATGCTCATGCTTGCGATCCCATCTCGTCATGTAATTGATTTTGTTCTTAAGAATAAACCGGTATTTGAGAAAGCAAAGCTTGTTATAAATCTGGCCAAAGGGTTTGGAAGAGATGGCAAGAATATAGCAGAGGACCTTGAAGAAAACCTTACTGTTGCGGTGGGATCTCTTAAAGGCCCCAGTTTCGCATCAGAGCTTATCAACCACACCCCTACCGCATTCACTTTTTCGTCAAGAGATACCCTCTTCTTTGGTGAAATGATGCAGGTCTTAAAAGGAACAGGTCTTCATCTTGACTTTACTACAGATATACGCGGAGTGGAGATTCTCAGCATCGCAAAAAATGTTTACGCTATAGTACTGGGTATTATCGATGCCACTTTCAACTCGGCAAATTCCAGGTTTTTAGTGTTTACGCGCGCTGTAAACGAGATCCGTTCTATCCTGAAGAGGTTCGGGGCCGATCCTGAGACGATTTTTAACTATTGCGGCATAGGCGACCTTGGGCTGACCGCGCTCAATGACCTGAGCAGAAACAGAACAATGGGGCTGTTTATAGGCAAAGGTTTCTTTACCGGCGATCTATCGGAAAGTATAGTTTTAGAGGGAAAGCAGGCTTTGATGACACTGGCCTCATCAGTGGCCCCTAAAGGGTTTAACCCGGAGTTCCCGATACTTTGCAATCTGAGAAGATTGCTTGAAGGGAATATTTCGCCCGGAGAATTCGTGAGTGAGATAGTGAGTAATTAACAAGAATAGGGAGCTTCTGGAAGAGGGTGTCCCCTCTTCCAGAAGACAGAGGACAGTTGACAGTAATGCTTCAGCTCTGTCCTGTTTCATCCCGTAGTTTCCGGACTTCCTCCAGGGTAAGTCCTGTAACACTGCTGATTATTTCATCATCAAGCCCGCTGGCAGCCATCTTTTTTACGATTTTTTCGGTTCTAATCACAGTTTTCTCCTCAATCTTCTTCTTAATTCCTTCTCTTTTACCTTTCTCTTCACCTATCCTGATTCCTTTTTCCTCGCCTATCTTAATGCCTTTTTCCATGCCTTTTCTCGTAGCCTCAGCAGTAGCCTTCTCCAGCTTCTTTTTAATGCGAGCTTCAAAAATCTCATCAAGAAAACTGTCTACTGGATTTTTCTCCATTTCTAATATCTCCTTCATACAGCCCTTGAGCTCTTTAAGCAAATCCTCTGGTGCCGCACCCACCAGATAAGTTATTAATGATTTCAAGTATTCGTTTGTCCCGATATCTTCATCGAGCTCCTTGAATATTACGAGTATATCCCCGATTTTTTCCAAAAGTTCATGGCTGTGAATGTATTTGAGAGTTAGAAAAAGGATTCTTAGACAGGGGTCCCCCTTTATCTGGTCATCACCCATGGCCTGTAGATCGATAAGGATATACCGGAGGTCCAGGAAAAACGGTTGGCACCTCTGGTATGAGACAAAATGACAGTCCGGTCCCTCACAGGGGATAATACTCTTTTTGCCATGGCAAATTACTGTGGTAAAAATAACCGGAATACCTTCACCGGCATGTTGTCTCTGGTGATACTGGAGCACCATGGCGATATTTTTCTGCAACTGCACCCCAACCATGGGGTCTGGGTAGCTTTTATGCTCAAAGAGAAGGTACACGTGCTCTGTTCTGTCGGGGGTTGAAGCCGCGTACACGGCATCTGAGAAAAGCTCCTGAAGATCAGGGTTTATATGGCTGTCTTTTACCGCTTCCAGTGTTGAAAGATCAATAAGCGCAGCATCTTCAGGGAGAATGTAGTGCCCGATAAAGCTCTGCACAGTCTGCACACGGCTGAAAGCGTCTTTAAAAAACTTGTCATGTGGGTGGGTCAGCTTTTTATTGTCCATATCTCTAAGATACATCGTTCAGCTTTCAGGGTTAAGAGGTTAAGAGGGCCACGTGGCCTTTGTGGTATAGAGGATTCATTCTTGGCGAACGCTGAACGCCGAACGTTGAACGCTGAACGGAGAGGCTATAATAAAGTTTTAATCTACCACCAGTTCGCCAGTGCAGCCGCAAAGGCGTCTGTAAATGTGATAACCATGCCTGCCTCCACAAATGGTGGACAACAAGGGGTGATAGCGCAAGACCGGCGTCCTCGACGGGCTGGAGCGCAAGAGGGGGCCCCCTCTTCCAAAAAAAGTCTTTATTCTTGAGAATCTCTTATACTGGGGACACCCTCTTCCAAAAAAAACTGCAATATTACCACATTGAAGCCCTCCCTTACGGTCAGGCTTCGGAATGTGCCCTGCTGATGAGAACTCCCGCCCGTTCAGCGTTCGCCATGAATGGACCCCTGAGATGTCTGGGGACATTCAGCATCCAAATTGCTCAGAGAAATTGAAAAAGCGAATCTTACAAAGATCCCCGAAAATTCAACCTACCTTGACCATGCACTTATACCCGACAGGTTTTATATACCCACCCGATACCCGAACGGACTCCCCGACCTTTCTCCCAATGAGGCCTACAGTGCCGCAGATGCAAGGATATCTATTGATTATGCGCGTGAGATATTAGATTTTATCCAAAGAGTAATTCAAGTTCGAGAGTTATCCTGACTAAGAAATTGGGAAATAGACCCGAAGATGGTATTTTCTAATTCTCACGCCAACCCGGAGAAAAAAATGGAAAAATCAGCAAAAATCTTCGTTGCCGGCCACAGAGGGTTAGTCGGATCAGCCATAGTGCGTGCGCTGAATGCTCAGGGGTACGAAAATATTCTCACCAGAACTCATTCTGAGCTTGATCTCACAAACCAGGCCGCAGTTGATGACCTCTTCAAAACAGAGCGTCCGGACTACATATTTCTGGCTGCCGCAAAGGTTGGCGGTATATATGCCAATAATACCTACCCGGCGGAATTTGCCTTCAGTAACATGCAGATTCAGAACAATATTGTACACAGTGCCTGGAAATACAATTCAAAAAAGCTTCTTTTCCTTGGCTCCTCCTGTATTTATCCCAAATTTGCTCCCCAGCCTATGCGCGAATCGGCACTGCTCTCAGGACCGCTTGAAGAAACAAACAAGGCTTATGCGCTTGCTAAAATCGCGGGAATTATCATGTGCCAGAGCTATAACCGCCAGTACGGAACAAACTTCATAAGCGTGATGCCGACAAACCTTTACGGACCAAACGATAATTATCACCCGGAAAACTCCCATGTTCTCCCCGCGCTGATCAGGCGTTTTCATGAGGCTAAGGCAAATAATGCTCCCCATGTGACGATCTGGGGAACCGGTTCTGCTCTTAGAGAGTTCCTTTACTCCGATGATCTGGCCGATGCCTGTGTGTTTCTAATGAACAACTACAATGATGACGAAATTGTAAACATCGGGTACGGGGAAGAGATCTCTATTAAAAATCTGGCCTTAACCGTAAAAGAAGCGGTGGATTATAAAGGGCAGATCCGGTTTGACACCAGTAAGCCCGACGGGACCCCAAGAAAGCTTCTGGACTGTTCGAAGCTTAACGGACTGGGGTGGAAGCCGAAGGTACCGCTTGAGGAGGGATTGAGGATGGCGTATGGGGATTTTGTGAGGAGGGTTGAGGGAGGGGAAATTTAGTTTAGAGCTGCTATAACACACTTTTCACCTGTGTTCTATTTTTTGATACAGTCACATCAGTGTGGGCAGTGTACCGTTATAGAACCTGTTATTATACATTTCTACAAGATCCCAATTTCCCTTTATATTAAGCTACAGTACTGGTATATTTTTCAAAACTTTTCCTGAAACTCCTTTGAAAATTCAATAATATTGTCACAAAGTATACCACTGTTTTTCTTTCCGACAACATCACATTCCATTTACTTCATTGAGTAAAATGAACATTACGCCTTTAGAAGAAGAGAACAGAGCCATTCATGGTCCAGGTAACCGCCAGAAATTCTAAGTATGCAGTCCGAATGCAATGCTAAAAATCCGAATTGATGTAGCTTCAAAGCACCATTCTTATAATTTGTACTTTGCCCATAGAGAAGACAGATACCAAGAGTACCGCCATCGGTAAAAACTGGCGTTTTTAGTTTGATCCGAAGGTTAGGCAACAGTATTGCGTTAATCTACGAAAGAATAGAAAATCTTTCCTTCAAGGCTGCTCCTATTTTTTTTGTTTCTCCTTGACATTGTTGATGTATATTATCATTGTTTTTCAATGAAAAACGCTCTTACACAAGGGATCATTTTTGACATCATTACTAATTATCCTGTTCCTTGCAGCCCTTTCACAAGCTGACTCCCAGCCATTTAGTATTAATGAAGTCATGTCCTCAAACAATGCATGCATAACAGATGAGGACGGGGATCTATAACGGTCTGAAAATTTAATACAGAAAAAAAGCTGATTATAAGTGGTTTCCTCTGGTATTTTTAAACAAACCAAGGAGCCATCATGAGTCCC
>Ga0209723_1005433_pt1 | contig 13108 bp, 10 predicted proteins | sample BiotimSIPDNA_2_FD_185750 | JGI IMG/M metagenome (GOLD analysis project Ga0209723, IMG submission 185750) | Anaerobic biogas reactor microbial communites from Washington, USA - Biogas_R2 time_0 SIP DNA (SPAdes) (version 2) | ecosystem: Engineered > Bioreactor > Anaerobic > Unclassified | place... | reverse complement strand
CGAATGCCAAGCGCATGCGCTGCCAACAAATCTCCCTGAACCCGCAGGAGATTCCTACCTCGGGTCGGAAAGTGCAATGTAGTCTCCACATTTAACTGGCTCTGAATAAGATGACATACAGCCCAGGGACTCATCCGCATACGCGCCATGGGGCTATCCGCCACATCAATCACATCAGCTCCAGCATCTGCCAGCAAACTTGCACCTGCCAGTAATTTGTGCGACGAGAAGCCGCGGGGTGGATCCATTTCAACCGCAGTGACGAATTTCCCTTCCGCTAACTTTTTTTCAAGCTTAGATTTTTCATTTTCGATAGGGCTTACTTCAACCACCACAGATTCAACCACAGACACTTCTTCTGTAATTGACTCGATTGGTGTATTGATAATTGTCTGTTTGATAATGGCAATATGTTGCGGCGTCGTACCACAACAACCGCCTATAACCTTGGCGCCAGCCCGCCAAAATGCCAGGGCATAATCTTTAAAATAGGCTGCACCAGCAGGATACATGATCCGTCCACCAATTTGCTCTGGGAAGCCAGCATTTGGCATAACAGAGTAGTTTGCTTCAGGATGTACTGAATGCATTTGCTTCAAAATGCTCAGTAATTGAGAAGGCCCACCAGAACAGTTGACTCCGATGAGATCTGCGCCAAATTCAAGCATCCGTGTGGCCACCTTGATCGGATTATCACCAAGCAAAGTATGCCCATCCCGGGTGAAAGTCATCGAAGAAATCACAGGCAGTTTCGGCGCAATTTCTTTTGCAGCGCCAATTGCTTCACGCACCATGTAAAGGTCTGTCATAGTTTCTATCAATAACAAATCAACCCCAGATTCCACCAGGGCTTCGATTTGCTCACGGTAATACGCCCTTGCTTCCTCAGGTTGCACTCGTCCGAAGGGCGCTAATGGAACCCCTAATGGACCAACATCTCCTGCAATCAGCACATCTTTGAATGATGCAGCAACCACCCTCTGTGCCAAACTGACTGCTGCCTGGTTGATCTCCTTGACCTTGTGTTCCAAATTGTGGCGATCTAACTTAACAAAATTAGCGCCAAATGTGTTGGTTTTGATCATCTCTGCACCGCTTTGTATGTACTCCGTGTGAATTTCAGCGATTAAGGCTGGTTGTTCTATGTTTAGATAATCAAAACACTGGTCAAAATTTACCCCACGAGCATGTAGTAATGTACCCATTGCGCCATCGGCAATGATGGGTTTTGGATTGTTTTGCAGACGATCGAAAAATTTGTTTTCCATTTTTACCTCTACATTTTGGGCTTACTTTAAGAGCTGATCCAACCTATTTACACCGATATTGAAATACTTGGCCTCAGGGTGATGCACAATAATTGCTGCCGTAGATTGTTCAGGTACCAACTGGTACGCAGGTGTAAGATGCATGTGAAGCATTTCTCCGACAGGCAGCAAATTAAATACTTTTTGATGATCAGATAATTCTGGAATGGCTGGATAACCCCAAGAGTATCTTAACCCTTGCGAGGATTGTAAATCAAGCTCTTGCCGAATGTGCTTGTGGATATAATCTGCTGTTGCTTCTGCCATTTGAACTGAAAAACCATGGGTGTAAAAAGCTTCAGTGTATTCGTTTTTAGATTCCAATTCAGCAAACCGTTGTGAAGCAAACTCACCAACCGTCACAACCTGCAGGGCGACAACATCCATCTCTTGAGAGCCTATTGGTAAGAAATAATCTGCTAGGCATATTCCTTCTCCACCCCTTTGCCTGGGGAAGCTAAATCGCTCAACTTCTACCGGTTTTTCCAATTCAATCGTTTGGGGATCAAACAAAACCAAATCATCACCGTCAGACTGGGCTGGCCAATATCCGTAAACTGCTTTAGGTTGAAGCCACTTATTTTTTTCAGCATCAGCAAGCAGCGTAGATAAGCGTGTTTGGAAAGAGCTTTGAATTTTTTCCCACTCCGCACCATGGGCATTTTTAGCACCCCAAGATAATCTGAATAACTCATTCAAAGATAAATGCTTAGCCACAATTTGCAGTGGCATCTGGTCAACAAACCTAACACCCCACTTTGTGACATTGGGGATAAACTTTGGTGGACGAATTTTACTAACCTTAGATATTAAACCGGGTTTAGCAGATCGAGTGCTGCCTGTCCCGTGTTCATGATCTGCCTTTCTAGAAGTTTCATCAAGAAGCGCTTGCTTTCGTTCAGGGTCAGATAAAGCATCCATGACAGATAGCCCTTCAAATGCATCCTTGCAGTAAAAAACCCCGCCTGGATAATAATTTCCAGCATCTGTTTTTAGAATTCGCCAGCCAAATCGGGGATTGATGGCTGCCCCGCCAATTAATACTGGAATTGGTAAGCCTCGCCTATTCAATTCATTTACAATTAAGGGCATTTGTTTGCTGGTGCTGACCAATAAGGCACTCAGGCCAATAGCATCTGCCTTTTCTTTGACTGCCTCACTGATGATTGTTTCAGCAGGCACTTGCTTACCAAGATCCATTACAGAATAGCCATTATTTGAAAGAATTGTCTTAACGAGGTTTTTGCCAATATCGTGAACATCACCGTATACAGTGGCTAATACCAATTTGCCTTTACTGACGCCTTGTTTTCTTTCTAAAAATTGTTCAAGATGTGAAACCGCTTTTTTCATCACCTCGGCAGATTGCAGCACAAAAGGCAAAATCAATTCCCCTGCCCCAAATTTATCGCCTACTTCTTTCATTGCCGGCAGTAAGACTTCATTTAAAACCTTAACCGCATTGATTGCCTTGCTATCCGTTGAATCGCGATTTAAGATTTCATCGATATCCTCTTCAACACCTGCTTTATGCCTTCTCAAAATTTTTAACCTCAACCGCTCTTCTGCAGCTAGGTCACCCATCTCATCGACCAGGCTAGATGAAGGCTGATTTTGCGTCTTCACATTCTCAAAATGCTGTACCAGATGGCTCAACGCGTCATCCTGCTGGTTAAAGATCAGATCTTCAGCTAATTGCCTTTCTTCCTGGTCAATTTCTGCGTAAGGTTTAATATGAGATGGGTTAACAATCGCCATATCCAAACCAGCCTTGACGGCGTGGTATAGGAAAACACTGTTAATGACTTTTCGGGCACTTTGGGAAAGTCCAAAAGAGACATTGCTGACCCCAAGTGAGGTGTGTACGCCAGGTAAGTGTGTCTTTATGTTGCGAATTCCTGCCAGTGTTTCAATAGCCGAGGCGGCATACTCTGGGTCGCCAGTAGCTAAGGTAAATGTCAATACATCAAACACCAGATCCTGTGGCTTCAAACCTAACCCCATAGTAGCCAATTTAAAGAGGCGTTGGGCTATCTCTAGTTTACGGTCTGCAGTTTTTGCCATGCCGCGTTCATCAATGGTCAGCATCATCAAGGCTGCGTTATATTTTTTTGCTAATGCCATCACCCGCCTGGCTTTTTCTTCACCAGATTCTAGGTTTGTTGAATTAATCAAGCATTTTCCTGGTGCCTTTTTTAAAGCAGCCTCCATAACCTCTGGTTCGGTTGTATCGATAATTAAGGGTACTGGTACTTCAAGGGATAGCTTTTTGACCAAATTTTCTATTAGCACAGATTCATCTGAGCGTTCTGTTAAGGCAACGCATACATCCAATCCATGCGCCCCAACTGCGATTTGTTCCCTGGCAATATCAATCATGCCATCGTAATCTTCCTTCAGCAGCAGGTTTTTAAACTTCTTGGAACCTTGCGAGTTAAGCCGTTCGCCAATTAGAAAGGGCGCAGGTTCTTGTTTTATGGATACCGCTTCAATGGGTGAAGCGAGCCAGGCACTTTCTTTAATTTCAACTTTTTCAATTTTATTACCACTTGCTTGTTCAACCAGCAGCGTGATGTGCTCAGGCGTCGTTCCGCAGCAGCCACCGATTACCCGTACGCCGTATTGGGAAACAAATTCGCCAAGCTGCTCTGCAAAAGGTGCTGGCTTCATAGGGTAAACAGCCTCGCCATTAACATTTAAAGGCAAACCTGCGTTTGGGATGCAGGATACTGGAAGTGTGGTATTCTCGCAAAGGTATTTTATAGATTGGCGCATATGCTCAGGTCCTGTGGAGCAATTTAGACCAATTACCGCAATTGGCAACCCTTCAAGTATTGCCAACGCAGCAGAAATATCTGTGCCTAAAAGCATGCGACCTGTAACATCTAGTGTCACTTGCGCTTGGATGGGAAGGCATATGCCAGTTTCTTTAAAGGCTGCCTGGATGCCAATAATGCAAGCTTTAACTTCTTGAATGTCTTGTGAAGTCTCAATTAACAATAAATCGACCCCGCCCTGAATTAAACCTAAGGCTTGTTCTTTAAAAATATCCGCTAATTCGTCAAAGCTGATATCTGACATTTGGGGGTCATCAGTCGAAATCAACTTACCTGAAGGCCCCATTGAACCAGCAACTAAGCGAGGTTTTTCAAGTGTCGAGTATTCATCAGCCAGCTTTCGAGCTAAGGCAGCGGCTTTTTGATTGATTTCAACGGTTTTATCTTCCATGCCATATTCGGCCAGGGTCAGGCGATTAGCACGAAAAGTATTTGTTTCAATAACGTCCGCGCCAACATCAAGAAACGATCTATGCACCGCTTCTACAGCATGAGGTGCAGATAAGATCAGGCAGTCATTACATCCCGCAAGAGTTTTCCCACCAAAATCCTGGTCGGTTAAATTTATTTTTTGCAGACTTGTGCCCATAGCACCGTCAAAAACTAAAACGCGCTGATCAAGAGCATCCAGGTAAGATCGATTAGTATAAGCTTCACAAGCTGACATTGTTTCTCCGATTTGATTCCGTAATTATAAAAATTGCCTCTCTTTTGAGAGGCAAAAAATTCTTTCGAATATTGAGCCTCATCTTCCAGAATCTGACATTAATCGATTCTGACGGAATTGGCACCCTAATTAATTAAGGTTGCCGAGGTTTCAACGGGCCGTTCCCTCCACCTCTCTCGATGAGAAGATAGCCAAAAGTCTATCACAGGAAGTCATCGACGTCAATTAAATTCTTATAAAGCTACTGGTTAATCTAGTCAATTTAGGATCTCGTTCTTGACAACCCACAAATAATGATACCTATGCGAAATGCCTTGAAAATAAAACATAATAATCTTGATTTGAGTATCTTGCATTATAATAAATATACTATGGAGACATCAAAACATCACTCATTTAAAGAATTTCTGCCTTCTTTCTTAATCCTCACCCTTTTCGGATGGATAGGTTTGATCTTGGTCATAATGTTGTTATTACCAACCTTAGGCCCACGTTGGTTATTTTACTTCTTCCTGATACTTGCTATTTCAGGTTCGATTATGCCGGTCGTCTACTATCTTAATAAACGTTTTCCTTCTAATCCTCTAGCAGAAAAAACAGTAATTATCAGGCAATCTATTTGGTTTGGTGCATTTGCAGCAACTATTACATGGCTTCAAATGGGAAGAGTACTTAATACAGCTTTAGGATTGATCCTTGCAGGGGCATTTATTTTGATTGAATTGCTATTGAGGCTTTGGGAACGCAGTCACTGGAAAACAGAGGCACCAGATACTTAAAGTATGATGGATTTAAGCATAGTTCCATCAGTTGATAAATTACTTAACTCGCCCAACGTTCACAAACTAATTGAAAGTTTCGGCCGACTTCTCACGCTTTCTGCTATCCGCGAAGTACAAGAAACCCTGCGTCATTCTCTTCAAGAGGGGAAATCCCTACCCAGTCTAGAACTAATAGAGGATATGGTTGGTGCCCAAGTATTGGATTGGCTGAAACCTTCACTTATTCCTATCATCAATGCAACTGGCGTTATCCTACATACCAATCTTGGCCGCGCGCCTCTCAGCCAAGCTACAATCAATGCAATGATGTCGGTTTCTATCGGCTATAGTAACTTGGAGTATGACCTTCAGAAAGGTAAACGGGGTTCTCGCCTGGTTCATGCAGAGAAATTATTATCCCTCCTAACCGGGGCTGAAGCTGCCTTAGTAGTTAACAATAACGCTGGTGCGGTTTTATTAGCCCTATCTGCCTTGGCAAAGGGCAAAAAAGTCTTAATCTCGCGAACGCAATTGGTCGAAATTGGTGGTGGATTTCGCATTCCAGATGTGATGCGGCAATCTGGTGCGAAATTGTTTGAAATTGGTACAACCAACCGCACGCACCTGGCTGATTATGAGCAAGCCCTTAAGGAAAATGACATAGCAATGGTCTTAATTGCCCATCATTCCAACTTCAAGTTGCTCGGGTTTACCACTGAACCAAGCATTGCAGATGTGGTCACCACAGCTCATCAATATAATGTACCTGTTCTGCACGATCTGGGCTCTGGTGCTTTAGTCAATTTAGGAAATTACGGCTTAGCTCACGAAACAACTGTTCTAGAAGCGCTTGTCTCTGGCTGTGACCTGGTTTGTTTCTCTGGTGACAAATTACTTGGTGGGCCGCAAGCTGGCATTATCATTGGTAAGAATAATATGCTGACACGTATACGAAAGCATCCTTTAGCCCGTGCACTAAGGTCAGATAAACTTTGCCTTGCTGGTTTGTCTGCAACCCTAGCCCACTACCTAAAAGATGAGATCGATCAACATATCCCCCTTTACCAGATGCTTTCGCGCAGCGCGGAATCGCTAAATCAAAAAGCTACGGAATGGAGAGATATATTAGGAACAGGTCATGTTATAAAAGGTCAATCTACAACCGGCGGCGGCAGTTTACCTGAAGAGACATTGGATACTTGGTTATATGCTTTAGATTCTAAATCTCCAAGTAAGATCTTGGCAACTCTCCGTAAGTTGAGCCCACCTATCATCGCCCGCATACAGGATGACCAGGTGGTTTTTGACCCGCGAACAATCCTGCCACATCAAGAATATGACTTTATAAGCGGACTCAAACAGCACTTGCAAACAATGAAGTGATTAGGAAAAACAAATGAAAAACAACTTAGATCAATTGATGACAAAAAATAATGCTGATGCAATTTGGATCAGCGGACCAACCCAGCACAATTCAGCAATGGTTTACATGACCGGCCTTGCCCACGTCACCAGTGCAGATTTATTCAAGAAACTTGCTGAAACAGCTTATTTTTGTCATGGCCCAATGGAAAGAGATGAAGCGGCAAAATCAGGTTTTCATCTCATTAATTACGCCAAGTATGATTATAAAGTATGCCTTCAAGAAGCAAATGGAGATTATCTCCTTGCGAATGCCATACGGTACAAACAAATACTCTCTGATATAGGTTTAAGCAAAGGTCGTATTTATCTCTACGGACAGGGTGAGATTGGCAAATCTTATACCACTTTAAAGCATTTATGTGGTTTACTTCCTGAAATAGAATTTATTGGCGACGGTAAAGATTCGATCCTGATGGAAGCACGTGCCACTAAAGACCAGGATGAAATAGCTCACATCAAAAAAATGGCATTGCTCACGACTACGGTGGTAGGCAATACTGCAGATTTTCTCACCACTCATAGTGTAAAAAACAATAAACTAGTCAAAGAAGATGGCACGCCCTTAACAATTGGTGATGTCAAAAAGCAAATTAATTTATGGATTGCCCAGTTGGGCGGCGAAAACCCTGAAGATACCATTTTTGCAATAGGGCGTGATGCTGGCGTCCCCCACAGCAATGGCAACCCAGATGACCACCTAGAAATCGGCAAAACCATTGTGTTTGACATTTTCCCCTGTGAGGCTGGGGGTGGTTATTTCTATGATTTCACCCGCACTTGGTGCCTTGGGCACGCACCAGATGAAGTCTTAAAGACATATGAACAGGTTTATTCAGTCTACAATACGATTACTTCAGAGCTTAACCAAGGTGTTAATGCAAATGTTTACCAAGAGCGAACTTGTGAGCTATTTGAAGCTTATGGCCACAAAACAATTAGACAAGACCCACAAACCCAATCAGGGTACGTCCACAGCTTAGGCCATGGCGTGGGATTAAACGTCCATGAGAAACCTTGGTTTTCAAGACCTGAAGATGATACGAACGTCCTTCAACCTGGATCAGTTTTTACCATTGAACCTGGTCTCTACTATCCTGAAGAAGGCTTTGGAATCAGGCTTGAAGATACATACTATGCTTTAGCCAATGGAAGCTTTGTGAAATTTGCTGAATACCCTATGGATCTTGTGTTACCGATTAAAGGATGATAAACATGGACCAAAAAGAAATTCGCATCTTAGGTATTGAAAGCTCATGTGACGAAACGGCAGCTTCAGTAATCACAGACGGCCGAATTATCAACAGCAGTGTTATTTCGAGCCAAATAGATCTGCACAAAAAATTTGGCGGAGTTTTTCCCGAGCTAGCATCGCGAGAGCATGTCAAGTCAATTTACCCGATTGTAGAAGAAGCCCTTGAACAAGCCCACACCAGTCTGCAGGATATCGATGCCATAGCAGTCACACGTGGGCCAGGTTTGGCCGGTTCTTTAGTCGTGGGAGCTAACATGGCCAAAGCACTAGCCTTAGCTGTCGATCTGCCAATTATTGGGGTTAACCACCTAGAAGGACATATTTACTCAGCTTGGTTATACCCGCTTGGCACAAAACCTTCTCCAGAACCAGAATTTCCACTAGTAGCCTTGCTGGTTTCTGGCGGACATAGTGAGTTAATCCTTATGAAAGAGCACCTCAAATACCAGCGCCTTGGCGGTACTCTAGATGATGCCGCTGGCGAAGCCTTTGATAAAGTTGCCCGGCTGCTCGAGCTTCCTTACCCCGGTGGGCCTTCCATTCAAAAAGCAGCCAAAGGTGGCGATCCCGCCGCCTTCAATTTTCCGCGCGCCCGCCTTACTGACACCTGGAATTTTTCTTTTAGCGGGCTAAAAACAGCCGTGCTTCGCACAGTTGAAGACCTAAAAAGGTCTCACCAAGAGTTACCCATAAAAGACCTGGCTGCCAGCTTCCAAGCTGCTGTGACTGATGTTTTATTCGATAAGACGATAGCTGCCGCTGAAAAGTACCATGTAAAAGAAATTATTGTTGCGGGTGGTGTCAGCGCGAATAAAGCGCTAAGGGATGCTTTCCGCTCACAAGCCCGCTTCCGCGTGCATATCCCGCCCATTTCATTGTGCACCGATAATGCAGCTATGATTGCCGGTGCAGGCTATTATCACTACAAACATTCCAATCTGGACGATTTGAGTTTTGATGTTATGCCAAATTGGCCTTTATCATACCAAGTGTAACCTTTAAAGATAAATTTACATCTAATGACTAACGAATACAATAATGGAAAATTTTTAGATGCACTACATAGTGGTGACAAAAAAGCTTTTGCTAAACTAGTCGAAGATAATTCTGAATCAATCTATAGGGTTGCCTTAAGGATGTTGAATAATCAGCAGGATGCAGAAGATATCCTGCAGGAAACCTTCATCAAGGCGATGAAATACCTACCAGATTTTGAAGGAAGAAGTCAATTATCAACTTGGTTGTATAGAATTGCAGTGAATGAGGCATTGATGTTGATTCGTAAAAGAAAACCTGACTTTATCTCAATTGATAACGAAATTGAGACAGAACAAGGCGATTTGATCCCAAGGCAAATTGTTGATTTTTGTTGCATGCCTGAGGATACTTTGCTGAACAGTGAAACACAAAGTCACATATCAGCAGCAATAGAAACACTTTCCCCGGCATTAAGAGCCACATTTATTTTACGAGATATATCTGGCTTATCCACTAAAGAGACAGCTGATACATTGAATATCAGCGAATCAGCGGTCAAAACCAGGCTTTTACGCGCTAGAATGGATTTGCGAGAATCCCTCTCAAGTTACTTTTCTTCCAGGATGGTTGATTATGCATAATCATTCTGATTTGCCATGTTGTGAATTAATAAACCACCTTGGTGAATACTTAGATGGTGAATTAGATTCAGAAACCAATGAGCTCATCTCTGAACACATCGAGTCTTGCTATAATTGCCAAGTTGTTGTCAACACTTTATCAAAAACAATTCAACTATGCAAAGATAGCAGCGAAAAAATCCACTTACCGGACGACGTTCACCAAAGACTGCTTGAGAAACTCAACTTAGAGTAAATAATTTTTATGAGGGAATTAAACAAATTTATTGAACCTAAGTTAAAGAGTAATTTGAGCGAGATAGAAATAAAACAACCTGGCTGTAATAATCAATTACATCGCCTAGAATTAGGTACTATCTGCCCTTACTGCAGGAAAGGCCGCATACATTACAACGGGCTGCTCAATTTAGAATGTTCTAAATGTGGCGTGACACAAACAGGTGCCTTCACCTGATAACAAATTATCGCATCCAGTTCGGATAGCATCGGAGGATAATAAATAAATGGAAGCAAAAGTAACTTGGAAAGGTGACATGACCTTTATCGGACACGCAGACACTGGCCTTTCAGTTCAGTTAGACAGTGCTGAGGCAGCAGGTGGTCACAACGATGGTTTTCGCCCAACAGAGCTGATTGCGATTGGCTTGGTTGGCTGCACAGGTATGGATGTCATATCTATCCTGCGTAAAAAGCGCCAGGAAGTGACTGCATTTGAGGTCAAAGCCCATATCATCCGCGCTGATGAACACCCAAAAGTATTTACAAATATTGAAATTGAATACATTGTTGCTGGGAAAAATATTGACCCTGCTGCCGTGGACAGGGCTGTTCAGTTATCAGAGGAACGTTATTGTCCCTCCATTGCGATGCTGCGCAAAGCTGCAGAGATTACTAATCGAATCACGATCCACCAGGTTGATTAATAATTACTTTGGACAAAAATAATGAGCTTACCAGAAAGCCTAGTAAGCTCTCTTTTGATACGAATCAGCATCTGTTACTGCATAATGGTCGGGTAATAGGTTGTTGACATTACGTATCATGGGAATAAAGTAGGCAAATACCACTACGGATGCTGTCAGCAATCCAGCTAATGCAATCAAGATGCTCATACCCACACCAGGTCCCAATCCAAAAATTGGTCCAAGCCATCTTGCTAATGTCGAGTTCGAATTTTGCATAGCAGGTTCCATGACCTTGTCAGCCAGGGGGCCAGCAATGAGCATTGAAATAGGCGCTGTTATTTGTGCGACCAGCCGCCGTACTGAAAAAACCCTGCCCTGTACCTCTGGAGCAACCTTAGCCTGCCAAATAGCTTGGTTACACCCATTTCCCATGGGGACCGCCAGGTAAAGCAGAAAGAGTGCAATGAACCAGAGAATATGAAACCCGGAAATTCCAAACAGAAACAACCCAAAAAAGCCCGTAACAAACCAGCTTCCCAATACCCCCAGGATCTTCTTTTTCGGACCTCCCCAAGCGGTCAGGATCAAGCTGCCAGTTAATCCACCGATTGCTCCAACCGAGTTAATGCTTCCCAACAAAGTTACATTATTGTTTGACCTTGCCAAAATCATCGGAGTCAATAGCGAAAAAGCTATTGAAGAAAAGAAGTTTACAAAGAAAAATGAAAGTTGAATTCCCAGCAAACTGGCACGTTCAAAGAGATATTTGAATCCAAAGGCAAGCTCGTTAAGGAAGTTCTCCCGAGATTCTTTTGTCAGCTCTGCTTTGTTCAGCGCCGGTATGGACACTATCACAAGCATCAGGAGACCAAAAACAAGTGTCACAAGATCTACAATAATGATACCTGTTAACCCAATTTTTCCAATCAATGTAGCTGCGAGGATCGGAGCGAGAATGCCTGACCCAGTTTCTGCCATTGAAATCATGCCACTGGCATGTCCATACTGTTTCTTGGGGATCATAAGAGAAATGGCTGCTGAATAAGCAGGCCATTGGAATGCACCAAATATGCCTGCAAACATAGACGTCGCATAAAGATGCCACATCTCCAGTTTTCCCATACTTAACATGATCAGGATAAATAAAGATGATAGTGCTGTAGCAATATCGCTCAATGCCATTACCAATTTACGATTCCAACGATCCACTAATACCCCTGCAATAGGCGTGATTAAGATCATCGGCGCAAAGCCAAAAAAGCCCACTAAAGCTAGTGGCGTGGCTTGACCAGTTTTTTCCCATGCCCAAATACCCAGACCAAAATGTGTCATTGCAGAGCCCATCAAAGAAAATACCTGCCCTATCCAAATTAATACAAAGGCTGTCATCCCCTGCAGTTTCATTTTCTGGATTTTAGAACTCATTTTTCTTCCATATTAACAATCGACTTCGGTTAAGTTGTTCTGGTATATATGAATATTGAGATTTTACTACTACAATCAATAATAAGAGCAACCTATTCTATGTTAATATTTTTGTATAACCAAAATGTGGTTGGTTTGTACATCTTGTAGATTCTGGTAAAATTCACAAACAACAAAAATATGAAATCACAATTATCAAAGGGTTTCCTAATAATCCTCATTTCTCTATTGATTGCTTCTTGCAGCCCTACGCAAGTAGCACAAACTTTGCCAGAGCCTTCTGTTCATATGGGTGCACTAACAAGCCAAGCTACTGAAGCAATTCTGCCCAGCCCAACCCCAACGATTACGCCTACTCAAGAAGTGTTAGATACACAAGATTCGAAGAGAACTCTCTACGAAATCAAACTCACTTTAGATTTTTACAATCAATACGCTACGGTCAGCCAAAGAATAAGCTACACAAACGCATCTATGGATACTATTGACCAATTGATGTTGATTGTGCCACCTAAATATTATCAAAGCAGCTTCCGGCTGGAAACCATATCGAATCAGGATGACCAGTCAATCACCAATTACGCTTGGGATGGTGCCCGTCTGCTTATTCCACTTGCCCCCGCTCTTGAACCAAATGCTGATATTGTGCTCAACATTGATTATGTTTTAGTCTTGCCGGAGCGAGAGGGCACTTTTGGAAAGGTCGGTAGGCAAATTAACCTGGCAAACTGGTACCCCTTTATCCCGCCTTATAAGAGTGGAGAAGGTTGGGTTGCACACGACTTGCATGTTGTCAACAGCTTTATGGTTGGTGAGCATTTAGTTTATGACAGTTCCGATTTTCATGTTTGGCTGAAGTTTACAGATCGAAAAGAAAACATGAAAGTTGCTGCCACCGTCCCTGGGGAGG
>Ga0209723_1005428_pt1 | contig 13113 bp, 12 predicted proteins | sample BiotimSIPDNA_2_FD_185750 | JGI IMG/M metagenome (GOLD analysis project Ga0209723, IMG submission 185750) | Anaerobic biogas reactor microbial communites from Washington, USA - Biogas_R2 time_0 SIP DNA (SPAdes) (version 2) | ecosystem: Engineered > Bioreactor > Anaerobic > Unclassified | place... | reverse complement strand
GATCAGGGAGGTATTAAAACCCAGGGTGTATTTCAGCCAGGTGTTCTGGGCTTATGACATCCGTCAGAATGAGGGAAAGACAGAGTACAGGTTAATTGAAAAGTATGGCGCTGTACCGGATAATTACTGGGTGGATGCCACAGCATGCCGGGTGATCACAGCTGATGATGTTGCACCAATTCACCCTGATCGAACAGAAAAGCATATCGTAGTTGACCTGAATTACCAGACACTATCCTGTTTTGAAGGCAAACAGGAGGTATATTTCTGCGAGGTTTCGTCGGGTGGAATTGTCGATGGGGAGTGGTTAACGCCGAGAGGAATCCATACAATCTGGCGGAAGATGGTTTCGACGCACATGAGCGCCGGGGGACTTTGGGGGTTTGATGCCCCGGGAATAGCCTGGACAACATTGTTCGATCCGAATGGAGCTGCCATCCATTCAGCTTACTGGCATAACGATTTTGGAACAGCCCGTTCCCATGGCTGCATTAACTGCAGGCCGGAAGATGCCAAATGGATATGGCGATGGACACAGCCTGAGGTGACATATTTCCCTGGAGAATTAACCATAACTGGACTGGGTAATTCCACAAAAGTGGAAATATTCGATTAATAATCCAGTTAATTCATTAAATACTGCTTCTGATTAGCACAGAGGAAATTCAAAAGAATAGCAAAGATATTTCATGGAAAATCAAGAAATTCAAATCTACATATACACCAGACAAGATAAAAATATTGATCCTGACCTGGTCTCAGCATTGGAAAATCTAAAAGCCGAGTTCCCGAATAAGTTAAATTCCATCACTATCGATGATGATAAGTTCTTAAGCACCCAATTCAAGGACAAAGTACCGGTAATGGATATTGGACACTACCGGCTGACCCATCCAATCAACAGAGAAGAGATCAGGTTCGCTTTGTCAGAAACGTACAAAAAGATCCAGGTTGCCAATGAACGGGATAGCAAGCTGATCATAGAACGGTTCACAAAGATCCCAACAATAAGCAGGTCAGACCGGTTTTCGCACTGGTTTTCAAAACACTACATGCTGCTTTTTAACCTGGCAGTATTTATTTACATGGCATTTGCTTTCATGGCCCCTGTTTTTATGAAGGCGGGTTTCACAAAAGCTGCCAATGTCATTTACATGGTGTATAAACCACTGTGTCATCAGCTTGCATTCAGGTCGTTTTTTCTTTTTGGCGAACAGATCGCCTACCCGCGGGAAGCTGCCCATGTGGAAGGATTGCTTACGTATGGAGATGTTTCAGGTTTGGAAGAGAATGACATTATTGCTGCCAGGGACTTCAATGGAAATGAAGAAACAGGTTACAAGGTCGCATTATGTGAACGTGATATCGCAATTTACATAGCAATCCTCCTTTTTGGGATCGTGTTCTCCCTTTCACGAAGGTATATCCCTCCAGTTCCATGGTATGTGTGGTTAATATTCGGCATTGTCCCCATTGGCCTGGATGGGTTTTCACAACTATTGAGTCAAACCGGGTATGCCTTTTTCAATTGGCTGCCATATCGCGAAAGCACTCCCTTGCTGCGAACCATCACAGGCGGCCTATTTGGTTTGTTCACAGCCTGGTTTGGTTACCCGTATGTCGAGGAGACAGTGGCAGAAAACAGAAATCAATTGGAAAACAAGTATGCCATCATAAGGCAGCTGGCAGGAAAGAAAAGGACATAAGATTGACTGTTTCTGAGCTTGATGGCGGGATAAGGATTCATCAATTTTCTAGTTTCCTGGAACGCGGAGTTCAGCATGCATTTTTCACCCGGCAGGGGGGATGCAGCCAGGGACCGTTTGCGAGTCTCAATTTTGGGGGGAATTTGGGAGATGAACCAAAAGATGTGCTTGAAAACCATAGAAAGGCTCTTAGCACTGTAGGGAGGTCGTTAGAATCGGCTTTCGACGTGTGGCAGGTGCATGGGGATTTGACAGTTGTCACAGAAAAGTCGCGGGCAAAAGGCGAACCCCATCAAAGAGCTGATGGGATCATCACCGCGACCCCAAACCTGGTGTTGTTGATGCGATTTGCAGATTGCGTGCCGGTGATGGTTGCAGACATCAAACGAAATGTGGTGGGAATATACCACGCCGGATGGCAGGGGACAGCTTTGAAGATTGGCAGGAAATTTATTGCCAAAATGTGTGGGGAGATGGGCTCCAAGCCCCAAGATCTCATCGCAGGCATAGGCCCTTCGATTTGCACAAAGTGCTATCAAGTCGGGGAGGAACTGGTTGAGAAATTTGCAGGAGAATTTGGTCCGAGGACGAGTGAGATCTTTTCTACGCACCCTGACGGCATTCACCTGGATCTTTGGAAGGCAAACCAGTTGACACTGGAGGAAGCGGGAGTCAGAAACATCGAGGTCATGGGGGCATGCACGGCACACAACTTAACTGAGTGGTATTCACACCGGGCAGAGCATGGACGAACAGGCAGATTTGGAGCGGTCATATGGACGCAGTAAAGAATGCTGAACTTTACAGGCATGTTAATATCCGCCTCGCTAAAGTCAGAGAAAATATTGCGAAAGCAGCTCAAAAGGCGGGAAGGTCCGAAGATGCGATCACATTGGTTACTGTTACAAAAAAGAAACCAATCGAGTACCTGGTCGCAGCATATGAAAATGGACTGAGAGACTTTGGGGAAAATTATGCCGAGGAAGGTCTTGAAAAGATTGAAGCTTTAAAGGACCTACCAGACATTCGATGGCATATGATCGGACATGTGCAAACCAAGAAAACTAAAATTTTGGCTGGCAACTATGATATGGTGCACTCAATCGACAGCGTGCGGATTGCTGAGCACCTGGACAAGCATTGCGCGGGAAGTAACCTGCAGCTACCAGTTCTTATCGAAGTGAACCTTGGAGGGGAAGCAAGCAAGTACGGTTTTCAAGCTGCAAATATGGACTATTGGCCGATGCTTGTGGAGGAACTCAGCGGGTTTGAGCAGTTTGCAAACCTGAGAGTCTGTGGACTGATGACATTGCCCCCGTTCACCACAATTGCTGAGGATTCGCGCAAATACTTTGTCAAGATAAGAGCTTTGCAAGAGTACCTGGCAGCCAAATTGCCTGCTTATGGTTGGAATGAACTGTCGATGGGTACTTCGATGGACTATAGCATTGCTGTTGAGGAAGGTGCAACAATGCTGCGAGTCGGTGAAGCGATCCTTGGTCCCCGGCTTTAACCCCTGCTAACCAGATATTTTCAGGATTTGAAGAGGATCCTGCCACAAGTCTTACAGCGCATCAAGGAAGCAGGTGACCTAGCCGCTTGCTGTTCAGCAGGGGTAAGTTCAGAGCCACAAGCAGAGCAGGCGTCATCAAGCACTTCAACCACTGCCGTACCATTTTTTGAAATGAGCAAACCACTGTAGGAAGATAAAATGGGAGCAGGAATGTTGCCAATTATTGCCTGCCTTTGTTCAAGGAGACCTGGAAGATCTGATTCCAGTTTCATCTTTTCACCAAGAAGGTGAGCATTTGATTCAGACTTCCTGGCGACCTCGTCCCGTAGATGGGTCTCGGCAGATGCCAGTAAATTCTGGGCTTCTTCAACGGCAATCATTTGATCAAGCTGGTCATTTTCCTGAATGCTGATAAGCTTTTGCAGGGAAGCAGCTTCCATTTCCAGATCCCGTAATTCTTTGGAATTGGATATCTTGCCGCCAAATAGAGCGTTCTGGTTGAACTTTAATTTCATGCGTGAGGCTTCAACCTGGTTGGTTTTCTGCCTCAAAAGCGCGTTACACTCTTCGAGCTTTACCCTGGCGAATTCAATATCGTCCTCTGCTTTTTTGAGTTTATCGGTATTCCGAATCGTTTGATCGATAGCATCGATCCGATTTCGAATTTGATTAATGGCTGAGTCAAGTGTTTGTAGACGAAACAAGCTTAATCCGAGATTCATGAATTCCTCATCTACCTTATAATTGTTCTGGTCGTTTCGCAATTGGTTTTGCCAATAAGATTATATCCTAATGAATGTAGAACCTGAAACTAGGTCCGGTTGAGAAAATTGTGGATAAGTCAACGGAGTATAATATTAATTAACTTGAATTTTCGTAGTAAATGGAAATCCTGCAACAAGGAGAATAAAAATGGCTGTAGAAGTAAGTCAAGTTAAAGAGTTCTCTCAAAAAATTGCCAATAACCTGGAAAAAGTAATTGTAGGGAAGGCTGAGACCGTCAGATTGACTGTGATCGGTTTACTTTGCCAGGGGCATCTGTTGATCGAAGATGTGCCCGGGGTTGGAAAAACTATGCTGGCAAAAGCCCTTGCAAAATCACTGGGCTGCTCTTTTAAACGGATCCAATTTACACCTGACATGTTACCTTCTGATGTTACCGGTGTGTCAATCTACAACCAGAACACGCGGGAGTTTGAATTCAGAGCTGGCCCTGTGATGGCGCATATTGTATTGGCAGACGAGATCAACCGTGCCACACCAAAGACGCAATCTGCGCTGCTTGAAGCTATGGAGGAAAAACAGGTCACTGTAGACGGTGTAACTTACCCACTCCCTGTACCGTTTATGATCCTGGCGACACAAAACCCAATCGAATACGAAGGGACTTTCCCTCTTCCTGAAGCACAACTGGATCGATTCCTGATGCGCATAGAATTGGGATACACATCACTGATGAATGAAATCAAGATCCTTGAACTTCAACAATTGCAGCATCCGATCGAGACGATCGAGCCAGTAACCACGGTTGAGGAAATCAAAATGATGCAAGAGCTGATAAAGCAGGTATATGTGGCACCGGCGGTCGAGCGATACATTGTTGAAGTTGTCAGGTCAACCAGAGAACACCCCGAAATATTCCTGGGAGCCAGCCCGAGGGGCAGCCTGGGACTATTCCGGGCCGGACAGGCTAGAGCAGCGATTGACGGACGTGATTTTGTTTTACCAGATGATATCAAAGCACTGGCTAGGAATGTGTTAGCCCACCGGGTAGTCGTCAATCCATCTGCGCGGCTGCATGAATTAAGCGCGGCACGCATCATTGACGAAATCCTGGCGAAAGTGCCAATCCCAACAACAGCATAAAACAATTTTCTGATGAAGATCGGCAAAACATTCTGGTGGATACTGGGCCTGGCTGTCGCTTCCGGCCTGGCTGCCTTGTTGCCAGGAATTTCAAATAATAAAATCTTCTTGAGATTGGTGCTCACCTGGGGAATGATCCTCCTGGTTGGAATTTTGTGGTCGGTCCTGTCGATCATTGGAATAAGGGTTTTTAGACGGGCAAGAATACTTCGCATGCAAGTGGGACAGACATTCGTTGAGCGGTATGATATCCTGAACCAGTCATTTCTGCCAAAAGCATGGGTCAAAATCATCGATGAAAGCGACCTACCGGGGTCTGAAGGATCCAGGATCATAACCAACATCAAGGCACATGAGTCAAGGTCATTCAATACATACAGCCAGTTAACCAGGAGGGGGTTGTTTCAACTTGGCCCTACAAGAATTGAGACTGGTGACATGTTGGGGATCTTCTCGCTATCAAGGGTATTTGATATCAAGTCGCGCCTAATGGTGTTGCCTTATTTTTTTGAAATTGGAAAATTTCCTGCTCCTTTTGGCTTTCTGACCGGGGGCCGGGCGTTAAGGGTAAAAACCACGGAAGTTACGCCATATTCATCCGGTGTCAGGGAAAACATGCCTGGAGATCCCCTGCGCAGGATACATTGGCCGATATCTGCAAGAAAGAACACCCTGATTGTCAAGGAATTTGAAAAAGACCCGCTGGCAGAAGTGTGGATCTTTTTAGATGCACTTCGAGAAGGTCATTTTGAGATGCCAGAAACACTAAGCAATGACAGCCGATGGTCGTTTTTGTTTCAAGAAAAGAGAAGGAAATACTCACTTCCACCTTCCACGTTTGAATATGCCACATGCCTGGCAGCATCCATCGCAAGGTATTACATTAACCAAAGAAGAGATGTCGGATTAAGCATCAACGCAAAAAGATATTCCCTGCTGACACCTGACCGAGGGGAAAGGCAGCTGGTCAAGATTTTTGACAACCTGGCGTTAATTTCAGCGGATGGCACAATACCTTTAAAGAACCTCATTAACGCACAAGTTTCATCGTTAGTAAAGGGCAGCACGGCAATCGTCATTACTGTTTGTGTGGATAACGAAATAATGGAAATTTTTCATGCATTGTATGAGCATGGGATCGGGTGCGTTATGATCCTGATCGATGGGGAAAGTTTTGGCGGAAGATCCATTGCCAAAGAGATGGAACGGGAGCTTCGCAACCTTAATGTCATAACTTACAGGATTGAGTATGGGGCAGATCTTGCATCCGTGCTTCAAATGGGATCTTTTGAGCACAATTATGGGCGAAAGTTGGTTTAGGAATGCGGTGAAATCTGTATGGTATAATTTTTGACTGCATGTAAATTAAGTGTAAGTTAAAAGTTACCAGGAGAGCAATTTGGCTTTCAATCCTATCAATTGGTTACTTGGCCTTTTTTCCCTGGATATTGGGATAGACCTCGGAACCGCAAATACATTAGTTAACGTTCGCGGAAAAGGTATTGTCATCAATGAGCCATCGTGGGTGGCAATTGATAAGCGTAGCCGTGTGCCAGTTGCCATTGGCGCACAGGCAAAAGCGATGGTCGGGCGTGCCCCGATTAATATAGTCACCTTACGGCCTTTGCGCGATGGTGTAATTTCTGAATATGATATCACGCAAGCCATGCTGGAATATTTCATCGGCAAAGCGCATCAACAAAGCATCGTGCCATTACCCAGACCGCGAGTCATTGTTGGAATTCCTTCCGGTGCAACCGAGGTTGAGAAAAGGGCGGTTTATGATGCCGCCATGTCAGCTGGCGCCAGAACTGCTTACATGATCCATGAACCTGCGGCAGCGGCAATTGGTGCCGGGCTACCAACACACGATGTCACCGGCAATATGATCGTTGATATCGGCGGTGGGACAACCGAAGTCGCCGTGATATCAATGGGCGGCGTTGTTGTATCCAGATCCCTACGGGTGGCCGGGGATGAGCTGGATCAAGAGATCATCGAGTACATTCGAAGCAAATACAACCTATTCATAGGGGAGCAGATGGCCGAAAGGGTGAAAATCACCATCGGGTCTGCTTACCCACTAAGAGAAGAAAAAACCATGGAAGTCAGGGGTCGAAACCTGATTTCCGGGCTTCCAGAGTCAATCGAAATCTCATCTGTAGAAATTCGTGAAGCCATTACATCCTCAGTACAGGTCATAACAGAGACGATACGTGATGCGCTGGATGAATCTCCGCCAGAGATCCTATCCGACCTTCTGGACAATGGCATATGCCTTGCCGGTGGCAGCTCCCAGTTATTGGGGCTTGCGGATAAACTTGCCAGTGAGTTACATGTCAGGGTGTGGGTGGCTAAAGACCCAATGACATGTGTAGCGAGGGGATGTGGTTTGATCTTCGATAATATGGACCTATACAGCTCTTTCCTGGTTGGAATTGAAAGAGACCCATATAGTAAAATTAATCCATAGAAATGTCATTGTATTTACAATTTAAAATTCACTAAAGGAAAAAGATCGTGAAGAAGCTCTTCAGTTCAGGCAGTTTACGAACGCTTCTGATCGTTTTGATCATAGCTGGTGTATTTTTGCTTTCCATTGGCGGATACCTCACACCTCTTTACAACTTTTCTTTGAGCCCGTTGATCTCAACCCAAAGCTGGCTTTCGATGCGGTACATTGCATTAAGAGACTTCTTCACATCTCCGCGGGACGTTGCCAGTTTGCGTGAGAGAAATTCTGAGCTTGAGGTACAGGTTTCACAGCTGCAAAGCCAAATCATCCAATTGCAGGAACAGCTGAGCCAGTCAGAAATTCTTTATGCATTACTGGATTTTGCGAGAACAAACCCGCAACATGAATATGTGGCTGCTACTGTGATCGGTCGGGAAATCAGCCCTTTTATCCAATATGTCATCATTGACAAGGGCGTCAATCATGGGCTGCGGTATGGGATGCCAGTTGTCACCCAGCAGGGTTTGGTGGGCAGGATAGACGCTGTGATCGCAAATGCTGCAAGGGTGCAGTTGATCTCAGATGCCAATTCCACAGTAAATGTGCAATTGCAGAGCGGTAAAATCGAGGCTCAATTGAGAGGCTCCATAACCGGTGAAGTGACGCTCGAAATGATCCCCCAGGATGCCATCCTGGAAGCGGGAGAGGTCATATTAACATCTGGATTGGGAGGAAATTATCCCGCAAACATATTCATTGGCCAGGTGATCAGTGTCAGAAAACTGGAAAATGCCTTATTTCAAACAGCAAGTGTGCAGCCGATTATTGCTTTTGATTCGTTAAACGCAGTCCTGGTAATCTCCAATTTTGATGCGGTTGATACTTCCCCTTTGATCCCTTGATATTATAATGTCCGATCTATTAGCAGGTCTGTTACTCATCATAACCATCATGCTGCAGTCGGGAGTGGCTAGCAGGATAACTTTCTTATCTGGTGCTGCCGACTTGATACTACTTTTCATTGCAGCCTGGGGTCTTCAAGGGCAGACCAAACGTATCTGGTTATGGACAGTTCTGGCAGGATTTTTTGCCAGTTTACTTTCTGCCATGCCATTGTATGCGCCATTCTTTGGATACTTATTCATCACTGTTCTAAGCCAGATCATAAAAAGAAGATTTTGGGAATCGCCAGTTCTGGCAATGCTGATCGTGGTATTCCTGGGAACCCTGGTACAACATATCATCTATTACTTTGTTTTAATCTTTACCGGAACAGGGATAGATTGGCAGGAAAGCTTAAATATGGTTACATTACCAAGTTTATTGATCAACCTGGTGTTGGCTTTCCCTGTTTATATCGTAATCCGTGAAATTGCCCTGATCATAAAACCTGAAAGTGCTTTGAGATGAAAGAAAATATCACAGAAAATCACCTCGAATCGAAAAGATTCTTAATGCTCTTTATCCTAATTGGAGCGATCATCGCTTTCTACATATTTCGTTTGTTTCAATACCAGTTAATTGAAGGTAAAGCGTATATGGAACAAGCAGAAGATAACAGAATGCTAGAGATCAGCGATCCAAGCCAGAGAGGGATCATTTATGATCGCAATGGGTATGTGCTTGCCAGGAACATCCCTTCTTATAATGTCGTTGTGACGCCAGCTGATTTGCCAGATGATGAAGGCGCTACCCAAAAAATCTACCGGGAGTTATCGGAAGTCATTGATATCCCGGTGAGCAAAGGTAATGTAGAAGAAGCAGCAAAAACCTTCAAACCCTGTGAGACAGACATAGGAATAGAGGAAATTGTCTATATTGCGCTGACCAACTGGCCTTATGATTCGACAGCCATTGTGTGTGATGTTCCAAAAGAGATTGCCATGATCGTATCAGAAAAGGGGAACGATTGGCCCGGAATCAGCATAGAAGTAAATTCCATCCGTGAATATCCAACAGGAAATATGACCTCAGAAATCATTGGATTTCTGGGTCCAATACCGGCGGCACTGGAAGAATATTATACGGACCTTGGTTTTGTCTCTGGAAGAGACAAGGTAGGATATGCAGGCATTGAGAATACAATGCAGGATGTGCTTTCCGGGACAAATGGACAGAGAATCGTGGAGGTCGCCAGTGGCGGTGAGATCATCCGAAACATTGAAGAGCCTATTGACCCCATTCCAGGTTCCGATATTTACCTGACCATTGATACCCGGCTGCAATCGGTAGCGCGGGAAGCCCTCATTGGCGAAATGGAATTCTGGAACAGGCAGGCTGGAAAGACATTATCTTCCAATGGGGTGGTGATCGCAATTAACCCTCAAACTGGTGAAGTACTGTCACTGGTGTCATATCCTAATTTTGAAAACAACCGCATGTCGCAGATTATTCCCGGGTACTATTATGAACAGTTGAGTAAGGATGAGAGCCGACCTTTATTTAACCATGCAATTTCTGCAGAACATCCCCCAGGATCAGTTTTTAAATTGTCAGCGGCATTAGGTGTGTTAAACGAAGGCGTAGTTACGCCAGATTACCAGGTTGATGATCCCGGAAAAATCATCATTACCCAAAAATATTACATCAACGACCCGGGAAGCGAAAAAAGTTTTGTGTGCCACCTGGAAACAGGGCATGGCATGGTTGACTTTTTGCATGGCATATCCAACTCATGCAATGTGTATTTTTATAAAGTTACCGGAGGTTATAAAGACCAGGTTGAGGGTAATGGATTGGGCATTTGGCGCTTGGGAGAGTATGCCAGGGCCTTAGGGTATGGTGAAATAACAGGTATAGAATTACCCGGCGAAGAAAATGGACTTATCCCGGATCCAACATGGAAGAGGTTAAACCTGGGAGAAAACTGGGCAACGGGCGATACTTATATAGCTGCTGTAGGGCAGGGATACGTATTGGCTACGCCCATCCAGGTATTGAATTCCATCGCGACAATAGCCAATGGAGGCAGGTTGATGGATCTCAGCCTTATAAAAGAGATAGTCTCTTCCGAAGGTGCTGTCACAAAATCATTTACGCCGTCTGTCAGGTGGGATATTACGAAGGATCCGGTAATAGAGAAGTTCAATGATAACATTCCGACTGGTGAGATTGTAACGGTTCAACCCTGGGTTATTGAATTGGCCAAAGAAGGTATGCGTATGGTCGTTACTGAAGGCACCTCAAGCGCGCAATTTGAGGGTGATACAACCTTGTCTGCCGGAAAAACTGGTACAGCAGAATATTGTGATAATTTTGCCCAGGAAATGGGGCTGTGTGGCGAGGGTATAGGTACCTGGCCGGCACACGCCTGGTATGTGGGGTATGCACCCTATGATGTGCCGGAAATTGCTGTAGTTGCTTTTGTGTATAATGGCACAGAGGGTTCCACATTTTGTGCGCCTATCGTCAGGAAAGTGATCAACGCCTACTTTGAATTCAAAGCCATTGATGCGGCTAACAATAACCCGTAAATGAGTGGTTAGTAATTATTTCGAAGGCAAGAAGACCAAGCCATGCAAATTAAGGGCATAAATGAAGGCATTTTTGTGAAATTCCGGTCAACGGATTGGCAAGGACAATGTGCCGAGCTAATGACTGAAATATCAACGCGAAAAGACTTCTTTGCTGGTGCCAGGATATCGATCGATATGGGGACGATGTCAATTCACTCGGCAGAGATGGGAAAATTGCGCGATGATCTGCTAGCGGCAGGATTAAGACTGGCAAACATATTTTCATCCTCAGTAAGCACAAGAGAATCAGCAAAACTGTTGGGAATTAATGCTGTCAGTGACCAAAATATTCTGAGAAGCTTGACCGGCAAATCCCCTACCGCTGGAGCAAATGCATCTTATGTTGATAGAGACCTTAATTCTGGTGAAGTAATCAAGACAAAGAACCACCTCATCATCAATGGTAATGTCATGCCAGGAGCCGAATTGATCAGTGAAGGCAATATCATTGTCTGGGGAAAATTGGCTGGCGCGGTACATGCAGGCAGTTCGGGGAACGAAGATGCCATCATTTGTGCATTGCACCTTACACCAACTTACGCACAAATCGCGGATGCATACCTTACTTCCTCGAGACGCAAGTCATCTCAAAAACCTGAAATGTTCAGTTTGCAGGAAGGCAAAATTGTCAAAACCCCATGGAAGGGGAAGTAAAGAGATTTATCGATATATTATTAAGGAAAAGATTAAACTTATATGCAATTAAGAGAAGTTTGGCGTAAGTTTGACCTGTGGTTGTTCGGGGCTGTATTCATCCTGTCAATTTTTGGTGTGGCAATGATCAGTTCAGCCATTGCCGGAAACCAGGAACTGGTCGATCACCCTCGAAGGCAGGCTATATTTTTAATCGCTGGCATCGTGATCCTTTCCATTGCCACGGTGATTGACTATCATTATTGGCTTGTATTAACGACACCTTTGTACCTGGTGACCCTGGTGTTCTTGTTATTTGTTTTTGTGTCAGCCCAGGCAAGATTCGGCGCAGCAAGATGGCTCGAGTTTGGCATGATCCTGATCCAACCTTCAGAACTGGCGAAAATTGTGATCATCTTGGCACTTGCCAGATTCTTTTCCAGAAAGATCGGCGAAATCAACACGATAAAGGTGATTGTTCAAAGTATCCTGCTTGTTGCCGGTATTGTGGTGTGGATCCTGATGCAGCCCAATTTAAGCACATCGATCGTGATCCTGGTCATCTGGTTTTCCATGCTGTGGGTCAGTGGTCTAAAGACTAAAATTATCGCGATAGTGTCGGTTATTGGTATTGTTTTCCTGGTAATTTCTGCGCTAACCGGCTTTTCTTACCTTGCCGAATACCAGCAAATTCGAATAAAGAATTTTTTCAACCCTGATGAAGATGCCCGGTATGGAGATACCTACAATGTTGACCAGGCGTTGATCACAATTGGTTCGGGTGGTTTGTTGGGACAAGGATATGGGCAAGGGTCACAAGTGCAATTGAGGTATTTGAAGATCCGGCATAATGACTTCATATTCTCAGTTGTTGCCCATGAGTTCGGGTTCGTTGGCGCTGTTGTGGTGGTATTACTGCTGGCATTTGTTGTATACCGCTGTTTCATGATCTCCAGGAAAGCATCTGATAGTTACGGCGCTTTGATCGCTTTTGGTTTTGGCATATTAATTGCGTTTCAAAGCCTGGTCAATATTGGGGTTAATTTGAATGTCATCCCTGTAACAGGCTTAACCCTACCATTTGTCAGCTATGGGGGCAGCTCGCTGGTTTCATTGCTGCTGGGAATTGGTCTGGTTGAGAGCATCCGCATGCGTAGTGAAACTCAACGTCATTGATATTTGATTAGGTGATGAGCCAGCAGATGGTATCCACTCCAATCACCGAGCTGGACTGCGATTTTGTCCAGAAGGATGGGTGGAACGAACTTTATTTTAGCATCCAAATGAGGAGAGGTGGTAACAAGATGCTCCCAGGGGGAACGACGTTGTAAAGATGAATGCTTTCTGACGGTGTTGTAGTAATAGAGATAATTCATTGCTTCGGAGAAGAAATCCTTTTGGGAATGGATGGAAAGCAATCTAGGG
>Ga0209723_1005426_pt1 | contig 13116 bp, 10 predicted proteins | sample BiotimSIPDNA_2_FD_185750 | JGI IMG/M metagenome (GOLD analysis project Ga0209723, IMG submission 185750) | Anaerobic biogas reactor microbial communites from Washington, USA - Biogas_R2 time_0 SIP DNA (SPAdes) (version 2) | ecosystem: Engineered > Bioreactor > Anaerobic > Unclassified | place... | reverse complement strand
CCGGGCACCTGAATGGAGGGGGGGGCTGCCGGAAATGTGAATGTCCGCAACAACCAGATCCGGGCCTACTGCCAGGCGAATGGCAAAACCCTCTACGACTTTGCCGACATCGAAAGCTACGATCCGGATGGCTTGGTCAACTATATGGAGCTCATTGCCAACGACAACTGTGACTACGACAGTGATGGTAACGGAAGCCGGGATCGGAATTGGGCGACTGTATGGCAGGGCGCCCATACGCAGAATGTGGACTGGTTTTCGTGCAGTTCGGCGCATTCGCAGCCCTTGAATGCCAACCTCAAAGCCTATGCGGTCTGGCATTTGTGGGCGAGGTTAGCCGGTTGGAGCGGTCAGACCGGCTTGGATACGATCCCGCCGTCGGTTCCGGCTGGTTTGTCGGGGAATGCCATTTCTTCATCGGAGGTACAGCTTTCTTGGGATGCTTCGACCGATAATGTGGGAGTGGCAGGATATCGTGTTTACAGGAACGGGGTGAGTTTGGGGACGACTGCAACAACGGCGTATATCGATTCAGGACTCCAGCCAACGACGTCCTACAATTACAGTGTTTCGGCCTATGACGCCATCGGAAATGAATGCGTTATGTCTCCGCCGGTTACGGTTACGACGTCTGCTGCATCGGGTGGTGTGTCCGGTCTTCAGGTCAGCCATCATGGAGGCCAGACCGTTCTGACATGGACCGAGGTCCCCGAGGTGGCCGCCCAGATACCGGAGACCATGACCGTGGGAGAAGTGAAGGCGATGCGGACCGCGATGAATGGTATCCGCTACCGGATCTACCGGTCAAACAGTCAGATCAATTCGGTGGCGGGAATGACTCCCGTGAAGGAGGTTTCTGTCCTCCGGGGATGGAACTCTGAGCTATACGGTTTGGAGAATAGTCAGGCGACCAATGGAGTGGCCTATCGCTTTGTGGTTGCACCCGATGTGAACGGTGTTCCGAGGACCCCGGTCGCGCGCAATGTGGCGGTTTTTGCGATGAACCCGCCTTCCGCCGGGACCGGGTACTACGCGGTGACCGTTGTCCGCGATGGAGTGGAGGACACGAGCCTGAGTAGTGCGAACCGGCTTTCCGTTCAGGAGACAGTTGGTCAGGGTGAGCCGATTCTGCAGCGGGTCGTAGATGTGGAGGATCACCATTTCACGGAGGGGATTTCGAGGCACTACTATTACACGCGTTGGGAGTGCCCGCCCCACAGCAGTATCATCGACCGGCCGATCGACTATCGGGTTGTGGTGCCTCCCCACTACAGTCCGCAGAATCCGATGCCAGTCTTGCTGAGTAACCATGGATGGGGCAGCAACCTGAATGGGCTTTCATGGTGGATGAACTTCGAATCCGGCTCCATCCTGGTTTCGTCAAATCAGGAACCCTACGATTGGTGGACCGGATACCACGAATTGCGCGGGATTGTTTCTCCCTCTCAGTCGGCGTGGAGTCAGGGAGTGGTGCGCCCCTACACACAGCGCAGGATTAATGCATTTTACGATTGGGTGTGCGATCATTGGAATGTGGATCGCTCACGGGCGATCTGGTGTGGAGTGTCCATGGGCGGGTCCGGTTCCATCATGCACGGGATCCGCAATCCCGACCGTGTCGCCTGGGTCAATTCATGGGTGGGGGTTCACGTTCCGGCGGAGTCCCCGACATTCCGCAGTTCTTACGAGGGCAGCTACGGGCAGCTCGGATGGAATATCCTTTACGAGGACGGAATCACTCCCGCGTTTTCCTGGTTCGATGATGACTGGTATTTGCGCAATCACCTGACGGATGAAACTCCGTTCATCTCTTTCTCAAACGGGAAGAATGACTCCGCTATCGGATGGAGTCAGGCCGTCAAGTTCTTGCGGGCGCTCCAGGATACCAAACGTCCCTTCACATTCGATTTTGGAATGAGTGGGCACAATCAACGGGCGCTGAATCCACCCAACATTGACGGGGTGCGGTCTGAAAGCGTGAACCCGATCGATATCCGGACTGACCAAAGTCTTCCCGCCTTCAACAACTGCAGTCTGGATGATGACCCAGGGAACGGCGATCCTGCGGACGGTGACGAGTCTGGCCAGATCAACGCCTATCTATTCTGGAAAACCGGAGATATTGTCGACCAGCCGGCTGAATGGGCGATGACCATCGGGCTCGTGCAGACCGCCCCCGAGGATTCGTGCACCGTAAGCCTGACTCCGCGGCGTTTGCAGCAATTCGGGGTCTCGGCAGGCGCATCCTGTTCGTGGACCAACACCGACATCGCATCGGGCCAGGTGATCCAGCAGGGCACCGTTCAGGCGGATCCCAACGGATTGGTCACCATCGACAACCTGATCGTAAACCAGATTACGCGAAGTGGCGGTGGAAACCGCATACGCATCGTATCCGGCGCTGTTCCAAACCACCCGCCTGTTCTTGCCCCAGTCGGCAGTCGCAGCGTTCAGGCCGGACAGCAGATTCAGTTTACGGTGGAGGCGTCGGATGCCGACGGGGATCCACTGCAGTTCAGTGCAACGGGGGAATGAATGCCGCTATAGCCCATATCTTTTATCCATGCTTCGTGACATGAACCTTAATCGAATCTCCACATTCATTCATTCCAGGGTCTTGTGGCTGTTGTTGTTCGTCTGCTTGGGCGCTTCTTGTCTGAGCGGGGCAACCTACTACATTGACCCGGCTAATGGGGACAATGATGCGACCGGACTGTCAGAGGCTCAGGCGTGGAAAACATTCCGTAACATCTTCACTTACCGTGGCGACCGGAGACCCGCCTACTACCGCCAACTTGCGGCAGGCGATACCGTCTACGTCATGAACGGAACCATCAGCGAAATCCATCGTCCAGGCGACGACAAAGGGGCTGCCGATGTGAGCGGGCGACCGTCTCTCATGCGTGTCGACGGCGACGATCTCGTATCGAATGGCGGCAACCAGGCCGAGCCCATCCGCATCCTTGCCTACCCGGGACACCATCCCTTGCTTGACGCGGGTTACCAAGGCGACTGCATCGTGCTTGAGCATGCCAACTGGATCGAGATCGCCGGACTTCGCATGAGCCGGGGAGCGGGCGGTGAAGGGGGCGGTATCAAAATCGGCGGCTGCTCGGATATCTCCATTCACGACTGCGAGGTCTTTGACAACGCCGGACGCGACAACGACAACTGCTCGGGCCTTAATTGCGGAGGGTCCAAGAACGTGAGGATCTACAATTGCGTTTTCCATGATAACTACGACCGCGAGGCCGCTGACACCGGTGGCATCTCCACCTGGAACTCCACCAACATGGTCTTCTTCTCCTGCACGGGGAGCATTGAAATCCATGACTGCTTGATCTACCAGACTCCGGAGCCCAACAACGCAACCAACTCCGGAGCTGGTATCAAATACAAGCACTCGACCCAGGACCCGACCTCCACCTTCGAGGTGCACCGGAATATCTTCCGAAACTGCAAGTTCTTCTCGTTTCAGTCCGGCAGTGCGAATACCCATTTCCACCACAATATCATCATTGGGGGCAACACCGCCATCTCCACTCAGGACTGCGGTGGCACCACCCATCAGGTCAATCAGATCTTTGAATACAACACCATTTACCGGCCCCTCAATGCGGGTACGCCTACCCGAATTGCTCCTGCCTTCAGCTATCATCCGACGACCTCATGGCGGAATGACCTTTTCCCCTCCGATCCGCAGAATGTCGTGTTCCGCCACAATATCGTCTGCGACAATGGCACTTACTCGACGGAAAACGCCCCCATTACGGTCAATCCATACATCACCGACGCGCTTTACGCTGCCGCCATTCCCGAGCTTTTTGTCGATCACAACACCTACTTCAGTGGCTCCGGAGCCGCCTTTCGCGCCAGTCTCGCAGCTTCGACCGGATATGGCGGTCCGCTCTATGGGGGCTACTACACATGGGAGGAGTGGCGGGCCCTTGCGTGGACGGATCCGGACACCGGACATACACGTTCGCTCAACTACGACCAGAGCTCTGTGCTCGCGGATCCCGGATTCTCAACGATCGATCTCGAGTTGGTGGCTTATGATCCGGCAAGCCAGGCTTTTCGGCCCACCCAGCTCTCTGCGGTCAACAAAGGAGCTTACGCCGGATTGGGGAATACCCCTCCCGTTTTGTCGCCAGTGGGCAACCGCAGCGTCCCTGCAGGCCAGCCGCTCCAAATCACGGTGCAGGGGACGGACGCGGATGGGAATACGCTCCAATACAGTGCGACGGGAGGGATGAGGAGGCCAGAACAGTTCCCTCAATAATGGCGGTCGGGTGAGTCAGACTGCGGCTTTTACATATCCGTTATGAAAAAGATAGAAGCACTCACAAAGGCACCAAGGCACAAAGGATGACTGAAAACGTTCCGAGCCGCAGGCGACATCTCCCAATAGGGAAGATGGTAGTTGATGAATGCATCCAGCTCCATCGGGCATTGGGACCGGGATTGCTAGAGATTGTTTACGAGATCACACTGTCGCGTCGTCTCGAAAAGAAGGGCTTGAAAGTTGTTCGCCAAGTCAGCGTTCCGATCGAGTTTGACGGAGAAAAGATTGATGAAGGGTTTCGGGCGGATCTGATTGTCGAAGGCAAGGTGATCCTCGAGCTGAAATCTGTGGAGAAAATCAGCCCTGTTCACAAAAAGCAGCTTCTCACTTACCTGAAGCTTACAGGAATGAAACTTGGATTTCTCCTCAATTTTGGAGATGAACTTATGAAGAATGGAATCACTCGAACAATCAATGGACAACTCGATGAATAACTTTGCGCCTTCGTGCCTTTGTGAGAAAAAGAATCAGAACAAGTCGGTGCTGGACAACGTCGCTAACGCGCCGTGCCAGACCTCGAGGTTATTAAAGTGACGCGGGAATCCTTACCAAAGAGTTTGCCTGAACACCGCTCATTGGGAATACTTCAAAAACTACTTCGATATGAAAAACGTGAACGCTGTGATTGGCTGGGGATTCTTAGCGACGGTTTTTGCAACGCCTGCTTTTTGCGTGCCAGTATCTGCACCGGTAATCAGGACCACGCTTCCAGCAAGCTGGGATGAGAACTGGTTTGGTTCGGTGGCGGTTTACGACCTGAATAATGACGGAGCCATGGAGATAATTGCCGGGCGCCATAGCGTGCTATACGTGTGGGACAACAAAGGGAATAAGCTATGGCGGGCTCCGGTCGGGGAGAATTCCTCATCCCCAAATGATCACGGATCATTCCGTCAATATGCCGCGCCGGTGGTTGGAGATCTTGACAACGATGGCAATGGAGAGATCGCCATCGCCTATTCCAACAAAGTGGTGGTGTACGATCACATTGGAATGATCTTGCCCGGATGGCCGAAAACTTTTCCGGGATCTTCCGGCGAGATACGATCGATTGCAGGTGCGGATCTGAATGGTGACAATCGCATCGAAATCCTTGCGGTAAAGACCTCGAGTGGACCTGTGACTGTTGCGTGGGACATCACCGGAGCGGTTGTTCCGGGATGGCCGCAACTGAATGGGTATTCCGACGGCAATGATTTCGGGGGCTACAACCAGAATATCGGAGCCGCCGACCTGGACGGTGATTCGGAGCCCGAAGTGGTGAGTGCTTATGATCTTTGCCACATAGGAATCATGTATGCCAATGGAGCCCCGTTTCCGGCGAATCCGGTGTTCGCCTCTGCGGGACCGTGGGCATCAAGTGTCCCGATGTTCCACCGGCTGGATCTCGCAATACAAGGGTGGGGAGCCGATAACAATGATCGGGATGAGTTCACCGATTCCCCTCCCTGTTTCGGCGACATCGATGGAGACGGCTTGCCGGAGGTGATTCTTTATTCGGACCATGAACGGGCCGGCGAATATATCAACCGCGGCAATTCCCTCTGGATCCTTAATCCCGATATGACCCGCGTGGAGGGATTTGAGACGCCGCTCTGTTCCGGTGTGCCCCTGTATACCGGGTATGAGAACAACATCGTTCAGGTAGCGCCCGCGCCGGCCGTCGCCGACATCGCCGATGACATACGGCCGGAGATCGTCGTTCCTTCCTATGATGGAAAGATGCGCTGTTTCTCTCCCGATGGAAGCACTCTTTGGACGTATACTTTCGACAACGGTGCGGGGGCATTCATCGGCGCCAGTGGCGCGGTCATTGGCGATTTGAATGCGGATTCCATTCCGGAAATCGTATTTGCGACCTATTCCGTCAGTCAGAACGTCTCAAATCTCATCCTTCTCGATAGTAATGGTGTTCAGCTTCACAAAATACCTCTAGCCAAAAGAGGCAGCATGAGCCCACCGGTGCTTGCGGATATTGATGGCGATCACAGGGTCGAGATTATCATCTCGCTAAAAGATACCCTTGGTGGTGGCGTGGGTGGAGTTCAGATCTGGGATGTGGCATCTGCATCCGACGACCTTCTCCCATGGCCGACCGGGAGAGGGAATAATCTACGCAGCGGGCAGGGTTCACATGTCCTGGCCTCCAACCACGCACCCGAGCTTTCGCCCATCGGCAGCCGCAGCGTCCCCGCTGGAGAGCAACTTCAGATCACCGTCGAGGGGAGTGATGCCGATGGAAACACGCTCCAATACAGCGCCACGGGAGGCGTGTTGTGAGTGTGTTCAGTATGGTTGTGAAGGAAACGGGATTGAAGTTCCTGTGGCTGTTTGAGCAGGTAACTTAATCAGCCCCGGGGGCCCGATTTGGCTCATTTTTCAACTTCTGAATCAATCTTTCGTATTCCCTGTGGTCACCAATCCAAAACCAGATGTAGTCGCCACCATCCTCTGCTGCCAAAGCCCTGATGCTAAGATTTACTCGCGCCGACCACACATTTCCCACCTTCTTAAACTGAAGAGAGGGATGGCGAAGATTTACCTTTAATAGTTCAAATTGTTTATCGGCTGTAACCTGAGCATCAGATGACAATCTGTAATAGGCGTCCCAAAACCGACGGGTGGTTATGTGCATCACAAAGGCTTAGCCCGACCAGATCTTGCCTCACGAATTGCCTCATCGACCAATGAATCAAGAAGACCACTGCCAGAATCGCGAGCAATGTCGCGGTCAAATAGCCAAGACTTGATTTCGTCAACTTCTTGATCTGAAAGCTGTTCGATTGCGGTTTCGATTTCGTGAACAGTGTTCATAAGCGGAAAAGATACAGAACATTTTTTGTTTCGCAAGTTGTCTTTGACGCCTGCTGTGTTCAACAATTCGCGGCATGGAACGGCTAACGCCCGACCTGCGTGCGGCCGTTAGGAATGAATAATGATCCACCTCAAACCTCAAAGGGCACATAGGATGCAGGTCGAGTTTTCCAGTTCATGACTGTTTGTGGATTTTGTGATCTGTGTGGCTGTGGTTCCCGAACGATAGCCAACAAAGAAACGACCTCTCACAGAGGCTCCAAGGCACCAAGGAAGAGGAGTTTGAAGATGATTCACCGCATTCCATTGGACACCGATATGCCATCCATCGTGTTGGTTGCGTGACGTCGATTCCAAGTGGTTGCTTCCCACTTTGCGGGGTCGAGAGAGTTTGCGTCAAATTCGTCCTTCCAAAGAAGTTGGTATCCTGAAAGGTCCATCGATGGCATAACCGTTCGCCCAGAAGATGTATACTGCATCGATGTGATGATTCCTGCGAGTACCGCGGGTAGGGTCAGGAAGCAAAAGTGGCCGTTCATTGAGTGGATGATCGCGGTATTCCAATATCGAGTCACGACGACGAACCCAGTGTCTTTATTCGATAGAATGATTTGTTCCGTCAGACAATCAGATATCCTAACACGTCTCCGGGGCGAGGAAAGCTGAATGATCGCCAATCGGTTACCTGCGTGGGGTGCAATCAAGCCCTGGAATTACTGCCCGCTTGCCGAGAACTCAAGGTTGTCTTGGTCCGAGTCAGTGGCGTTTAAAATGATCTGAATGGTTTGTCCTGCCTGGATGGTTGCGTTGGACGGTGGATTGATAACCGGGGTTGAGTTGACGCCTCCAACAGTTTGAAATCTGAAGTCATTGTATTCGTATGGTGTTGTGAAAGACGAGTGCCCTTCAGGATAGGCGTCGCCTGAAAGCTGGAAATCCCATGCCACATAGTTGACCGAGTCGGCTCCGGGATCGCATTCGATCCGGTATGTTTGTCCGGGTGTAACCCAAATGCCAAGGCTTACCGATTGCCCTGAATCACCTGTCAAAATCACCTCTTTTTCCAGGATTGGGAGATCAAGGTGGTTCAGGAGTCGAAACCGGAAGCTGGAAGCTGTCCCGACCTTCGTTACGTAGAGCGTAACCGCGTGGAGGTATGGCATCGAGGGTACGAATTCCTGCCAATACCTTTGCCCTGGACTGTGTGGCCAGTGGTGGTAGCCTGTGGTTTGTGTCTGATCAACCGCCACAGATTTGGGCCAAACATCGATTCCTCCAACTGTGGCTACCCGGCTATCCGCATGGGATTGTCCATTGTACGCTCTTGCCCAGAAAGAGCGAAGTCCAGCAGTTACAGTGAGTTCGAGTCCTTGTTTGGTCGCTCCGTCTATCGGTCGGGAAGTGTCACCCGCAATTCCCTCATACCACTGGATTGATAGAGGCGGGCTGCCAAGCGCAAGCGTCTGCAGGGTGATGGTGTTCCCTGTGATGGACTTCAGATCCGATGGCTCCGAGATAAAGGCAGGACTCTGTGGAACCTCAATTCGATAGGCGGATATCACGGGACTGGTCATCTGGATCGTCCTTGCGTTATTGGCGGATTCGGCATCGGGCAGAGCAATCCCGGTTGGAACGCCTGCGTAGGATAAATCCGGATTGGAGAATCGGAAGATCCGCTGTCCGGGCGTGTAGGCCATGATTGTGCGGTAGAGTACCCCATCGTTTCCCGTAAACCGGTGTCCGTATGAATCGGGATATAGACCGGAGTCAGTCTTCGCAGTTAGACGGTCATGATGGCCTCCCATGTTGTGCCCAAGTTCATGCGGGAGCACCGCTCCGGCTGCGGCACCATAGCTGCCCACCACTGAGAATCCGTATGAAGCGGATCCGTTCTCGTTGTTCAACAGCCACGCGATTCCTCCTCCACCATTCTGAAGAAGGCACACAAGGTCGGCTCCCCATGCATCGCGGAGTGAATGTGCTTCGTCCAAGAGTCCATCGGATGGGTGGGTGAGATTGTCGAGATCCTCACCCATGGAGGACTCTTCGGTGTATTCGATTTCAGTCGCGTGGACGAGATGAAGTGTTTGATCGATTCCGCTGTCCTCGTAGGCTTGGTTTGCCCCGGAAACCATCGTCAGTATGTGAGCCAATACGCCATCATGGCTATTGTGTATGGAGGTTACAGCTGGAGTGTAGACGACGAGTAGATCCACCCGGTCAGCCCGGAGGGTGGTTGAAATGAGTGCAGCGAAAAGCAGCGTAAAACAGGCTCTGCGACAAGCCCGGGAGGATCGATTGCTGCCCGTTTTCTGGGATGAATAGGATGAATCAGTCTTCATTCCGTTTTTGATTGAATGGCGAGAGGCTCGGATTCGTGTGGCTTTCTTGGCTCCAGTAGCAACCCGTCCAGTGTTTCCATGTCGATGGAATCGATGATGATGGAGCTTGGGATTGAACCATTCCGGATTTCGTAATAGCGGTTTGTTGCGGGAAGCTGCAATGATCCGGAGTTGGCTTCACCGACTTGCGTCAGGATGATACGGCTGTTCTTGTCCTCCGGGATCGTGGCAGAGAGGGAAGAGACGCGGGGACCGGGCTGTTCGAACGATTCCACTTCGATGTCGAACGAGAGCTGATCCGATAAACGGATGTGGGCTCTGGTTTGCCCAGCTAGAAATGCCCGACCGATACTTTGGATGTCAGGTTGGATTCGCCCGGGATGGCTACTGATCACCGGTCCCGTTCTGGGGCCGGAAGGATTGGACAAATCAGCCGGAGAGGGGGATGGCGGAGTTTGGAAATCCGGATCCATTCCAAATCCAGATTGTGCTTCTGGTGGGCCGAAAGCATCAGGAAGAGGTTTTTGGCCGGATTCGTGGGGAATTCCACGTTTGCTCACTTCTGCTCCATCCCGGAGATGCAACACGAAGAAAGCCAAGACCAATATGACTCCGGTGAATCCGTAGTATCTTAATCTTGAGGATATTTGCATCAATAGAATGCAAAGAAGGAGACCTTCCCGTTTTCTTCAACCCCAAGAAAATGATGGCAATCGCTTTTACGGTTTTCTGATGGACTGGTCATCTCAGAAACAGGACGCCACAGGTGTTATTCAAATGACACCCGGCAGATTCCTCAATACGGTGAAAAAGGTGACGGATTCATCGAAGCAACCATCTTTTGATGATGGTCTTCACGAGGTCTGACCATTTGCGCAAAACGATGACTCGCCGGCTCCAGCGATCCAATGGACTGAGTATGACAACACGGGGTTCCTTTGTCTTGTTGAGCCGCCGCCGTATCCTTTCCCAATCGCGATGGCGTCCATGGATAATTTTTACCTCGCTGCCACCACCGATGAATCCTGGAAAGATGGTACGGAAATTATACTCGGGAGTAAGGGTGTAAAAACGCAGTTGATCATCTTCCCACAGCGCGCGCCTGAACGACGGTTGATCCGCACGGTACCCCATTTCGTCATACAACTCCAGCCACCGTCGGAGGAATCGACTCGTTCTTTCATTCTTTCGGAAGGCGATCATGCCGGTGTTGAATTCGGTGAAGGCGGAGGGAATGCCTTCGATCGGATTTGGATCCCGAAATGCCGTGTGACAGATGAGCAGATCATAACGATCCAGCAGGCATTCCAATTCGTGGAGACTTCCACATATGTAAGTGTCTGTGTCGAGGAATACGGTTTTCTCAAAAGGGGAATGCAATAAGGGCGGGACTTTATCGTGACAGTTGTATCGAAAATCGAGCATCCGGTCGACTTGATCAAATATCCCGGAGCTTGGTTCCTGGTCTGAATACAGATGAATCCGGATCGCCGGCGCGACATTCCGCAAAGAGCGGGCGGAAGTGGAGGCTTCTTCGATGTATCGGCTTCCAGTCGCTACGTAAAGGACTCCCATCGAGGCGGTTGTTGGCTGCGGATCAACGGAAGTCTGTTCATTTCCAGGCGTAGTTGCGATTTGGTTAAGATCCCTATCTGAAGTCATGACGGTCAATCGTTGGGCAGTGAGTGCTTCAATCGTTCGCACCCGCACTGGAAATCGGACATCCACCCCTCAATTCCAAAGTCATTCACATGGGTTGAGGTCAAGTCCTTTTGTTATTTCTACGGAAGGGGCTCCGACAATTGCGGTTGGTGGTCCTGAGAATGCAAATCGGCCTCAAGTGTTGAATGTATGGGGATTCGAACTCTTCTGCATGCATCGCTTCAGAAAAAAAGGGAATTGAATGAGCAATATCTGTTGTTTTGGCCATTCTTAGTGCTAACGTGAAGCGATGCGGGCGCGGATAGGTAAGCATTCGAATTTCAAGAGAGCGTCGAAGCGAAAGAGAGCTGTCGTATGGCATCTCACAAAGCGTTCTTTAGTGTCGCGCATTATGTTCCAATCCACTCCTTTTCTGGAGAGCCTTGGGGACTCCATGGGCATCTACATGCTTCATATCCGGCAGTCTCTACCGAAGTCTTCCAATCTAATTAGGGCAAGCACCCATTTCAGTGTTTTCCTGATCGTCTTGCGAACAGTAGGCGAATTGCTTTTAGGTAAGATGAGTCTGTTCTCAGACTCATGGTGTCAATTCCGCTTTGACGGAATGCATTGTCCCGGATTGAGAATTGTTTGGTTGTCATGTCTTCGTATTCTTTGCGGAATCGTTTGGATCGAGTGTTGATCTCGATAGTGTCGCCGGTTTCCGCATCTTCAAACTCGACGTATCCTGCGGAAGGTAAGGTCGTTTCTCTCGGATCGGAAAGTATGCCGCAGATCAGGTCGTGTTTTCTTCCAGCAAGACGCAAAGCACGAAAAAGAGGTTGATCTTTGTTGCTTTGTGGCTGGTTGTTATCGAATTGAAGAAAATCGGAGAGAAGGAACACTACGGATCGTTTCCTCATCATTTTGGAAACATAGTGAAGAGCACTCACAATATCGGTGCCTCGTCCGACGGGTTCGTAGAATAGTATTTCGCGGAGGATGCGTAGCACATGTTTGCGACCTTTCTGTGGGTAAATGACCTTCTCAATGCGTTCCGTGAAGAGCAATAAACCGACTTTGTCGTTATTAAGTGCAGCGGAGAACGCGAGTGCACTTGCAAGTTCTGCTGCGTATTCCCGTTTGGTTATTCCGCTGCTTCCGAATGTGCCGGAAGCGCTTAGGTCGAGCATTAGGAGAATTGAAAGCTCTCGTTCCTCCCGGAATTTTTTGATGAAGGTTTGGTCGGATCGGGCAGTGACGTTCCAGTCGATCGCCCGAACATCATCTCCGTAACAGTACTCGCGTACCTCTTCAAAATCGATCCCGCTTCCTTTAAATGCGCTGCGATATGAGCCTGTAAGCACCTGATGGACGATCCTTCGGGTCCGAATTTCGACCATTCTTACCTTTTTCAGCATCTCCTTTGTTCGTGTGTCCATTTGTGATCATTAATAATGGTTGCAGAATCTGGTTTCTGCAAGTGCGTGGCGGTGTGGGTGCGTGGCGTTTAGGCGGTGATCAATTTACGAAAATCCGGAGCTATTAATGCCTAATTTTTGTCTGCAGAGAGGCGCTCGCGCAGGTAGGTGTAGCGGAGGCTGTTGCGGCGGTTTCTGACAGCCATGGCGAAGGCCTCGGGTTCCCCGACCATGTAGACCTTGCGTTTGCCGCGGGTGATGGCGGTGTAGACCAGGTTGCGGTCGAGCATGATGTATTGTTGCTTGAGGAGGGGAATCACGACCACAGGGTATTCGCTGCCTTGGCTTTTGTGGATGCTGATCGCATAGGCGAGTTGAATCTGTCCGAAATCGGAACGCTCGTAGGTGACTGCCGCGCCGTCGAAATCCACCAGCATGGTCGATTTTGCCGGATCGATTGCGGTCACGCGGCCGACGTCTCCGTTGAAGACTCCCTTGTCGTAGTCATTCTTGACTTGGATCACCCGGTCGCCCTCGCGGAACTCGTAACCGG
>Ga0209723_1005414_pt1 | contig 13142 bp, 11 predicted proteins | sample BiotimSIPDNA_2_FD_185750 | JGI IMG/M metagenome (GOLD analysis project Ga0209723, IMG submission 185750) | Anaerobic biogas reactor microbial communites from Washington, USA - Biogas_R2 time_0 SIP DNA (SPAdes) (version 2) | ecosystem: Engineered > Bioreactor > Anaerobic > Unclassified | place... | reverse complement strand
CATTAGCTATATTAGTTCATATTCCCAAGATGTTTTTGATAGGAATAGAAGAATATTTCTCCGGCTAGCTATTGACGAGAATGAGAAATTTAGAAATATGGTCTTCGAAATACTGCAGTCTTTTGATGCTAGTTGAATAGTAAGCGTCAAACCTGCTGGCGGTTCTTCACGCTAATATGCTTGTTTCGGTGGAAATCTGCGGCGTTTAAAGTCCATCTGTGGCTAGCCTTCGGCGGACGCGATTTCCAGACAGACAAAGCGGACCTTACGAAATGGAAATCACGCTCGCAAAAGGCCAGTGCCGCGGCGTTTAAAGTCCACGCGCGCGGGCGGCGAAGGCCGCCCGGCGCGGAGTACGAAGGCCAGTTAGCTTTGGACTGACGATTCTTTGAACTTAATGTTCTTGTTTTCTCATGGATTCTTTGCTTTCAACAACAATTTCAATCGCCTGTGCGATCAACCTGTCCGTGATCGCTTCGGCAGCCACTTGTATCGGCATTTGCGCAATCCATTCATCCGGTCTGAACTGAGAAAGGACAATGGTCGAGTGTCTCGCCGTTCTTCGATCGATAATCTGAAGGAGGTTTTGACAATCCTCCTCGCTGATTTTGAAGAGAAGCCATTCGTCGATAATGAGAAGTCTTACATTGGCATAGTACTTTTTGAGCTTCGTAAAAGCTTCAATGGAACGTTCTTTAGCCAATGTCAGTTCGTCCAACATGTCAGCTAACTGCACGTATCTTGTTGTAATGCCAAGCCTGCAAGCTGACTGCCCCAGCGCTTGTCCTAGATAACTCTTGCCGGCTCCCGTTGCACCTAATATCGCTATGTTTCTGGCGTGGTGTATGTACTGGCAGGAGGCAAGCTCCAGCATCTGTTGTCTTTTCAAGCGGCGCTCTGGATGGTAATGGATATTCTCAATACACGCCTCAGAGTTTTGGAAACGAGCTTGTCTGATTAACCTTTTGATCTTGTTATTTTTCCTCTTACTGCATTCTCGATCGACGAGTAAGCCGAGACGTTCTTCAAAGCTCAGTTCCTGATAGCTTGGTATCTGTTGTTGTTCTTCCAATGCTTCAGCAAAGCCGGACAATTTGAGCTGTTTAAGTTTTTCTATGGTTTCATTGATGAGCATGTCTTACCCCTTCCTGTAGTATGAAGTTCCCCGTTGAAAACCTTTTGGGCTCTTGGTTTTTTCGTCGTCATCTCCTGCCTTTAAGTCATCGCCATTTTCTAAGACACGCTTGATCTGACTGTAGCTGGGTGTTCGGACATCTCTTGCCAACAAAAGAGCACAGGCAGCCTCAAGTCGTTTGGCTGTATACTTGTCTTTCAACGAAAGGACACCGAAGCAGGAACGGTAGGCGTGTTGTTCAACGACTGCTCGTTCCAAGATTGACCGGATGATGGTGGCGCACGCAACACCGATACCTTTTGCCCAGTTGATGAAACGTTCTCCGTCCCAGTCGACAAAAAAGAGTTTGCCCGGTGGCATATGATCCTGAACTGTAGCGTACTGCTTCTTTCCCCACATTCGTTTGTGTGAGGCAACGCGCTGATGGTGATAGAATATTTCTACCGTGCTGTGCGTGGCTCGAACATCCACGGTTTCACCGATATGTTCGAAGGGAACGGAATAGAAGTGGCCTTGGTACGCAATGTGGCAATTGGGTTGGACTTTGGCCTCTTTCCATTCTGAAAGCTCATACGGTTCTGTGGGGAGCATGAGCAGGTAGTCTTTCTCTTCTTGAAAGAAGGCATCCCACCGGCTCATGTTCTTCCCTGTGAGGGGAGCCGTATTAACGGCCTCTAAAGCCTCCCGAACGGCATCGCTTAAGTCAAAGAAGTTATTGAACTTTTTATTCCTGAGCTTACCGAGGATTCTTTGTGACGTGATTTTGACTGAATTTTCTACGGCTGCTTTGTCGCGCGGTTTGCGAGATCTGGCAGGGAGGATAACGGTGCCGTAGTAATCTGCCATCTCTTGGTAACTGCGGTTGATGGCAGGCTCGTAAAAGTTAGCCTTGTCTACACCCACCTTAAGATTGTCGGGGACAATTGTTTTAGGGACACCTCCGAGGTACTCAAAGCAATTCACATGAGCCTTGATCCAAGAAGGCAACTTCTCGTCTCTGAACACGTCAGCATAGATGAGTTGACTGCATGGTAGCACCGCCACAAAGAGGCTCGCCTCGCTTAATTGGCTCTCCTCTTCATCGTAGAAAGCGATACGAGTTCCTGCCCAGTCAACCTGAAGTGAAATCCCCGGCTTATGGGTGAGACGGATGGTACTCTTCTTGGTACGTGCGAACTGATGGTAATAGCGTCGAAACTGGGTCTCGCGGTAATACTTCTTGTTCTCAAGCATACAATACTCGACATATTCTTCCCAGAGCATGGATAACGTAACATGGGCCTTCCCAAGCTCCTCATGCACATACTCATAGTCCGGAAATTTGTAGGATTGATCTCTTTTACCTTGTCGACCGGAAGAACCGGATAACAGAGCAACTAACTCTTCCTCTGTTATGTCCTCTAAATCTTCTGCTCGTTGCCAACCTTGAAGCTTTGCCTGTCTAAGCAGGATGGTCACAGTATCTCGAGACACACGATACTGTTTTGCTAACTTGCGTCCGCTCACTCCATTCAATGCGGCGCGCAATACCTGTACGTAGTTTGTGCTCATGCCAAACCTCCTAAAATTGAAATCCGCCTTAACGGCGGTTACTCAAGTTTAGGTGGTAGACATCTCTTTGTCACTGGCCTTTGTACGCCGCGCTGGGTGGACTTCCGACTCCGCGGAAGGTGGCCTTTTTACTCCGCGCGACTGGACTTTTTAGAGCGAGGAAGTGGCCTTCAGCGGACGAGATTTCCACGAAATATGTCCCATAATCATTAGTGAAAGATTGTAAGATAAGGAATATATGCCCTTTTACCTATTAGTAAAACAAAATAATAAAAAATAAACAACATAGTGTATAAAATAAATTTTAGAATCATTTTCAATTTGACGTCATGAATTAGGTCAAACAATTGCGGTATCAAAAGTAAGCTGAAAATAGTTCCATAAAGTGATTGCCTATGCCCCAAAGTTCCTTGGTAATAAAAGTAAGAATATATGATAACCCCGATGAAATATATATTATAAGAACTTTTGGCAAGAGAATTATTCTTCATTAAACTGTTATGCAAATAAAACGCTAGCAACCAAACTGCCAAAATGAAATAGATTGCTTTTGATCCCTGTTGAATCATCGTATGTGAAAAATAACCAGCGTAGTATGGCGAATAGCTCGTAGCGACACTATACAATAGCCATTCGAGCAAAGGTAGCGAGCAAACAATCAATAATTGATTTAAGAAATTAAGCCTAATTTTTCTTATTAAATAAAAAAGTATTGCGAATAACGACGAAATATGAAACATACTGGCAATTAGTATCGTTAATAGGTATCTGAAAAAGTTACCCTTGACTATGAATCTATATCCATAAAACACAATTGATAAGGCTGTAAAAAAACGAACAACACTCAGTGAATTTAAATAAAAAAGAGGAAAACCTAGAAAGATTATTACACTCATCCACCTATCCGAGCTAAAATCAAAAATAGTACGAAATACGCAAAACATTGTGATGAATGAGTTCACTATAAAAAACAGAGGCGGCCAGCTAAGGTGTTGCGATAGCCGCACTAATAATTCGGTAAAATATTCAATATTCATTCGAAAACTTATATACTTCCAATCAAAAACTATCACATTGTAATACATTTCATAATCCCATCCTACATCGAATCTTATGGCTGAGAAAACGAACAGAATAAAAAACGCAAAAAAGAATAATACATTCCATCTTCTTGTCGAATGACTAATCGAATATCCAATAGTAAATCTCTTATGAAGGACATTATCAGCTATTTCAAAAAAGATTATAACAATATACAAGAGGATATATATCAACATTGCTCTATTCCCTTAATTGCCTCACTACAACTCATTGTAAGGGTTATAGTAATAATTAGTAAAAGACAAATCTATTCCATTATAAATTTGCATAGTAGCATCCAAAATTCTAATTATACAAATATCTCCTTAGGGTCGATATTGAAAAACTAGGCAAGCAACTTATTGTCCTATCAAAAAAATACGACTTGTACCTTTAAACTATACATTATTATATACCAAAACTAACTCATAGACTGGTATTCCTGGATGTATTAACTGCGTGAAGTCTCGAAGTCTCTTTGAGAATTTCACATGCAAGTTATTCAAGAAGATAAGCTAGGTAAGTTTCATAATTTGTTGTGAGATGATTTTAGTTGCAGAATAAGTGGGATATTTTTTACACTCTTTAGTCACGGGTTCGACAGAGCTTTTTCGGTCATCTTTGACGTACCAAGCTACTCATTGATGCAGCTGAAGTTGTAATAAATGATAATATAAAAGTGTCCAGATGTTTTTTTCAATTCTTTCATGTATTATTGCTTTCAGTCCCATTCTTTTGACACTTGGCAAAACTCCTTTATTTGATGTACCAGTAAATTATATGGGATTTCATTTAATCTGTAACTACAATTACAGCAATTGAGGCGTTATGACAACCAAATTGTTGTCGGACTATAAAAATGAGGAGCAATTAATCTATGAAAACAATCTTACTTGTATTTGGCACCCGCCCAGAAGCAATAAAAATGTGCCCTTTAGTCAATGAACTTAAAGCTAGAAATGACATCAAAACAAAAGTCTGTATTACTGGGCAGCATCGTGAAATGCTTGACCAAGTCTTGACAGCTTTCAATGTTGTGCCTGAGTATGATCTTTCAATTATGAAGATTAACCAGACTTTATATGATTTAACGAGCAATGTTTTGTTATCAATTAAATTGGTTCTTGAAGAAGTCCGTCCTGATGTAGTGCTTGTACACGGAGATACAAGCACTACATTTGCTGCAGCATTGTCGAGTTATTATATGCAAATACCTGTTGGACATGTCGAAGCTGGACTTCGGACACATAACATCTATTCTCCGTATCCTGAAGAATTTAATCGACAGGCTGTAAGTATCATATCCTCATATAATTTTGCTCCAACTACTTTGTCTAAACAAAATCTCTTATCTGAAGGTCGTAATCCTCATTCTATATTTGTAACAGGTAATACTGTTATTGATGCGTTAAAGACAACAGTTCGAGAGGATTATTCTCACCCTGACTTGGAATGGGCAAAGGATAGCAGACTAATTCTTATTACAGCACATCGCCGAGAAAATCTTGGAGCACCTATGCATCGTATGTTTCGTGCAATTCGAAAAATCGTTGATGAGTTTCCCGATGTGAAAGCGATATATCCACTACACTTGAATCCCGTTGTAAGGAAAGCCGCAAAAACTGAATTAGGAGATAATAAGCGTATCCGCCTTATTGAACCTTTAGATGTGCTGGATTTTCACAATTTTATGGCAAGATCCTATTTAATTATCACAGACTCAGGCGGTATCCAGGAAGAAGCTCCATCTCTTGGAATACCGGTACTTGTAATGAGAGATACTACGGAACGCCCAGAAGGGATTGAGGCAGGTACACTTAAACTCGTGGGAACAAATGAAACAACTATTTACGAGAACCTCTGGCAACTTCTTACTGATTCGGATACTTATGACACGATGAGCAAAGCAAATAATCCTTATGGTGATGGATTAGCAAGCAAGAGAATTGCTGATATTTTGACTGGATTCTTATGATTATTGCTTTTTCAGCTAGGCTGATTGCATGAATGATAATGGATTGCTATTTATGCAAAGAGTCTATGCGTTATCATCAGATATTATTATAACGTAGGGAAAGTTCGCGCTGACGCTTTGCACATCTGTAAAATTGATGTGTAAGCACGCAGAGCACACTACAAGCTAAACATTCCATGCCGAATGACGCGAAGTGTAGGCCAGTATACTGGTGTCTACGGGTCTAAAATTTCCTCTACATGTCACCTTTTAGTGGAGGGCCACTCCGATTGAGGCTGACAGCTGTTGGATGTTGCCCCAGTCTGAAAGTTACGATGGGAATTATTTGCTTGGGTTGTTTTGCCCTCTAGACATGGAGCGGGGTATATGAAGTCTCAAACCAGATCTCGTCTTTTTCGAGTTCAAATATTCGGGGATAATGGATGAGTTGCGATGACCTTTCTTATCTTTCCCTCGCAAAATATATCTTCTCAGATATATAAAAAGGTTTAATGATATGCTCCGCGCGATTAGTAGGCGTCAAATGTGACAGCGGCTTTTCCGCAAAAATAATCTGGGATAATTGGGTTAATGGTGATGCCTTAATAGCTCTTACTGAAATATTAGCGTCAGTTAATGCTTTAAGCACTTTAAGCTTTTGGATATAGTTTATTCTTAATTGCCCCAATAATTGAGCGAAGTACTTCATAGTAAGTGGATCGACTTATTCGGATTGTTCCAGATTATATTAGGAAAACATGAGATTGATGACTTTATGGTTGTAAAAGATTCTTTCGGTATGCTACATTAACAGCCTATCGACAGGACGGATGAGGAGCTTCAGGCCTATGCCGATAATTTATTTGAGATATATTGCCACAACATTGAGCAAAGGGCAGACTTTTTATATGTTCAAGCACCTCACGACCTGATCGAAGAAAAAACGAAATTTTATGCCGGATTTGAACCTCCATCAAACGAATGCATTGATAAATTTCTTAAGTTGATTTCGCAAAGAAACATACCAGTGCTTGATTCTCGAAAGTTCTTCAGCAATTGGCGGGCAGAGGAGATTTTTTATAGAACTGATCACCATTGGCGTATAGAAGCTGCTTTTCATATTGCTGAAGCTGTGCTCCAGAGAGTGGGGAAAAGAATGGTTATAACTGAAGAGTTTCATACATTGAGTTTCCCAAATTCATTTTTAGGTTCTTTGGGGGTAAAGGCAGGAAAATACTTTGAGTACTGTCAAATAATGTTTGCAACTTTGGACTCCTGTATCGATCTTAGGTTGCAATTCTTTACCCAAAACAAGTCTTATGAGATAATAATCAAAACAAATAGTTTAAAATTCATCTGAGCAAACAATTATAAGAGATCGTTCAGAAACAGGTTATTGATGAGAAACTTAAAGATACTCGATTTGAAGAAAGCGCTCTTTTACTACTTCTTCTCATGGCGCACGATTCTGCTCTGTGTCGCTCTCTGCGTTGCCTTTGCAGTCGGTATAACGTATCTTCGTCCTCCAGCACAGGACGTCGAGATGCCCGAACTGAATGAGAAGGAACTCTCCGAGAAAAGGGATAATTTTATTGCTTCGGACGCAATGGCGAAGGGGTGGGCGGCTGAGATTGCTGCTTTAGAGAAAGAGTCATTAATTCTGCAAGATGAATTGTCAAATGGTCTTTTTCTTCAAATCGATCCTGAACAGCGTATGAATAAGCGTTTTACGCTCCGTTTCACACATTTTCATGTCAACTTTAACGATGAGGCGGAAAGGATCCGCGCGGATCAGATGCTTTGTCTTCAGTATGTGAGAGAGCTGTCGGATAACCGGTATATGAACTATCTTGCGACGAAAGGCATTCTCAAGTTTGATTCTGCAGATCTTGTCAATTTAGTCGATATGACGATCAAGTTAGAAGGCTATATCGATTTTACGGTGACCGCTCCCGAGGAAATCATCATCGATCAGCTCGTCAAAATGACAAAGGATTATCTTGAGGAAGTCGTTCGTCCCGAAATCGACCTTTTAGCTATACATTTCCTAGAATTCAGTAATGTGAAAAAAGAAATCGTTAAAGATCCTTCCATTATTATGTTTAAAGAAAGAATCGAAAGCGATCTCCAGATTAAACAAGATAATATCGAAGAGTTGAATCAAATGATCGATATGGCGTTTGAGGAGTCGTTGAAGGAAGATGAAGCTGAAATACCGAGTGGTGCGACCCTTCAATCGATACCGCTTAAGCATGTCTTTGCTACTCTTCTTTTAGGGTTTTTGCTGAGCGCATTTATTTCTTTCCTACGGTATCGAGACCAGATTGTAAGAGAAGATGTCTCAGCGATTGCTCAAGAAAAACAAGTGACCTATCTTGGAGAGATACCTTATTATTCTGAAAGGGCGAAGAGACGGGGAAAGCGTTTTGGCAGGTCGATTGATATTTTTTTCATCAATCTGTTTGGGATGGCGTATGAACCGTCGGAAGCTGTGAACCGTGCAGAATATGTGGTGCAAGTACTTCAAAGCACATTAAAAAGCAAGATGGAAGAGGAGAATTCTTTCCGCAAAGCTAATATCCTCATTCCATACGTTCAAGGGGATGCAAGTGCAGAAACACTCGTATCCAGTATCCGTAATGTATTTAAACTTGAGGGGGGTGGGCTACAAGTTGATCTAATTTCCGGTGCGAGCTTACAAGATGATCCTGATACAATTGAGGCTGCGAGAGAAAGCTTCGGATTATTGCTATTATCAAAGTCTTCAAGCAAGAATGCAAGTATTGAAAAAAGTATCCAGAGGAGTGCCGACCTCTCCAAAGATATCGTGGGCATCTTGGAGATGGACATGAAATGGTAGACATCTGATACGCCAAGAGTAGTTGTTGAATTTTTTGTAGTGTAGGGGTGCAGAGTAGAACTTGCTCTATTAACTTCTTCTCTAAGTTTTTGCGTGAGCATCAGTTCGTTTGATAAATATCGTTGTATTGGGATATTTTCTTTACAAGTGTATAATACTTATCGAATACTTTCCGATTTCGTGTCATAATAGTGAGACTATGTGGAAGATGATAGCTAGAACATTTTGTTCTTAAATTTTACATTGAAAGATTGAAAGGATATTTCGTGATAACGATGTTTCACGTTCCTTTTTTTAGACCGGATATTACAGAGCAAGAAATTGCTGCCGTTTCTGATGTTTTGCGTTCAGGCTGGTTAACCACAGGACCAGTCACCAAGCGATTCGAAGCGGCTCTGGCAGACTATATAGGAGTGAGTAAGGTTGCTGCGCTTAATGCGCAAACCAATGCCACTTTTTGTACGATGCGATTACTCGGTATTGGACCGGGAGATGAGGTTATCGTTCCCGCGTATACATATAGTGCTTCATGTAGCATTATTTATCATGTCGGTGCTACCCCCGTAATGATCGATTGTGCAAAAGATTCATTTGAGATGGATTATGACCTTTTGGAAGAGGCGATCAACGAGAGGACCAAAGCAATTATCCCGGTTGACTTAGGGGGAGTGGTTTGCGATTACGATAGGATATTCAAGGCTATCGATAGGAAACGCCATCTTTTCAAGCCTGTTGGCTCAGTTCAAGAGAAGCTTGGACGAGTGGCTGTGGTGGCGGATACTGCTCACTCGCTCGGTGCATCCAGAAACGGGATCATGGCGGGCGCCATTGCGGATTTTTCTAATTTTTCATTTCATGCGGTTAAGAATTTGACAACGGCTGAAGGTGGTGCCGTAAGTTGGAGATCACGTAAGGGTTTTGATGATGTCGACTTATATGAGCGATATATGCTCTTGTCGTTACACGGGCAAACAAAAGACGCCTTTAATAAAATTGAACCCGGTTCATGGGAATACGACATCGTCGAACCATACTATAAGTGCAACTTAACCGATATCGCTTCCGCGATCGGTCTGTCTCAATTAGGACGATATCAGTCTATGTTAATGCGGCGCAAAGAAATAGTTGAGTATTACTGTGATCGTTTTAGTGAATTCAATGTCTCGTGGCTAGAGCATTTTAATGAGAATGCGGTATCGAGTTTGCATTTGTTCCTGCTCCGATTGAACGGCAAAGATGTTCATGAGCGAAACAGGTTAATTTCGGATGCTGCAGATGCCGGTGTTGCACTGAATGTACACTACAAGCCATTACCAATGTTGAGTGCCTATAGAAAGCGTGGTTTTCAAATTGAAGATTTCCCTGAAGCGTATGCTCAGTATCAAAACGAAGTAACTCTTCCATTGTTCAGTTCGATGACTGATGCAGAAGTTGAGTATGTCGTGGACACGTTAGTCTCCTACTTAAAGGTCATTTAAGCTTCTGTTTGCGGAAGGCTAAAATGGGTGTTAGCTGGAGACATTGCTTTCCTTTCCTGTTCCGTATAAAAGCTGCAAATCAAGCTATGATTAAGGTGTCGAGTGAACTGACAGCACGTGTGTTCGTCCTTTACCCTAATTGTGACTTATGAGATAATAACTCGGATGTAACGTCACATCTAGTGCATCCGGGTTTTTGTTTGGGAATTTTTTTAGGAATGGGCTATCTATGGAAAACACAAGATTTTTCGAATTTAAAAAGCCTTATTTGATACTTCCTTTCGTGGAGCATGATGTTGCTATGCGTCGCTCTGTAAGTTTCTTTCGCAATTGGCTTAGGCGGGAGTAGATGTGAAAATGTATAGTTCGATAAAACGATTGATTGATATAGTACTTGCCTTATTATTATTTCCTGTTCTTTCTTTCTTTGCTCTTATTGTGGGCATTTCAATTAAGTTGGAGGATAATGGTCCAATATTCTATTACTCTAAACGATTGGGCATGAATGGAAATATTTTTAAAATAATTAAATTTCGCTCAATGATAGTGAACGCTCAGGATATTAGGAATGAGGATGGCTCTACATTCAGCTCGAAAGATGACGCAAGGGTTACAAGGATTGGTAAATTCATAAGGTCTAGCAGTATTGATGAGCTTCCACAAATAATCAATGTCCTGAAAGGAGACATGAGCTTCGTAGGTCCAAGACCGGATCTCCCTGAAGCATTGGAAGTATATACGGGAACTCAAGCGAAAAAATTAGATGTTAGGCCGGGAATAACGGGTCTTAGCCAAGCATTTTTTCGAAACTCGATTAATCAGAATGAGAAGTTTGATAACGACGCTTATTACGTTGAAAATATGTCTTTTTGTATGGATGCAAAAATTGCATTTGTTACTTTGAAGAATGTATTTCTGCGTAAAAACATATATGCGACCGGCGAGGATGCTGAGGAAACCGGTAGATGAAGTGAGGGTAAAAATGAAAAAGATCATTATTTTTGGGAATGGCGATTTTGCTCGCAGTATGTGGTACTACATAACAACGGACACTGATTGGGAGTTGTGTGGATTCACTGTTGAGGCAGAATACCTTAACGACGCTACATTTCAAGGCCTGCCTCTAATCAATTTTGACACAATAACAGACGAGTATCCTAGTTCAGAGTATGAGATAGTCTTAGGCGTTGGCTATAGAAAAATGAATACAATTAGACAGAGGATATTCCTTGAGTGTAAACAAAAGGGATATCGTATTTCTCGGTTTATACACTCTACTGCACTTGTGCAAACAGATGATGTAGGTGAAGGAACTATTATTTTAGAGAGAGTTGTTGTGCTTCCATTTACTTCAATAGGTTTGGGTAATGTGATTTATAGCGGTACTCAGATTGCTCATGACAATACTATTGGCGATTTTAACTTGATTGCCGGAGTGACTTCCACATGTGGATTTGTTACTATCAAGAACAATTGTTTTTTAGGGAACAGATGCATGGTGATGGACGGCGTTACGCTTCACGATTACGCATTGGTGGGTGCTGGGGCTAATGTGAATAAGGACATGATGCCTTATGAAGTCATGGTGCCTGCTCGAGGAATAATTCTCGAGAATAAGAAGAGTACAGATTTTATTTAAAATGGGGCGAACAGGGAAAAAAATTATGATTCTTGGTGCAGGCTTATTACAAGTACCTGCAATTAAGAAAGCTAAAGAAATTGGCCATTATGTCATTTCTGTTGATCGTGATAGAGGGGCTCCCGGTTTCGTGTTTGCTGATAAATCCCTCGAAATTAGCACAAACGATATCGACCGTGTTGTAGAGGCCGCAACAGAAAACGATATTGATGCGATCTTGACGCTCGCAACAGATTTGCCTGTTCGTACCGTGGCCGCTGTAGTAGAGAGACTAGGGCTTGTTGGTGTTAGTGTTGATACGGCTTTCAAGGCAACGGATAAGATTCTTATGCGTGAAGCTCTCAGAGAGAATAATGTTCCAGTGCCTAATTTCTATAAGTGTACTAGCAAAGAAGGATTTCTTGATGCTGTGAAACAAATAGGCGGGAAATGTGTCTGCAAGCCGGTTGACAGTTCGGGAAGCCGAGGTGTTCGTATGTTATCGCATTGTGATTCAGACGAGATGTTGTCCGATGCATATTATTACAGTCGTGAATATGCGACAGGGGGGGAGGTTATCGTTGAAGAATTCATGGAGGGGCCGGAGGTCAGTGTTGAGTCGATAATCACCGATGATGAAGTGTTTACTCTTGCTGTAACCGATAAGATCACAACTGGACCTCCCTTTTTTGTTGAAATTGGGCATTCGCAACCGTCACAGTTATCTTCCTCAGCATTAATGGAGATTGGGGAGATTGCAATTGCTGCAATAAAAACACTTGGAATTTGCAATAGTGCCGCCCACACGGAGATAATTGTAACTGATAAAGGCCCGAGAATTGTTGAGATTGGCGCAAGAATGGGCGGTGATCATATTGCTACCCATTTAGTTCCGCTTTCAACAGGAATAGATATGGTTAGATGTTGCATTGACATCGCTCTCGGTGAAATACCTAATGTAGATAAAGTGATTAATATGGGATCTGCTATTAGATATTTGGTGAGTCCTATTGGAAGAATAACTGGTATTGAAGGTATACCACAAGCAAAAAGGATAAGTGGTGTTAAGTCAGTTTGCATCAATAAGACAATTGGTGAATATTCAACGACAGTGAGAAATAGTGCGGATCGCACGGGGTATATTATAGCTCAGGCAGAAAATGTTACGGACGCCATAAAAGTTTGCGAGGAAGCTTTGCGAAATATCTCTGTTTCAGTTGAGTCAGATATTCATACTACGTCATGATCGGTGTCACAATGAAGAAGAATAATATATGGATTGTTAATCAATACGCCATGCCTCCTAGCAAAGAGGTGCGTGTTCGCAATAACAAGATGGCTGAACATCTCATTCGAAATGGATACAATGTGCTCATCATTGGCGGCTCCATATTACATAACATGGGAGATAGCTTGATTTCTGACAGCGGTCCAAATTTTATATTGAGAGAATATGATGGTCTTAA
>Ga0209723_1005413_pt1 | contig 13143 bp, 10 predicted proteins | sample BiotimSIPDNA_2_FD_185750 | JGI IMG/M metagenome (GOLD analysis project Ga0209723, IMG submission 185750) | Anaerobic biogas reactor microbial communites from Washington, USA - Biogas_R2 time_0 SIP DNA (SPAdes) (version 2) | ecosystem: Engineered > Bioreactor > Anaerobic > Unclassified | place... | reverse complement strand
AGCCATCCTCACACTTTAACATCCTGTTCTACAATGCTTTATGGTCTACGACCATCCACACAGGAGGTCTACAGCCCCCACCTCGTAGAGGTGGAAGAATTGTAAAAGGCTGTCAGAAACACTCCCCACCTCGTAGAGGTGGAAGAATTGTATATGGATGTACGAAACACACACCCCCACCTCGTAGAGGTGGAAGAATTGTAAAAGGCGGGCGGGCGGGGCCCATGCTTATACAATTCTTGATGGCCTACAGCCATCCTCACACTTTAACATCCTGTTCTACAATTCTTGATGGCCTACAGCCATCCACACACTATAACGTCCTGTTCTACAATGCTTTATGGTCTACGACCATCCCTACGGATGCCGCCAAAATCGGAAATCGGAAATCGCAAATTCTTCCTGGCCTGCGGCGAAAACCACTAATGCCTATTGTCCCGCTCCACCATACGGCGGACCGGGGATCCCCGGCCCCGGTTTTCGGGGCCGGGACCTACTGCCTTATTTTCCAACTTTTACTAACTTTGCACGCTGATTTTAACAGGTAAAACCGTATGTCAAAGAAATTTCCCGAGTATAAGGGCCTTGACCTCCCGAAAGTTAACAACGAGGTGTTGAAGATGTGGGATGATCATGATACCTTCCGGAAGTCGCTGCGCAGTCGCGATGGCAGGGGCGAATTCGTCTTCTATGAGGGTCCCCCCTCGGCCAACGGGATGCCCGGCATCCACCATGTCATGTCGCGCGCCATCAAAGACACCATCTGCCGCTTCCGCACCATGCAGGGCTACGAGGTCAAACGCAAGGCCGGCTGGGACACCCACGGCCTGCCCGTGGAGCTGGGCGTGGAGAAAGCCCTCGGGATAACCAAGGAAGATATAGGCACGAAGATCACCGTGGATGAGTACAACGAGGCCTGCCGCAAGGACGTGATGAAGTTCACCGATGCGTGGGAGGATCTGACCCGCCATATGGGGTACTGGATAGACATGGACAACCCCTATATTACCTATGACAACAGGTACATAGAGACCCTCTGGTGGCTGCTCAAACAGCTGTATAACAAGGGATTGCTCTACGAGGGTTACACCATTCAGCCCTTCTCTCCCGCCGCCGGCACCGGCCTCAGCTCACACGAGCTCAACATGCCCGGATGCTATAAGGACGTCAAGGACACCACCTGCATCGCCCTCTTCAGCCTGGTACGCAATGAGAAGTCGGAGTTCCTGTTCCGAGGCATCGACACTGACGGCGTGAAGATCATGGCCTGGACCACCACGCCCTGGACGCTGCCGTCGAACACCGCTCTGGCTGTGGGGCCTGACATCACATACGTCACGGTACGCACAGCGAACCCGTACACCTCCGAGCCCATCACCGTGATACTGGCAGAGGAACTGCTGCCGGTGATCTTCGCCCCGGACAAGAAAATTGAATATACCGTTACCGGGAAATATAAAGGCTCCGAACTAAAGGATATTGATTACGAGCAGCTTATCGACTGGGTGAAGCCTGACGACGGCGCTTTCCGGGTCATCACGGGCGATTTCGTTACCATAGAGGACGGAACGGGAATAGTCCATATAGCTCCCACCTTCGGTGCGGACGACTATCGCGCCGGCCGAGAGCACGGCATACCGCCGCTGATGGTGATGATGTCCGACGGCTTCATGGGTCCGCTCGTCGATCGTCGCGGTCGCATGGTGCCCATGGAGGACCTCGACCAGGCCTTCGTGGCAACACACGTAAACACAGACACTTATGGTCCCTTCGCGGGACGCTATGTCAAGAACGAATATGACGACAACCTGAAGGAGGGCGCCGAGAGCCTCGACGTGGACATAGCCGTGACGCTCAAGCAGCAGGGCAAGGTGTTCCGCATAGAGAAGCAGGTGCACAACTACCCGCACTGCTGGCGCACTGACAAGCCTGTGCTGTACTACCCGCTCGACTCGTGGTTCATACGCACCACCGCGCTGCGCGACCGCCTGATTGAGCTCAATGACACCATAAACTGGAAGCCCGAGAGCACCGGCACGGGACGCTTCGGCAAGTGGCTGGAGAACCTGGTCGACTGGAACCTGTCGCGCTCACGCTACTGGGGCACGCCGCTGCCCATCTGGATGACCGACGACCGCCAGGAGGAGATGTGCATCGGCTCGCTGGCGGAGCTGAAGATGGAGATAACGCGCAGCATCGATGCCGGTTATATGACCCGCAACCCGCTGCAGGATTTTGTGGAGGGCGATTTCTCCACGGAGAACTACTCGCTGCTCGATCTGCACCGGCCGTATGTTGATGAGATAGTGCTGGTGAGCCCCACCGGTCGGCCCATGCACCGCGAGCCCGACCTGATAGACGTCTGGTTCGACTCGGGAGCGATGCCCTACGCGCAGGCGCACTACCCGTTTGAAAACAGTGAAAATTTTGGTGAGATGTTCCCGGCCGACTTCATCGCCGAAGGCGTAGACCAGACACGAGGGTGGTTCTTCACGCTCCACGCCATAGCCACCATGATCTCCGATTCGGTCTCGTTCAAAAATATCATTTCCAACGGCCTGGTGCTCGACAAGAACGGCAACAAGATGTCCAAGCGCCTGGGTAACGCCGTTGATCCGTTTTCTACCATTGATAAGCACGGCGCCGATCCGCTGCGCTGGTACATGCTCACCAACGCCCAGCCGTGGGATAACCTGCGTTTTGATATGTCGGGCATAGAGGAGGTCAAGCGCAAGTTCTTTGGTACCTTATATAATACGTATTCGTTCTTTGCGCTCTACGCGAACGTTGACGGGTTCACCGGCCGCGAGCCGCAGGTGCCCGTGGAGCGCAGGCCCGAGATAGACCGCTGGGTCATCTCGCTGCTCAACACGCTGGTGAAGGAGGTGAGCGAGCGGTACGACGATTATGATATCACCCCGGCGGGCCGTGCCGTCTCTGAGTTTGTGACGGAAAACCTCTCGAACTGGTACGTGCGCCTCAACCGCAAGCGCTACTGGGGCGGCGGCATGGACGAGGACAAGCTCTCGGCATACCAGACGCTCTATACCTGTCTGGAGACCGTGGCGCTGCTGGCCTCGCCGATGATACCGTTTTACACTGACCGCATCTTTACTGATCTCAATGCCGTCAGCGGGCATTATGATGAGGGTTCTGTGCACCTGGCGCCGTTCCCTTCTTACGATAATAAGCTGATTGACAAGGACCTGGAAGAACGGATGGAGATAGCCCAGAAGATGTCGTCAATGATCCTGGCCCTGCGCCGCAAGGTGAACATCAGGGTGCGCCAGCCGCTGGCGAAGATCATGGTGCCGGTGACCGATGCCGGCTTCCGCCAAAAATTCGAGGCTGTCAGGCCGCTGATACTCGCCGAGGTCAACGTCAAGGACGTGGAGTACGTGGATGACACCTCGGGCATACTGGTGCGGCGCGTCAAGCCCAACTTCAAGCTGCTGGGACCGCGTTTCGGCAAGAAGATGAAGGAGGCCGGGGCGGCTATCATGGCACTGACGCAGAGCGAAATAGCACAGTTCGAACGCGATGGATTCGTGGAACTGGCGCTTGACGGCACGACAGGTGCGGCAGGCCCGAACGGTAATGTGCACCGTATCACCACTGACGAGGTGGAGATTATTTCTGAGGATATACCCGGCTGGCTGGTGGCCAACGAGGGCCGGCTGACGGTGGCTCTGGACATCACCGTCACCGAGGAGCTGCTGCACGAGGGTATTGCCCGCGAGTTTGTGAACCGCATACAGAACATGCGCAAGGAGAGCGGGTTTGAGGTGACCGACAAGATCAGGGTGGTGATTGAGGATCTGCCGTTTGTTGCTGCCGCCGTGCGCAGGCATGCCGACTATATTGCATCGCAGACGCTGGCGCTGGAGGTGTCGCTGGCACCTGGTGCCGAGCTCTCCGGGCGCGGTGCCCGAGAGACGGACATTGAGGAACAGATGGTGAAGGTTTTGGTGGAGAAGGCAATAGGCATTAGGCATTAGGCAATAGTGGGTGCCGGTTGTACATCTGGTGGGATGGTCGTAGACCATAAAGCATTGTAGGTCAGTACGTTCATGTGTGAGGATGGTCGTAGACCATCAAGAATTGTATAAGCATGGGCCCCACCCGGCCCGCCCCGGGTTCGCGGGTGGCAGGGTTATACAGTTCTTCAACCTCTACGAGGTTGGAGGGAGGGTCCCCGGCACCCATGCTGAGGTCAGGATGTTGATCTGTGAGGAGGGTCGTAGACCCTTAAGAATTGTAGATAGCAGGCAGTAACAGAGAGGGTCGTAGACCCTCAAGAATTGTATAACCGGGTGTACATCCGTAGGGATGGCTGTAGGCCATCAAGCATTGTAGAACAGGACGTTCATGTGTGAGGATGGTCGTAGACCATCAAGAATTGTATAAGCATGGGCCCCACCCGCCCGCCCTTTTTTTGTGCCACGTCATATACAATTCTTCCACCTCTACGAGGTGTGGACTGTAGACATCCTGTGTGAATTGTCGTAGACCCTCAAGAATTGTATAACCGGGTGTACATCTGTAGGGATGGCTGTAGGCCATCAAGCATTGTAGACGGAGGGTCGTAGACCCTCAAGAATTGTAACAGGCAAGAGGGAATAGCCATCAGTTTTGGGTGGATATCCGGCAAGGTTTCTGAGTTGATTCAATTACAATAGTTTACAATTTTGGAATTGAATTCCAATATTGTAAGATCCTTAATATCTCTTTTATATTTTCAACTTTTTTCAAAATTATCACTTCCCATGGGATTTTCTATCTTTGCCCGAAACAACCATCTTACAACATGTTTTCAGGAATAGTAGAGGAAGCAGCACCGGTGGTGCGCATAGAACAGGAGAAGGATAACATTCACATAACCATGCGATGCTCATTTGCCCATGAGCTGAAGATCGACCAGAGCGTGTCGCACAACGGCGTCTGCCTTACGGTGGTGAAGAGGGAGGGCGACACCTACACCGTCACTGCCATCAGGGAGACACTCGACAAGACCAACCTCGGGCTGCTGAAGCCGGGCGACAAGGTCAACCTGGAGCGCAGCACCCGGCTCGACGGTCGTCTTGACGGCCACATGGTGCAGGGTCACGTCGATCTCACCGCAACATGTACATCCGTGCGCGAGGCCGAGGGCTCATGGTACTACACCTTTGAATACGAACCGAAGTCGCCCGAGCATATCACCGTGGAGAAGGGCTCGGTCAGCGTCAACGGCGTGAGCCTCACCGTTGTAAACTCTAAGGACCGGTCGTTCGAGGTGGCCATCATCCCCTTCACCTGGGAAGTCACCAACTTCCACCAAATAAAAGCCGGCACCGTTGTCAACATTGAATTTGACATCCTTGGCAAATACATTGCAAAGATTGTCAGGCAGATACTTGACAAGGACGTAGAAAAGCAGTAATTCAGCCAGCATTAGCGCAGTCAGCAGTGATGTAAAAGGTCGCAGACCTACAGGAATTGCATATAGAGGGTCGTAGACCCTCAAGAATTGTAGCACGTGACACACATTCGAGGGATGCCTGTAGGGCATCAAGAGTTGTAGACGGAGGGTCGCAGACCTACAGGAATTGCAGATAGAGGGTCGTAGACCCTCAAGAATTGTAGCACGTGACACACATTCGAGGGATGCCTGTAGGGCATCAAGAGTTGTAGACGGAGGGTCGCAGACCTACAGGAATTGCAGATAGAGGGTCGTAGACCCTCAAGAATTGTAGCACGTGACACACATTCGAGGGATGCCTGTAGGGCATCAAGAGTTGTAGACGGAGGGTCGCAGACCTACAGGAATTGCAGATAGAGGGTCGTAGACCCTCAAGAATTGTAGCACGTGACACACATTCGAGGGATGCCTGTAGGGCATCAAGAGTTGTAGACGGAGGGTCGCAGACCTTCAGGAATTGCAGATAGAGGGTCGTAGACCCTCAAGAATTGTAGAGGAAAGATCACCCCACCACCCCCGATCCTCCTCTTCGGCAGGTTCCTTCGGATGCCCAGGAAATGAAAAGCTGCAATAATCTCGTTATTATTTCTGTTTTGCACTATTTATGGTGCATAACAGAAATATTTATGTGTAGATCTTGTCTTGATCAAAAATCGGGGTTAATGTCTGATTCGCTTCAAGGTCATCTCTGAATATTAACACAGATAAAACCTATCCGGGCATGCTGAAAATTGCAGTATCTTTTCGAATCAATATTTTCAATCATTGAAAGTGCTGCGTTATCTGCAGTGGTAAGCGAAAAGTATCCTGATTGAGATTACTCAAATAATAACAATACATAATATGAAAGCAGATACAGGAATTAGTGGTTACTCTGTAAAAGTTGCCGGGATCATAATAAGCGGAATAAGCCTGATTGGATTCACTCTGTGCAAAATAATTGATTATGATCCGACAATTATTGAAACCCTGCATCTTACCAGACTTTTTGCTCTTTTATTTTCTTGTGGTCTGGTCCTCTTTGTTTTCTCAAAAGACAAGAATAATGTTGATGGCTATATCCACAACACAAACATGATCAGCAGGTATTTCCTGACAGCTTTATATTCCTGTCTTATTGCGTTCAACTTCATTCAGTCTATGAATGATGACTACACCATTGATGTTCTGGTTCTGATTCTATTCTTTCTTATTTTACAGATAATCTATACAGTGGTAATTCAATTTCACAATTTATCGAAAAAGAGTTTCTACGTCTTTTCCACTGTAATCTTCGTGATAGGATTGATTTTATTATTACTTCTTTAGAGAGCAGATACACCAGAATTGAATCAGAACTGATAAAGTTCTAATAATGTCTCCGTGAGGGAGACTTCTGTCAACATCGATTGCTTAAACAGAAAGACTAGTATAAAAGCTTCAGACGTTATGTTGGAGGTCCGGGCTCTGGAAAATAAGGCCCGGACCTTTGTTTCTTTACTTGGCAATCAATCACAATCTCTAATTAGAGGGACCGTCAAGGTTGGTTCAACAATTACTATCTTTACCACGCATTAACAGGATCATGAGCAGGAAAATAATAGTTGCCGTCACCGGTGCCAGCGGGGCGATATATGCCGTGAAGCTGCTGGAGCGGCTGCGCGGGCTGCCGGAGCCACCCGCCGAGGTGGCCGTCATCTTTACCGGCAACGCTGAGGAGATCATGCAGTACGAAACCGGCGCCGGTTATACGCCATCCGGCACTGAAAAGCTCTATGATAACAACGACTTCAACGCACCGTTCGCCTCAGGATCATCATCATACGACACAATGATCATCTGTCCCGCCTCAATGGGAATGGTAGGACGCATTGCCCATGGCGTCTCCGATGACCTGATCACCCGTGCCGCCGACGTGATGCTTAAAGAACGTCGCCGGATGATACTGGTGCCACGCGAGACTCCCTACAGCCTCATACATATAAATAATATGAAGCTGCTGACGGAGGCAGGCGCAGTCATCTGCCCTGCAACACCATCGTTCTACAGCCAGCCGCAGACAATTGACGACCTGGTGATGACTGTGATTGACCGGGTGCTGACACTGGCAGGATTCAACATTGACACCTACCGGTGGAATGAGGAGCAGGATGCCTGAAAAATTAGGGAAACCAGGATGTACTTCGTAAGAATTTTCGGGTCAGCCGGCCGGTTTTTAAGAGGCCAGGCTCTGATAATACTCTAAAGGAAATACTCACTATCAGCATATTCAATTGGAACAGCCGGCACTTCACAAACGAATCAGATCACTTTTCCGCAGGCACCACCTGCTGAGCATCGCCACCGTAAGCGAACAGGGACCCTGGTGCGCTTCGTGCTTCTATGCCTGGGACGAGGAGAACAACACACTAATCATCACCACCGACACTGACACCCGTCACGGTGCGGAGTTCCGGGCCAACCCAAATGTTGCAGGAACCATCGCCCTGGAAACGAAGCGCATCGGTCGCATCCGCGGCGCACAGTTCACCGGCACCGTCAGCGAGCCAACAGGAGATGACCTTCGCCGTGCGAGAAGCATATACCTCCGGCGCTTCCCCTACGCCGCCCTGGCAGACCTCCACCTGTGGACCATAAGCCTCAACCATATAAAGCTTACGGACAATAGGATGGGGTTTGGACATAAGGAGATATGGAACAGTAAATAAATGTCCTGCGGTCTTGCGGCCTTGCGGTCCTGCGGTCTTTTTAATGAGAGGATTTAAGATATTTCATAAGTAGAGATGTTCCATTGATTATCTTCTGGCATAGATCTCTTCTTTCACCTGCTGTCTCAGCAGTAACATATTGAAGGTCTTCTGCGATATAATACATGCTTTTTACCTCGCCTGAGGATCCTTTTGAAATGTTCAGGAATTGTTTGAATTCAGCATCAGAATTTCTGCTGAATCCTTCAGAGATATTATTCATTATTGAGATCCCGGCACCACAAATCTGATCCCTGAATGTAAAATCTCTGCAATTCCTGAAATCATTGTATATCAGACTAACCAGGCGTCTTGATAAAGTCCAGATTTCTAATTCCTCAAAGTCTTTGATGGTTCCCATAATAGCAAGATTAAGAAATACAGCATTATAAATATACAAAATAATCCCTGACTGCAAGACTGCAAGACCGCAAGACTGCAAGACAAACTTTTGCTAACTTTGGAATCCATGATTGACCACTCCACCATAGAACGGATCTTTGACGCTGCGCAGATAGTGGACGTTGTTTCTGAGTTCGTTTCGCTGAAGCGAAGAGGAGTCAACTATTTGGGCCTCTGTCCGTTCCATAACGAGAAGACACCCTCCTTCACCGTCTCGCCCGCCAAGGGCATCTTCAAGTGCTTCGGCTGCGGCAAGGGCGGAAACGCCGTCAACTTCATCATGGAGCATGAGCACCTCTCCTATCCCGAGGCACTCCGATGGCTGGCGAAGAAATACCACATTGAGATAGAGGAGAAGGAGGTCTCTCCCGAGGAGCTCCAGAAGCAGAATGAGCGCGAGAGCATGCTCGTGGTCACCCAGTATGCTGCCCGCCAGTTCGCTGAGAACCTGTTCCACGGCCACGAGGGGATGGCCCTCGGCCTCTCCTACTTCCGTGAACGCGGCTTCGGCGATGCCGTACTGCACAAGTTCGAGGTGGGCTACTGCAACGAGCGTCGCGACGACTTCACCAAAAAAGCCATCGCCGCAGGCTATAAGAGCGAATACCTTGTCATGAGCGGCCTCACAATAGACAGGGAGGGTTATCTTTTTGACCGTTTCGCAGGGCGAATAATGTTCCCCATCCACTCTCTCTCCGGGCAGGTGCTGGGTTTCGGCGGCCGCATCATCAAAAGTGACCCGAAGGCAGCCAAGTACGTCAACACGCCCGAGACGGAGATATACCATAAGAGTCGCATCGTTTACGGTATCTTCCAGGCACGGCAGGCCATCATCAAGGAGGACCGCTGTTACCTGGTGGAGGGCTACACGGACGTCCTCAGCATGCACGAGTCCGGCATTGAAAATGTGGTGGCAAGCTCCGGTACCGCCCTGACACAGGATCAGATACGCCTCATCAAACGGTTCACTCCCAACATCACCATGCTCTACGACGGCGACCCGGCCGGCATAAAAGCCTCACTCAGAGGCACTGACATGGTGCTTGAGGAGGGCATGAACGTGCGCATCGTCATGCTGCCCGAGGGTGAGGACCCTGACTCCTACTCCAAGAAAGTCTCCGATGAGGAATTCAAACGCTACCTTAAAGAGAACGAGACCGACTTCATCAGGTTCAAGACCAGGCTTCTCATTGACGAGGCGCAGGGCGATCCTGTCAGGCGTGCCAACCTGGTGCGCGAGGTGGTCCGCTCCATAGCTGTCATCCCTGACCAGATCACGCGAACGGTTTATGTCAAGGAGTGCAGCACACAGCTCGGCATGCCTGAGGAGGTGGTGCTGGATGAGGTGATGAAGCTGCGCAAACAGCCGAGCTTCCGTGACCGCAACGCCTGGCCGGGACAGGAGGGTGCTGCCGATGGTCGCACGGGAACTGGCGCCGGAACGGGATCAGGCATCTGGGGCGATCAGCAGGGTGTGGGCGCCAACGGCAGCCGGACTACGGCAGCGCGCCAGCGAAAGCCGGAGGAGACATCGTACTATTCTGAGAGGGAGATACTTCGGCTGCTTATACGTTACGGCGCTGAGGTGCTCACCCGTTATACCGACCGGGAGACCGGCACGGAGACAATCACCACCGTGGCTGACTATATCATCACGGAGATCAAAGAGGATGATCTCAGGTTTGAGAACGAGCTATTCACCTCGATGTTTGAGGAGATCACCTTCACCGTGGAGCAGGGCCTCGCACCGGGCGACAAGCAGTTTGTGCACCATCCCAACCCGGCTGTCAGCACCCTGGTGGTTGACATGCTGACGGAGAAGGATACCCTGAGTCTCATCTGGGGCAAGCACGGTGCATACGTGGAGACGGAGGAGATGAAGCTGAAGGAGATTGTTCCCGATGCGGTGCTGAAGTTCAAGGGTGACAAGATCAAGATCATGCAGAAGGAGATACGCAAGGCGATGATCGAGGCTGCCGGCGACGACGGGAAGATCTCCGAGCTGCAGGAGCAGTACAGGGCGATGACCACGCTGCAGAAAAAGATCTCCGCCGGCCTGGGCGGAAGGCTGATTATCTGACCCGGGGGTTACAATGCTTGATGGCCTACAGCCATCCACAATTCTTGATGGCCTACAGCCATCCACACCCATTAACGTCCTGTTCTACAATGCTTGATGGCCTACAGCCATCCCCACACATGTGGTCTGCGGACATCATCACAAATGTCGCCAACAGTGCCCACCTCGTAGAGGTGGAAGAATTGTCGATGGAGGTCCGAAACACCCCACCACACCTCGTAGAGGTGGAAGAATTGTATATGGGGGTCCCAAGCACACACCCCCACCTCGTAGAGGTGGAAGAATTGTCGATGGAGGTCCCAAACACCCCACCACACCTCGTAGAGGTGGAAGAATTGTATATGGGGGTCCCAAGCACACACCCCCACCTCGTAGAGGTGGAAGAATTGTCGATGGAGGTCCGAAACACACACCCCCACCTCGTAGAGGTGGAAGAATTGTAGATGGAAGTCCGAAACACCCCACCTCGTAGAGGTGGAAGAATTGTCGATGGAGGTCCGAAACACCCCCACCTCGTAGAGGTGGAAGAATTGTATATGGGGGTCCCAAGCACACACCCCCACCTCGTAGAGGTGGAAGAATTGTAGATGGCGGGGCACAAAAAAAGGGCGGGCGGGTGGGACCCATGCTTATACAATTCTTGATGGCCTACAGCCATCCGCACCCATTAACGTCCTGTTCTACAATGCTTGATGGCCTACGGCCATCCCCACACATGTGGTCTGCGGACATCATCACAAATGTCGCCAACAGTGGCCACCTCGTAGAGGTGGAAGAATTGTACATTGCGGGGCACAAAAAAAAGGGCGGGCGGGTGGGGCCCATGCTTATACAATTCTTGATGGCCTACAGCCATCCACACCCATGAACGTTCTGTTCGCGAGGATCCTCGGCCCTGGTTTTCGGGGCCGGGAACTGCTGCCTGATTGAAGACTTTTTATTAACTTGTGACAAATTTCTGCATGCAATGAGACCACTCCTGACCATGTCCATCGCCCTGTGCACGGCGATGCTCATTATTACATCATGCAACAGGTCAGCCAAAGGCCCGGAGATACAACCTCCCGTCTTTTCCACATACCTCCCCGACTCGCCGGATGACACCACCAGACAGAGAGAAATCTACTACGGACTGCTCACACCCGTAGAAGTGTGCAATATCTTCGAACGCCTTGGCATACCTTATAATGACACCATCATCCTGCCCCCGGAAAACCGCGACCTATACATGAGCAGCTACAAAGCCGCCATGAACCTCGGCGTTTACGGCGTTGACATGGGATATGTCAAGCTCTTCGGCGTCAACAGGCAGACAATGAACTATTTCAACACAATAAAGACGCTCAGCAACCGGCTTAACATGCCAGACAACTTCATCTCTGACGCTGTCAAAGGCCTCGATGCCGGGATGAGCCAGCCCGACTCCGTGACACGGCTGATGAATGACGCATACGCGAAGATAGAGGAACACCTGCGCGGTGAGGGCAGCGAGGGCACCCTCGGCCTGATGCTCATGGGTGGATGGATAGAGGCTATGTACCTCGCCACGCAGCTGGCCTATGACCCGGCGAACCCCGATCCTCAGGTGGTGGGCAAGATAGCCGAGCAGAAATATTCGCTCACCTCGCTGCTGAGCTTCATGAAGAACTATTACAATGACCCGATGGTGGTCTTTTATACCAAGAAGCTGAAGTATCTCAATCGCTGGTTTGATACATTCGAGATCTATTATCAGCCGGGGGATGTCACCGTTGACACTCTCCGGCAGGTCATCACCACCACAGGCACGGAGATGACCGTAACGGTGGGGACGCTGAACGAGATACGCGATTATGTGGCGAAGCTGAGGGCTGAGATCACTGCCGTGTGATGAACGGAAGCGGGGAGCAGAGGCATGATCACTGCTGTGTGATGAACGGAAGCGGGAGCAGAGGCATGATCACTGCTGTGTGATGAACGGAAACGGGAGCAGAGGTATGATCACTGCTGTGCAAAGAACCATAACGGAGCTGCCGATGCCTGACTGAGCCATTACACGAACATTGCCGTCTGAACGAATCTTTAAACACTTATATCATGAACCGTCGTCTTCTCCTTGTTGCGGCTGTGATTGCCGTCGTTGTCATCTTTGCCACACTGGTCATCTCGTGCGGACAGGGTAAGAAGGAGCCCGGCGCCAGCGCCGCCGCCCCCGCCGTCACCGTCATTGACAAGGGTTTCAGTAAGTATATCTCAGCCTACACCACGGGCATCATCCCCGCCACAGGCACGGTGCAGGTGATCTTCACCCCTGAGTTCGCGGCCAGCGCAGACCATAGCCGCACCACCGGCCTCTTCTCATTCACCCCCTCGCTGAAGGGCACGGCAGAATGGACTGACAGCCTCACCCTCGTCTTCACGCCGGCGCGGCCGCTGGCGCCGGGCACAAGCTACCAGGGCACCCTCGACATGAAAAGGCTGGGAAAGGTGGAGGA
>Ga0209723_1005409_pt1 | contig 13159 bp, 10 predicted proteins | sample BiotimSIPDNA_2_FD_185750 | JGI IMG/M metagenome (GOLD analysis project Ga0209723, IMG submission 185750) | Anaerobic biogas reactor microbial communites from Washington, USA - Biogas_R2 time_0 SIP DNA (SPAdes) (version 2) | ecosystem: Engineered > Bioreactor > Anaerobic > Unclassified | place... | reverse complement strand
CTGCCCTGCCCTGTCTTCTTCGACGAATGGCCACAATCATACGCCGCCATGCCAGCGCAAAACCCGTCCACACTAACACCACACCACCTGCTGATGCAACTCCGGCCAGCAACTGCCCCGGCCATCCCAGTGCTTCTCCGGTATGGAGGAAACGGATCCAGGAACGCAGCTTCCTCCCATTTGACATACCGTGATAATCCGATGCCTGAACAATCCGGCCCGTTGCGCTGTCCAGAACCACCTGGATGCTCGAAAACAAAGGCCATGCACCCTTCTCCCGAATCGTCGCACTATACGGAACGGACCCGGCTTCACGCACTACCCCGTGATCACCTGCTGCATTGCGCTGCAAAGGTACCGGAGCCCCTCTCCGGCGGGGCAGGCCCTCCCGGAGTTGGATCGTATCCCACTCCGGATAAGCTCGGGAAAAGACCCGGAACGCGGCTTCAAAACCAGTTACCACCACCGTATCAGCGGATTGATCAACCGCGCCGGATAATCCATTCGATGCTGGTAAGGCCGCCTGTGCAGGAGGCTCATCGCCCGCCACCTTAACCAACCACTGGCTCAACCACGGAAAAGAGATCACCATACCTGTGAAAGTCAGGATCAACACGACCGGCAAAGTCCAGAAACCGATCACATGGTGCCAATTCCAATCGCGCATCTTCCCTTTGGATCCATTGAACATCAGGATGGGTCTGAGGTTCTTGAGGTTCCACCGTCTGGGCCACCAAAGGTAGAGTCCACTCAGCGCCAACAGGAAGAATACCGTGTTTGCAGCTCCTGTTACCGCCTTCCCCATTACCCGCGCATCCCCGGATAGTGCCAGCCAACGGTGGGCTTGAAGCATGACACCCATGAAAGACCGTGTCTTGGATTCGGCCGAACCCATAACCTCTCCCGAATAGGGATCGACATAATGACCCGATTCCCGGCCTGTCGAAACGAGGATCGCATGTCGCGGATCTGAGTGGATCGATAACTCTATATTCCCCGCGGACGACTTCGACCCGTCCTGCAACATTGGAAGCTCGTCCAGGGATATACGGTCCACGCCCGGTTCAACCGCAATCCGCCAAAGGCCCCGCTCGGCCCAGGAGGTCAACTCCTTCTCAAAGGCAAGTGCGACTCCGGTGATGCAGAGCACGGCGATGATGATTCCGGCAAACACTCCGGTAATGAGATGGAACCAAAAGAGGATTTTGCGAAACTGGGCTTTCATGGGCAGATGGCAGATCTGGCAGGGAAAGAGGACCACAGATGATGACTCACGTCACCTGGTCCTCATCTCACAACCTTAGTTGATATATGATTTCAGAAACGGCATGTCACGCTCAACCACAGTCGACGCGGTTCCTGATTGTTGTTGTAGAGATTGGTGTAGGCGATTGCTCCCGATGCGGTATCACTGACATACGGATGGTATTTCACAAAATTCTTGTCCAACAGGTTGGAGATTGTGGCATGGATCATCCAATGCTCTGTCAATTCATAGGAACACCCCATATGGAAAAGGCTGTAAGCCCGGTAGTCGCCATAGGTTTGCCTGGCGGTGCTCCTTCCGGTATCCGGCGTCCGATATCGCTCGCTCCGGTATTCTCCACTCAACCAGAAGGCGAGTTTTGAATCGACTTTCCAACGCAGCCGTCCGTTGAGCATGTGCTCTGGAGTGGAACTCAGCGGCGCTCCCTTGGATGATCCCGTTTTCTGCTCACTGTCGGTGTAAGTGTAAGAACCAGACACCGTCCACTTCGGATCAATCTCCCACTGACCCGTCCACTCCACCCCGCGGCTTACCGCCCGGTCCACATTCACCAACTGGGCGAAGAGGTCCACATCCGGCCAATATCCATAATCCACGCTGTCCGGACGATTTGGACTTCCCGCGAAGGATGCATTCGGAATTCCTGGGCCATTCGCGATCTTGTCCTCGAATGCGTTTCGGAAAAAGGTCAGCATCGTCGTGAATCCACCGCCATTGTCGTAAGCCACCGCCACCTCACCGGATGTGCTCGTCTCCGGCTTCAAGCCAGGGGTTCCGATAGTCGGACGCGTCCCCTGGGCGGTAAACCCGGTTATTCCGTCGGCGATCTGATCCAGTCTGGGAGCCTTAAAACCCATTCCGACTCCACCCTTGAACGTCCATCTGGCATCCGGATTCCAGACGAAATACGCCCGGGGACTGGTGTGGGAACCAAAATCGCTGTGTTGGTCCTGCCGCACCCCGAGAGTCAGCCCAACCGATGGAGTCCACCTCCACTCATCCTCAGCAAAGACCGCCCACTGATCAAATTGATAGGGGGCCAACGCCACACCATCCACCATTTCGGCATCCCAGAACTGGCCGCCGAGTGTCAGCGTATGCTTGTCCATCAGCATCACCAGTTTGGAATCAAAAATCAGGTTGGTATTCTCGAGATCCCTCGGGCTTCCCGGCACCTTTCCGGGAGTTCCTGCAGGCATCAAACGACCCTCCGTAACCGTAACGTTACGGGTGATTCCCGATTCAAGAACCCAGTCCTCTGTTCGCCAAAGGTGAACCAAAGACTCCTGCTGCCGGTTGAACTCTAGTTTATCCGCATATCCCTGGACTCCAAGAGTTCCCAACTGACCTTCGGAGTTGTCGTAGCGCTGCCACAGTCCATCGAGATCAAGCCGCAAAACATGGGCTCCCGATGGGTTCCATGAAAGCCTCCCACCCAACGTGTGGATGTCGGCCTGCACCGGACTCGGCCCGCGTCGACTCACTTCCACTGCATTTCCGGAGTCGTCCCTGAACTCCAGGCTGGATGCCACACGGTGGAACGAGCTGCCACGCAGTCCCATACCCAAGGCATGGCCCGCAACAGGGCCTGAAACATACCAATGCACACTTCCGGAGTCCCCAAAATCCCGGTCCTGCTGAAGGGTGCCACCAGCAGTCACCTCACCCGACCATGATTCAACATCCTTGCGAGTGATGACATTCACCACCCCTCCCATCGCATCCGACCCATACAACGTCGACATCGGACCACGGATCACCTCCACCCGTTCGATCGCCGAAGGAGGCGGCATGAAGCCCGTTCCCGTCTCACCAAATCCATTCGGGGTGATATTTCCCGCAGGGTTCTGCCGCCGACCATCGATCAGAATGAGGGTGTAGTCACTCGGCATTCCGCGGATTCCGATACTCAAGCCTCCGGTTTTTCCGGCCGTCGACCCGATGTCCACCCCCTCCACTTGCGCGAGCATTTCAGCAAGGCTGTTCACCCGGCTTTCCATAATACCATCCCGCGTCAGCAGGGAAATACTCGCCGGGGCTTGCTGGATGAGCTGCTCGTATCCGGCTGCACTCACCACATAAGTCTCAAGCTCGGGGAGGATTTCCTCCGCGCCCGAAACACCGTTGGCAGTCAGCATTGCCAGAGGCAACGACAATGCGATCCGGCGTAGCCGGGCCAAATTCGAGTGGGAACGAAATGTACGGACCTTAATCATAGCGACTGGGTCTCAAGTGCAATTATTAAGCTTCGTCAAGCTATTATTTGCGACCTATTCTCAACTACTCGCAAAGTCTTGTTGGTTCATTACAACCCAAAATGATCCAATGTTATGTTGGAACATAATCACGAATCCAATAGTCCATGAGAAAACTGATATGCCGCAACTAACGAATCATTCAGTTCATTGTGTGAATGCGAAAGGAATGTCATAACACGCATGTTGGTAATATTTGAACTCGGGTCTTCGTTTTCGTAGTCGACTCTATCCGCGCAGACCTCAATATTCTTATCTGGAAGCAAGCCTCCCTTTCATATTCATTCCACCGCCCCCGGTTTCTCGCTTGTGTATAAGGAATACCCAGGCCGAAAACCAAATTCCACCTTTCGACGCACAATCCTTTTCAATCACCGTTTCCTACAATTCCTATCCCCACCATGCCTGAGGAACCCAAACCCATTCCCGGCCCCATACTCTCGATCGTTGTTCCGGTATACAACGAAGAGAAGGTATTGCACGCCTTTCACGCCAAGGCTTCGGAAGCCCTCAGCATTATCGAAGATCGGTTTGCGATCGAGTTTGTTTTCGTGGATGACGGAAGCAGGGACGACTCATTCCGTATCATGAGTGAGCTTTCCAAAAGAGATGCCCGCATCAAACCGCTCAAACTCTCCAGAAATTTTGGTCATCAAATCGCGGTAACCGCTGGACTTGACCATGCAGCCGGTGACATTGTCGTGATAATAGACGCCGACTTGCAAGACCCTCCGGAGGTCATTCTTCAGATGATTGAAAAATGGGAGAACGGATACGCGGTCGTTTACGGTATCAGAAACCGGCGAAAAGGCGAAAGCCTTTTTAAGCTCGTTACGGCCAAAGCATTTTACCGTTTGATCGGCAAACTCAGTGACACACGGATGCCATTGGATACAGGAGACTTCCGATTAATGGATCGGGAAGTGGTCAATGCGCTAAAAAGCATGAGGGAAGAAAGCCGATATATCCGCGGAATGGTTTCTTGGGTAGGATTCCATCAATGTGGAGTCACCTACGACAGAGATCCACGATATGCTGGAAAGACCAAATACACACTCCGGAAGATGCTTCGTTTCGCGTTGAACGGAATCACCAGTTTCTCCGAAAAACCGCTGATTCTATCCGGATGGATCGGGCTTGGAGTCACCATGTTCGGAGCACTCCTCATGCTCCACATCCTGATCGGAAAACTTATCAATCCCCAGTCGACGGTCTCAGGGTGGGCATCGCTTATGGGCGTTGTCATTTTTTTCGGGGGTATTCAGCTCCTCTCGCTCGGAATTCTTGGGCAATATGTCGGAAGAATCTACCGGGAGGTGAAACGCCGACCCCTTTATTTTCTGGATCCCACAGTTGCCACCCCACCAAAAGACAGGCAAACGCCAAAAAGGGCTGAGCAAGTCCGCACCCCTGAATGATCAGCGCCCGGATCGGGTCCGGGTCGGAGCGGTTCAACACCGATCAGGGGATGATGTCATACACCACCCGCCATTCGTGAAAAGTGTAGTAGGAACCCAACCATGACACATTCAACGGAAAGTGGTAGTGCGAGGAGACGCTGAAACCCTCCAACTCAAATAAACCCGATTCGCGAAAATACACCGGATCAACATAAGTTCGATGGGTTTGATCAAATTTGAAACCCTTTTCGCACGGCTGCGTTATCACCACCCGGGTGACTCCTATCCTTCGGCAGGAACACAAGACACGCCTAAGCACCTCGTCCGGAGATTCAAGATGTTCCAAAACATGGGTAAAAAACATGCACCTGTATTTCCCGGACTGAATCTCCTCGAGCCGATAACCATCTGATTCAGGGTCGTAAGGAAACACATCCAACCCTCTTCCGCGGCAGTATTCCACTGCTGCAGGATTGAGTTCCAGCCCAATCGATCCGGTGGGCATTCGGGCTAAAAGATCACCCGCTCCACATCCAAAATCAATTCCCGGTCCATTCACATGCTTCAGGATATCCGAAAGATACCAATACCGCACCATCCGCCGAAGCGGGTTCCGGCTCCGTCGCACTTGGATTGAGGCATACTCTTCATTGAAGCGATCAGGACCGTTGGCAGACATGATGGCGAAAAACAAAGCAGCGATTGAGAAAAAAGGAAACCAGAAAACAAACCGCCGTGGCAAATGCCCCCGCATAGTAAGGATTCAGATGCGGACGCAAAAGCGTCTGTACCCCAAGGTTCAGTGCATACATCATCGCAAATACTAACGCAAATCGCACCCAACGCCGGGAGTCGGAGTTTTTGAAAACATACCGTCCCGTCAAACGGAAGCCAACAAACATCCCGAAAAGCCCACCGAGCAATGTAGCGACGGCGTAATGCATCCCGCACCAAAGCAACAAAGCAAACACCGCATACGCTGCGAGCGTATTCACGACACCAACCAGTCCGAAGCGAATCATCTGTGATAGCATCTTGCGCATCCCAACCCCTTCTATCCCATCAAAACAGCAAACATCCTACGCAAACGGACATGGATGCGCGACAGCAATCTTGCACGTATCCGATCCCAAAACGACAAAGCAAAACCATTTGATTCCAGACGATCCACCCACTCACGAAACTGACTACCCTGTTGCTTCCCGATCCGCATACTCCACTGCCCCGGAGATACGCGAAAACGCACCAACGTGTCGGGAATACTGAATCCCGGCCCCCGCGTCAGGAGCCGATCCCAAAGATCCAAATCGATGGTATATGGAACCGTGCCGTCAAACCCTCCCGCATCAACAAAAGCAGCCTTCCGAAACAGAACAACACTAGGTTCACCCACCCTGTTGGTGCCACTCGAAACACAGCTTCGGATCACCTGATGCCGGCCGACCAAACCCACCTTCCACGGAGAGCGGATCCGGACAATCACCTTTCCATCCCCGCGGATAATGGACCGGCCGGAAAACACCATGCTGCATTCCGGATGCGCATCCATTGCCGCTACCTGCCGCTCCAGACAATCGGATTCCAACAGGTCATCCTGGTGAAAAAGTTTCACATACTGACCACGGGCCTCACCCACCACACGATTCCAGTTTTGCTCGGCACCAAGATTCTCACTATTGCGAAACACTTTCACACGTGGATCATGAATGGACTCAAGAATGCCCCAACTCCTATCCGTGGAAACATCATCCCGCACAATCACCTCAAAGTCCGAATACGACTGCTGGAAAACCGAATCCAGTGCCTCCTGAAGGTATTTCTCCCCATTGAATACAGGAATACACACCGATACCATTGGAATCGAAACTGAAACTGTTTTCGGGTTTTCCATCGCGACTTAATACCAATTCACAAACAGAGGGGTCTCAGGCTGTTGTCCCAGATAAGGAATTTCATCCAGATCAGGGCCCAACCAAACAATCGCCAAAGCCCCGCCATCCTGACATTCCAGGTGGTGCATCCCTTTCTCCATGAACACAACGCCAGGCTCAATGGCCAAACCATCCATCCGGATGTCCGCACCAGCCTCGCCTGTGGAAAACACCGCATAGCGTCCCCCCACGAGCACTTCATAGTCCCCGGATCCACTTTCAATCCAAGCACCCAGCACCCAAAAATCATCAGCAATGGGAATGTGATGGCTCAACATGGCGACCTGATCATCCTCCGGAAGCCAACTTGTCCGGTAATTCGGGATGATCACAACCGGCGGATGTTCTTTGACCATCTCACCAACGCGAAGCGTACCGTTCGCGAACGCACTCATGTTGAGGCTATGCAAATACCAGTTGAAGTTGATGCTCTTTCGGGAAAGAATCATGCCAACGGCATCGTACACCCGATGGTCTGGAGCAGACATCCTTTCAGCGGTTTCCATCAGGAGTCGTTGCCGATGATTGGTCCAATGAAGATGACGGATCACGCTCCCTTGAAATGATAGCAAATGAAGCATCAAAACCAGAAATATGAGAATTGCCGCGCTTCCGACCGGGGCGATCCGGGATTCCAAATGAGATGCGATCCGGCCAAAGACGAAAATCATAGCGTAAGGCACGACATTGACCAGATTGTAGGGAAAGGGTGTCGGGTTGATGCCCAGAGCGAAGCATCCGATCACTAACAAACCAAGTGTTGGCCACTGGGCTAATGCTTTCAAAACACCAGCAGGAAAGCGAAGCCATCTCACGACTTCGACGGGAGCCAACACGATCGTCGCCATTCCAACCAAAGGGCATTGGACCATTGCACGCTTCAAAGCATCCATGATTCCGAAACGGCGACCCATGACGGAGGCATCCATTCCACCGGTTACTCCCGCGAGCAGAACATCCCACAATCCGCTCAAAACGTATAAGCCCGTGATGGCGCCCCCCGAAGCCAACATCCCGAGAAGGAGCAGCATCCAATCCCTTCGCCCGCCTTCGCGTGCTTGACCCACCATCATCAACAGGAGCAAAACAAACAATGGGCCCGCAAAAACCATAGCCTTGAAGGCAATAAACGGCATACTTGCCAGTATTGCTCCTGAGAACACCAAGGATGGCTTTCCGATCGGCCGGAATCTGACCATCCAGAAGGCGGTCAGAACGAATGCCAGTATCAGATTATCGTGCCTTATCTCAAAACCGAAATCCCATAATGGAGCAAGCGATGCCGCCACCAGCAATGCCAAGAGACCTCTCACCCTTGTCAGCGAACCTCCTGCAAGATATGCGGACAAAAACACATTGTACCAAAAGACCCCGACAAACAGTAGGCGGGATACCGCAAAGACCTGACCCGAGCTGAGATCACTGGAGGCTATCCATGCAAGAGGACCCAACAAACTCAATGCCGCGGTGGTGAAAAACTCACCGGTTTCTCCGACCCCTACCACCTTCGCCATGTATAAGGTCTGAGCCTCATCCACTTGGAAAATCCGATTCTGACAAAGAAACAGACTGTATGCGAAGAGCAATAGCAACAGCCCTATGCATGAAAGCTTGAGGGCGAACTCAGCAACTCCGGATATTCCGCAACGTCGATCTGTGTGGGAAAAGGTCAATGATCACATATCGGCACAAGGATTATCAACAGACAAGCCCGTATTGAGAGGCCGACGGCTCAATGCCATCAACCGAGCCAAACTTGCTGTCGACCCTGACGAACCGCACCGAGCATCCACAAGACCCTGATCACGCGGAAGCTGCTTCCGCGGCTTCCCGGGCTTCCACAAAAGCTTTCACATTCTGATAGAAGGTCTCGAAGTGAGGAACCGCATCATTTGGACCGGGAGCAGCTTCCGGGTGATACTGAACCGAAAACACCGGATAACTGCGATGGCGCAGCCCTGCAATGGTGTTATCATTCATGTTCAACTCGGTCACCACCGCATCCGTATTGGCAAGCGAATCCGGATCAGATGCAAATCCATGATTCTGAGCGGTGATCATTACCTTGCCAGATTCGACATTTTTCACCGGCTGATTCCCGCCGCGATGCCCAAACTTAAGCTTGAATGTGGATGCTCCCATCGCATGGGTGATGATCTGATGCCCGAAGCATATTCCGAAAATGGGATACTTCGGCATGAGTTCAGCGACTGTTTGCTGAGCATAGCGAATCGGCTCCGGATCACCGGGCCCATTCGAGAGAAATACTCCGTCCGGCTTCATCGCCTCAATCTCAGCGCTGCTCGTGTTCGCAGGCACCACTGTTACTTCAAAACCATGGCGGCTCAGGTTCCGGAAAATCGAACGCTTCGCGCCGAAATCGAGCGCAACGATGTGGTATTTCCGATCCCGTTGGATGCGCCGATCGCAGAATCGTTCCATACCTGGAACAGAAAACGGAGTATTTTCTTCCGACTCAGAGTTCCACTTCCAGGGAGTTGCACTCGTAACTTCCTTAACGAAATCAACCCCGACCAATCCTGGCCAGCTGCGCGCACGCTCAACCGCTTCCTCATCCGAGATATCCTCTGTGGATACACATGCTTTCATCACGCCGGCCTGACGCAGCTTCTTGGTTATGGTGCGGGTATCGACCCCACTCAAGCCAGGAACATCGTTGTCCAATAGAAACTGACTGAGCGTCTTTCCGCTTCTCCAGCTGCTTGCGACCGGACTCAACTCACGAACCACAAAAGCGGTCACCTGAACCTTGTCGGATTCGAGATCCTGACCGTTGATCCCGTAGTTTCCAATCTGGGACGCTGTCATTGTGACAATCTGCCCGAAATAGGATGGATCCGTCAGTATCTCCTGATATCCGGTCATACTTGTGTTGAAGACAGCTTCTCCGACAACTGTTTTGGATGCTCCAAAACCGATTCCACGAAATACGGAACCGTCTTCCAGAGCGAGAACACCAGACTGAGATGGGCACATCATGTTACAGCAAGATTTTCGCCAAAGATGAACGCTGCGCACCGCGCGTCAAGAGCGAACGCATGATTAGCCAAAAGGATATCCAGTGGTACGCGTTATCCGCCGCACAGGTATCATCTTGCGCCCTCCTCAGAATCCGGGAACCTCGCGACACCGCAATGGCATGCAACTTGTTCGAACACTGCGAAAACACTCCCCAACCGGGGTGAATTCGAGTATCCATAGGGTCAACGTTCAGGTCGACAGAATTCAGAGAAGACCCATCCGCCAATTCGAAGCATCCCCGCCCCCAGTCAATCCCGGGTTGGTCTGCGCAGTATTGACCAGTGAAGGAAACGGTAAACCGGGCGTAATCTGAGCCTGCTCCAATAGCTGGCGAACCTGTATGAGACGCTGAGCTCCCATTCCCAGATCTCCATTCGGGTCCAAGTCAATCCGATCCCCCCGCTCGCTTTCAAGACGCAGACTTCCGGAGTCGCAAACGAGATCCCATTCCCCGCCAGATCCCCTTGCCATGTCAATCGAGGTCACTTCCTTCGAATGGACCAAACCCTTGATCAAGCGATCTTCCAAAGCCTCCAACCCCTGAACCGAATTCACCCGATTCGACTCGAGAAAGCCCTTCAGATCAGCCTTCACGGGATCCATCACCTGCTGTAGCCGCTCCTCAAATCGCGCCATTCGGCCTTCAGAATCCTGCGGTCGCACCGGCTGGGTTCGATCCGCGCCAACCAGATTCCCAATCAGGTTTTTGCCTGCTTGAACGACGAAAGATGAAAGGATGGGATCCATGATGGAAGCAATGTGGGTGATAATTGACAACGCCACGGGAAAAAGCCGCATCACTGATGAGAGGCAGATTCTTCCAGATCACGCTGTGATTCATGAAGCAAGCAGTTGCCGGGCCAGATCACATCCACCAAAAAAAAGAATATGAGATCCACCTTTTGATCGATATGAAAATCCGGCCGTGTGGACTCACTTGACGTGTTTCTGTTCTTGCCATTCAGCACCCTGCTGCACCATTTTGACACTCCCGGACAAAGCGTGAACCGTTTCGGTTCAAGCAGACTCCCGAACAACGGATGCGGCGCATCCGATTCAAGATTCACACTTCCGACTCCTGATCCAATTCCACACATGCATACGCCTTTGTTTGACTGGCTGAAATCCCGATCCTGCGGCGTTCTCCTCCACCCAACCTCTCTTCCGGGGGACTTCGGAACCGGCGACATCGGCCAGTCCGCCCACCGCTTTCTGGATTGGATGAGTGCATGTGGATTGAATTACTGGCAAATGCTGCCGCTTGGGCCCACCGGATTCGGAGACTCACCCTATCAGGCCTATTCGAGCCATGCCCTCAACCCGCTGCTGCTCGCATGGGAAGAATTCTTCTATTGCGGATACCTTGCACCCGAAGACCTCCGTCCTTTGATGCAGAGCGATCCGCGTCGGGTCGATTTCGAATACATCCGCCCCATCCACGATTCAATCTGTGCGAAGGTCCTGAAAAAGGGACTTCAGGATCCTGCCCACGAGCGCCCTTTCCGTTCATTTCTTAAGGCCCATAGCCACTGGATTGAGCAATGGAGCCTCTTCATGACCTTCAAGAAAGCTTCCGAAAACAAGCCATGGTATGAATGGAAGAAGGAATGGAGGGATTTCGAAAACGCCAGGCAGATTCAACTTCCTGCATCTCTCCTTCGCATCAAAAAAGAGACGGCTTTCCTTCAGTATCTCCTGTATACCCAATGGAACAGGCTAAGGGAGGAATCCGCTCTCAAGGGGATCCGGATCATCGGAGACATACCCATCTACGTGGCACCAGACAGTGTCGACGTTTGGAGCAATCCAAAAGTATTCCGACTGGGCAAGGATCATCGCCCGTCGTGCTATGCTGGAGTGCCTCCTGACTATTTCAACAGCGATGGTCAATTCTGGGGAAATCCGATTTACGATTGGAAGTTCCTCGCAGAAACCGGATACGAATGGTGGATGGATCGTATCCGCCACAGTCTCACGCTGTTTGACGTCGTAAGACTCGATCACTTCAGGGCGATGGAAGCATTCTGGTGCATTCCGAAGAAGGCTCAGTCCGCAAAGCAAGGAACATGGCAGACAGGGCCCGGAATCGCATTCTTCGAAAAACTCAAAGCTTCCATACCTGAGGCTCGAATGATCCTCGAAGACCTTGGACTGATCACTCCGGAAGTCACCACCTTGAGGAATCAAAGCGGCTTTCCTGGGCTCGCGGTGCTTCAATTTGCGTTTGGCGGGGGAGCCGACAATTTCTACCTTCCCCATAACCTGACACCCAACAGTGTGGTTTACACAGGAACTCACGATAATGACACCAGCCTGGGATGGTATCGCACCTGTGGTCATCAAGCACAGGACCACATGCGCCGGTATCTCCGCGTCGATGGGTCCGCCGCATCATGGGACCTTATCCGTTCCGCATGGGCTTCAGTCGCACGACTGTGCGTGGTTCCCCTGCAGGACTTCCTCAGCCTGGGATCGGAAGCGAGATTCAATACACCCGGCACTGCCACCGGAAACTGGCGCTGGCGTTGCCTTGAATCCCAACTGCAACGTTTTGAAACCGAAAGTGCGGCCTATGTTCGCGAGTTGTCGGCCCTTTACGGGCGTTCCTGACAAGCAACTGGCTTCAACGGACCATTCGGTAATCGTTTCATTTGATTTGATTTAGCTTTTCACGAGGCAATAGTAGTTAGTCCAGATGACAGCTCCATACATCCAGAACCTGTACGCGGACCGCATTGGCGGGCATTCTTTCGGGAAATCAACCGAAATTTACAAGTTTGAAAAAATCAAGCGGGCAAAACGGGCCGCACGCAAAGCGCATCCGGAGACTCCCCTCATCGACATGGGGGTCGGAGAGCCCGACGAAATGGCCTTTCCCGAAGTAGTGCAGTCGCTTCAGGAAGCTGCCGCTGACCCTTCAAACCGCGGCTACGCAGACAACGGAAGCGATTCATTCAAACAGGCGGCTGCCCGATACATGCATAACGTGTTTGGAGTTAAGGGGCTGCAGCCAGAAACCGAAATCCTCCATTCCATCGGTTCAAAAGCAGCCCTCTCCATATTGCCAAATTGCTTCATCAACCCGGGGGACGTGGCAATTATGACCACCCCGGGATATCCGATCTTTGGCACACACACCCGGTATCTCGGAGGATCGGTCTACCATCTTCCGCTCACACCGGAAAACCACTTTCTTCCCGACCTCGACAGCATACCGCCTCAGATCCGCAAAAAAGCCAAGGTGCTTGTCCTAAACTATCCGAA
>Ga0209723_1005407_pt1 | contig 13166 bp, 8 predicted proteins | sample BiotimSIPDNA_2_FD_185750 | JGI IMG/M metagenome (GOLD analysis project Ga0209723, IMG submission 185750) | Anaerobic biogas reactor microbial communites from Washington, USA - Biogas_R2 time_0 SIP DNA (SPAdes) (version 2) | ecosystem: Engineered > Bioreactor > Anaerobic > Unclassified | place... | reverse complement strand
AAGGCCGGTATAGTTAATTGCCTTCGGCCAATATCAGGACTCTGCTCCTACTGTAGTTTTCTGCTTTGGCCGTCCATCGCGCGAAGCTGTCATGGTTTTTGCGGGCCAGATATAGGATACTGCTCCAGAAATAAAAGTTATCTGCTGGCCAGCAAAAACACATGCCAGCCCCGACACAGACGGCAACTAACCATACCGCCGTGCCGTTGGCACCAATTATCCCTTTCGGGAGACATTGACTACTCATGCTAACGTAATAGGATGGTCAAAAAATTGAATGAAAATTGAAGAAATCCTCAAAGAATAAATCATAGATTTTCAGGGTCTAATTTTTACAATAGTCAGGTAATGAACAAACAATAAACTAATTGATTATGAAGCTACAGTATGTTATCTTATTATTTCTAATGATGGAATCCTTTTGTGGGTTGTCACAAGAACTAGGTCAAAAGAATTTTTCATATAATCCTGAAACTAAGAAATTAGACTATTTTATCGCAATTAATAGCGAAAAAAGCGAAGTGCAGATTGATTTTATGAACAATCAATACTTATTTTTGGACTTTTCCATGCCTGGTTGTAAAGGATGTGTTAAGGGAATACCTAAAGTAATTGAATTCAGCAAAAGATATAAGAATAAACTTGATGTTGTAATATTAGATAGTTACGCCAATCATAACAATTGGATGAAAATTTATGAGCAGCTTCATACCGCCAATTTGCCATTACAGTTATTGCTGGATGAATATGGTGTTGTTTCAAAAGCATTCGATGTAAGTGTATTCCCGACATATATGCTCTTTGACGAAAAAGGACTATTGATTAAAAAATGGGTAGGTAGACCACCAAGGGATATTGATAAATACATAGACAGACAATAAGTAACTGGTGCCAACATCATGTATAAAATATTGGGGGTTTAGTGGTTACTTGAAAGCCTCTGCCCCGCATCAAATTTTGTAACGGCAGACAATAACGACGCCCGCAAGCCCCCAACATCTCATACATGTGGGCGTTGGCAACAAGTGTAAAAAGACAGACGAGCAGACAGATACAACAGTGACAAAATTAAAATAAGAAAGGATTTAGCTTTTTGATAGGACAGTGCAAATTTGATGGAAATTTATTTTGTTTTTTTCTCCTCCCCGCAAAAGAAGAAGGAAACCCGACCCACATTGCACACATTGCCAAAGCCCCACGAGCCAACGCTGAAACCAAAGCTTTGTCAAAGAGTGCAATCTTGCCGACACACCCGTGCAAATTTGTTACATTTGAGCTTTAAATTAAAATGGATTGGAAATTAAAATATGGCAATTAAGAAATCAGAATTATACAGCTCCATTTGGGCAAGTTGTGACGAGCTAAGAGGCGGAATGGATGCAAGTCAGTACAAGGATTATGTATTGACTTTGTTGTTTGTAAAATACGTTTCAGACAAATACGAGAACGACCCCGATGGTTTAATTGATATCCCCGAAGGCGGCAGTTTCAAAGATATGATTGCTTTGAAACACAATAAAGAGATTGGCGACAAAATGAACACCATTATAGGGGCATTGGCAAAAGCCAACGACCTTGTGGGGGTGATTGATGTAGCCGACTTCAACGATGATGAAAAACTTGGAAAAGGTCAGGAAATGGTTGACCGCCTAACCAAGCTGATTGCCATTTTTGAAAAGCCAGCTCTTGATTTTAGTAAAAACCGTGCCGGTGGCGATGATATTCTGGGCGATGCCTTTGAATACCTGATGAAAAACTTTGCCACCGAAAGTGGTAAGAGCAAAGGACAATTTTATACTCCAAGTGAAGTAAGCCGTGTATTGGCAAAAGTTCTGGGAATTACTGACCCTAAAAACTCCACTACCTTTTATGACCCCACTTGTGGTTCGGGTTCACTGCTTTTAAAAGTGATTGACGAAGCTGATGGCAAAGGTTCTATTTACGGACAGGAAAAAGATGTGGCAACCGCCGCATTGGCTCGTATGAACATGATTCTGCACGGTATTGAGGGACACGAAATTCACCGTGGACAAAGTACCCTTTCAGACCCATTCTTCAAAAACAAAGACGGTTATCTCAGAACCTTTGACTATGTGGTAGCCAATCCGCCTTTTTCATCAAAAAACTGGGTAAATGGTTTCGACCCGCAAAACGACCTGTACGGGCGCTTTGAAAAAGACGAAGAAGAAAGTGCAAAAACAGGTAAAACCATTTATAAAACGCCACCCGAGAAAAATGGCGATTATGCTTTTTTGCTGCACATTCTTAAATCGCTTAAAAGCACAGGCAAAGGGGCTTGTATTTTGCCTCATGGTGTTTTGTTCCGTGGAAATGCCGAAGCCGAAATCCGTAAAAGCTTAATTCAGCGTGGTTATATCAAAGGAATTATCGGATTCCCTGCAAACCTCTTTTTCGGCACGGGTATTCCTGCCTGTGTGATTGTACTCGACAAAGAAGGTGCCGATGAACGCAAACACATTTTCATGGTTGATGCCAGCAAAGGCTTCATAAAAGACGGCAACAAAAACCGTTTGCGCGAGCAGGACATCCATAAAATTGTAGATGTTTTTACCAAACAAACTGATGTACCCAAATACAGCCGTTTGGTAAGCATTGAAGAAATAAGCGACCCAAAGAACGATTACAACCTGAACATTCCCCGATATATCGACAGTCAGGAAACCGAAGATATTCAGGATATTGAAGCTCATTTATTGGGTGGAATACCAAATGCCGACATTGAAGCGTTAAACGAATATTGGGAAGTGTACCCTTCACTGAAAGCGGAACTTTTCAATGCAAGTGAGCGTGAAAATTACAGCGATTTAAAAATTGAAAAAGATCAGATAAAACAAACCATTTTCAACCATCCCGAATTTACCACATTCTCTAAAAAAATGGACGAGGTATTTGAAACATGGAAAACCAAAAACACCCAAATCCTGAAAGCTCTCGTAAAAGGCTTTAAACCAAAAGAACTTGTTTTTAGAATTTCGGAAGATATTCTGGCAACCTACACAGGCCATGCCCTGATGAACAAATACGATGTGTACCAGCACCTGATGAACTACTGGAACGACATCATGCAGGACGATTGCTACTACCTTTCGGTTGAAGGCTGGAAAGCAGAACTGACCATTACCAAGCAAACCAAATCGGTAACCGAATGGGATTGCGACCTGGTGCCAAAATCGTTGGTAATTGACCGCTATTTCGGCGTAGAGGCGCAATACATTGCGACTCTCGAAGCCGAAAAAGAAACCATTGCAATAGAAATTTCCGAACTGGAAGAAGAACATAATACCGAAGAAGGGTTATTCGCCGATGTTCCCGATAAGGTAAACAAAGGGAATGTGCAAAAGCGATTGAAAGCAATTGATACACCAAAATTGAAAACTGAAAATGCCGAAGAAATTAAAGTATTGAAAGCATATTTAAAACTGATTGATGATCAAACCGCTATTAACAAAAAAATAAAAGAAGCCCTTGCCGAACTCGATAAAAAGGTAATTGAACGCTATAAGACCCTTACCGAGGACGAAATAAAGCAACTGGTGGTAGACGACAAATGGATGAGCGTTTTGGAGCGTGATGTAAAAACCGAAATGGAACGCATTAGCCAACGACTCACCCAGCGTATAAAGGAACTTGCAGAACGCTACGAAACAACGCTGCCACAGCAAACTACCGAAGTTGCCAGCCTTGAAAGTAAAGTGAATACTCACCTTCAAAAAATGGGGTTTGTATGGAAATAGTTAAGCAGCAGCATATTGAGTCAAAAATAGTGATGCTACGTGATGTGCAGGTAATATTGGACAAAGATTTAGCTTCATTTTATGAAGTAAAACCTATAAGGCTAAGGGAGCAAGTTAAAAGAAACCCAAATCGATTTCCTCCAGATTTTGTATTTCAATTAACGGAAAACGAGGTTGATAGTTTGGTATCGCAAAATGCGATACCTTCTAAACAAAGCCTGGGCGGACATCTTCCGTATGTATTTACCGAACAGGGGGTAGCTGCTGTTGCCGGTGTGCTTAAAAGCGAAAAAGCAGCAGAGGTGAGCATTACCATTGCAAGGGCTTTTGTGGCCATGCGTAAGTTTTTATTTCAAAATGCTTCTGTATTTCAACGACTTGACCGCATTGAATTGAAACAAATTCAAACGGATGAGAAATTTGAAAGAATATTCAAAGCACTGGAAAGCGGACAAGCCACGCCTGATATGGGAATTTTCTTCGACGGGCAGGTGTTTGATGCCTATACCTTTGCTGTCAACTTGATAAAATCAGCAACCCAAAGCATTGTTCTTATTGATAATTACATTGATGAATCGGTTCTTACGCTGTTGAGCAAGCGAAATATAGGAGTATCTGCAAGCATTTATACAAAAGAGATTAATAAAGCATTGCAATTGGATGTAAAAAAGCACAATGCACAGTATCCAAGCATTGAGATTAAGACATTCGCCAATAGCCACGACAGGTTTTTAATTATCGACCACAAGGAACTCTACCATATAGGCGCCTCGCTCAAAGATTTGGGCAAAAAATGGTTTGCCTTTTCGCGAATGGATTCTTTGGTTAATGAACTTTTAAAAAGGATTAAATGATGGATAATGAACAACTGCCAAAGGGCTATAAAAATACTGAGGTGGGTGTTATCCCTGAGGATTGGGTGGTTGAAACTCTGGATGATATTTCTGAACTGACATCGAGCAAACGCATTTTTGAAAGCGATTATGTCTCTTCTGGGGTACCTTTTTATCGTGGCAAAGAGATATCTTTACTAAATGAAAATAAAAAACTGGATGAAGAATATTTTATTTCAGAAGAAAAGTACAATGGAATAAAGAGTGTGTTTGGTGTCCCTGTTAAAAATGACATTCTTATAACTGCGGTTGGTACGCTGGGGAATATTTATTTAGTACCAAATAATGAAAAATTTTATTTTAAAGATGGGAATTTAATATGGATAAGAAATATAAAAAAAGTTCTTCCAGAATATTTGTCTATTCAGTTAAGAAGACTTAGAAATGAAATAATAAATAATGCTATTGGAAGTTCTCAAAAAGCCTTAACGATAGTTGTTCTCAAAAAACAGTTTTTCCCTCTTCCCCCCACCAAAGCCGAACAAACAGCCATAGCCACCGCCCTAAGCGATGCCGATGCCCTGATAAACAGCCTCGAAAAACTCATCGCCAAAAAACGCAACATCAAGCAAGGGGCAATGCAAAAACTACTGCAACCGAAAGAGGGTTGGGAAGTGAAGAAGTTAGGGGAGATATCTGAGATGTTTTCGGGAGGTACACCTTTAACTACAAATGCAAATTACTATAACGGTGGTATTCCTTGGGTGGTAATAGCAGATATTACAAAGGCAGGAAAATACATTGCTGAGACAGAGAAAACAATTAGTAACGAAGGTCTACTTAATAGTTCTGCAAAGCTTTTTAGAAGCGGAGTGTTGCTTTTTGCTATGTATGCTTCAATTGGTAAGACTACAATAGCTTTAATGGATACTACCTGTAATCAAGCAATCTTAGGAATTCAGCCATATTCAATAAATAAAGAATACTTGTATTACTTTCTTTCTTTTAATGAAAGGAAATTTGCAACAATGGGGCAAACAGGTACTCAAAGCAACTTGAGTAAGGATATGGTTCAGAAAATTGAAATACCATACCCAATAGAAGAAGAGCAAACCTACATCGCAACTATCCTATCCGATATGGATGCCGAGATAGCGGCTTTAGAAACCAAATTGGAGAAATACAAAAAAGTAAAATTGGGTATGATGCAGGTTCTGCTAACTGGTAAAGTGAGGTTGGTATGAATGCTCAGGAAGTAACGGTAAAAGTTTGCAGTTTCAATGACTTGTTTACAAAAGAAGCCATTTATCCTATTGCTATTGATACGTATCAGCGCCCTTATGTATGGGGCAAAGATAAGATTCAGGAGCTGATAAATGATTTAAATGAGTATCTGGACGACAACAAAGGATTACCTTACTACATGGGCAATGTGTTGTTGCATCAACACAACGAAAAACAAAAACTTTTTATTATCGACGGGCAACAGCGATTAACTACATTAAGCATTCTTTACTATGTGCTATTTGGTAAATTTTCCGATGGCGATAAAATGGCAATGGAATACCATTCCCCGCTTTCGGCGCAAAATATTAAAAACACCCAATTGCTTTTTGACGAAATAAAAGAGCAATGGAGAAGCAAAGCTGAATTTTTGTTTTCAAATATTAGCATCACTTGCATAACCACGCTTGAAGAGGATATGGCATTTACTTTCTTCGATACGCAAAACAATCGAGGTGTAAAATTAAATCCAACCGACTTATTAAAAGCCTATCATTTAAGAGCAATTGGCAATGCAGAGTATTTCAATATTCAGGTAAACTGTGCAAGCCGTTGGGAAAAACTACAATCATACAATACTTTATTTGGTCAAAAACGAGATTTTGCTGCCGAATTGTTTCATCAATTTCTATGGAGGGCAAGGGTTTGGCGTGGTCAGCGTGTAATTTACCGCGAGGAAGATACAGATGTTTTGAACGAATTTCAAAAAAGCACTTTGCCCAATGAAAGCCCTGACACAATACCCTTATACCCAAATCCAAACAATACTTTGGGTGAAAAATTAAGCATACGAGTTAATCAGGGCTATTCAATACAACCTGCAAATATTGAATCAAGTAACAATAGTGCTCATTTACCATTTACCCTGCGCCAACCTATCAACGATGGGCTTGGTTTCTTTCTGTTTTCGGAAAAATATGCCGATTTGGTTCGTTGGTTACTTATGGATAAAGATGTGAAAGATTGTGAAATTAATGCTTTCAGAAACTTCTACAATCAAGTATGGTCAAATATTTCGCTTTATTTAAAAGAATTGTTTGTACTATCAACAGTAATGTATTACGACAAATTTGGCAGCACAAAATTGTTAGAATTTTCGCTATGGCTCGACCATGTTTTAGGTGCTATACGTATCGAAAAACAATATATTTTCAAAGAAGCACCTTTGAAATTCTTGAAAGAATCCGATAATAATTTACTTGATGTAATAAGTCAGGCATTTCGTCCCGAAGAGGTTATTCAGTTTTTAAAAACTATCAATCATACGAAAGATACCTACCAAAACGAGAAAATAGAAAGAGGCAAAGGGGTTCAGGGTGTCTATAAACACAATGTATTAATCTATTATGGTAAAACTGATTTTTCCCATAAAGCTGGCTGGATAACTGATGCATTTATTAATGTAAAGAGGAATTAAATGAAAATTGATTCAACACTGATAACACTTAAAGAAGTTGAAGAAAAACAATTCTTCTTTAATATTCCTATATACCAGCGTCTGTATGTTTGGGAAGAAGAACAAATAAAAACTTTATTAGAAGATATAGAAACAGCATTTTCCGATGGAAAGGAATTGTTTTATTTAGGCGGCGTTTTGGTTGTGGAAAATGAAACCCTTGAAAACGGTAAAATATACGACCTTATTGATGGTCAACAAAGGTTTACTACTTTATGGATGTTTTCAATTGTCTTAGGTGGTGATTTAAAGCCTTTTGTAGAACGTTTTGAGAAAGACAAAAATAGACATCGTGTAACCTTTGCCATTCGTGATGATATTTACCTGTTTTTTAAAGAATATATTAACGGTAATAAACTTAAAGGTGCCACATCGCATATTGTTAATGCATTATCCTTAATCCATAAATACAAAGAACAATTTGATAGAGACCATGTAGGTAAATCCCGCGAAATTGCAAATTTCATTCACGAGAAAGTAAAATTAATATTTACCGAAGTCCCCAAGCAGACCGATTTAAACAAGCTATTTGAAATTATAAATAATAGAGGCGTTCAATTACAGCATCACGAAATATTAAAAGCTCAGTTATTAAATAAAATACCTTCTTCGGTAGATAGATTTAAATACAGCCATATCTGGGATGCTTGTTCTTATATGGAAAGCTATGTTGAAAAGAATATTAGAGACATTGCAAAGCTAAGAATACAAGATCTATTTGATAACGATAGTGCAAAATCAGGTATAGAAAAGCTTTCAGACCCATTAATATTACTGAATGCAATTACTACATCGCAAAATGATGACTTTATACCATTAAGTCTTTCAAATATTTTAAATTCTACCGAAACCTTTGAATTAAAAGACAGTTCTGAGTCAGCCGAATACGAAGCTGATGACATTAGAAGTATAATTACGTTCCCTATGTTGCTCCAACATACTTTACGCATTTTTCTTGCCGAAAAAAAAGAAAACGACATCCCAAAAATTCTCGATAAGGAATTATTGACTATTTTCTCTAATAACTTTTTTAATTCAAACAGAGAGCCAGATGAAATTAAGAGGTTTATTGAACTTCTTTGGAGGGTGCGGTATTATTTTGATAAACATGTAATTAAGTGGGTTCGTCAGGAAGATAGCGAATCTCATTTGATATGTAAATTAGAGAAATACGAAAGCGGGAATAATTTTTATTTAAGGCGACGTCAACCAACCTCAAATGAGGCCGAAGCCCTGCTTCAAAGTATGTTGTACCATTCACAACAAATTACAACCCATTACTGGCTTACTCCTTATTTGAATTATCTATTAAAACACAACGGGCAAAATGGATTTGAGTATTTAAAACGTATTGACAATTACTTATTATGCTCTACTGAGCAAGAATCCTTAACGGTAAGGACAAGAAAGTTTTTAGAAAATGAAGATTATAAAACCGTATTAGACACATCAATACTCAAAGAACCTTTGGGTACAGCATTTCCGCATTACTGGTTTTATAAACTTGAGTATATTCTTTGGGAAAAGTTGTCTGCTTCTAGAGATGAAAGATGGAAAAACTTTAAAATGACTGCTAAAAATTCTGTCGAACATATATCCCCTCAAACTCAAAAAGATACTGACACCAATACAGTTTCGGAAGATATGCTTAATAATTTTGGGAATCTGTCTTTGGTTTCCAGAAGTATAAATTCTGAGTATAGTAATTTACCATTTAATGAAAAACGACAACGTTTTGTAAATAACAATCGGGTAAAATTAGATTCACTAAAAATGGATTTAATTTATAGTAATGACAATTGGAGTGATAATAAAGCTGCTGAACACCAAAAGGAAATGATTAAAGTGATTAATGACTATTTAGGATTACCATTATGAGCAAAGTCGGCGATATAGAACGAATAGCCCAAAACCGGGTGGTAAAACTGTTTCAAGATGAACTGAAATACCGCTATTTGGGAAACCTCGAAAAAGAAGAAAACAATAGCAATGTGGATGAAACTTTGCTAACGGCTTTTCTTACCAAAAAGGGCTATACCAAAAACCAAATCAGTAAAGCCCTTTACGAGTTTTATAAAGCAGTTAATATAAACACCCACGACGACCTTTATCAGGCAAATAAAGAGGTTTATTCACAACTTCGTTATGGTATAAAAGTAAAAGAAGAAGCGGGCGAAAACAAAGAAACGGTTTATTTGATTGACTGGAAGAATCCGCTTGAAAACGACTTTGCCATTGCCGAAGAAGTTACCATAAAAGGTGTTCACAACAAACGCCCCGACATTGTTATTTATGTAAACGGAATTGCCCTAGGTGCACTGGAATTAAAACGCAGCACGGTTTCAGTTTCCGAAGGAATCCGCCAAAGCAACGACAACCAAAAGCATATTTTCATCAAGCCGTTTTTTACAACCATTCAGTTGGTTATGGCTGGGCAGGATGTAGAAGGTTTGCGATATGCAGGTATCGACACATCAGAAAAGTATTATCAAAAATGGAAAGAAGTTAGCGAAGAATTTAACCCCAACGATACTTACTTGCTCGAACTTACAAAATCTTTACGGGAACAGGCTGCCAAAGCCGAAAACCTGTTGGATAAAAACATCATTGAAATGCTCAACAAAGAGCGTTTAATTGAAATAATCCACGATTTTGTGGTGTACGACCGTGGACAAAAGAAATTTTGCCGTCCGAATCAGTATTTCGGTATCCAAGCCGCACAAGAAAACCTACGCAATAAAGAGGGCGGTATTATTTGGCACACGCAGGGAAGTGGTAAAAGCTTAACGATGGTTTGGCTTACTAAATGGATAAAAGAATATAATCCAAACGCTCGTGTTCTGATTGTAACCGACCGTGACGAACTCGACAAACAGATTGAGAAAGTTTACAAAGGTGTAAGCGAAGATATTTACCGATGCAAACCCCGAAACGGCAAAAGCGGTGGTGCAATTCTCATCGATAAACTCAACGACACAGAACCATGGCTTTTATGTTCACTCATCCATAAATTCGGCAACAAAGAAGAAGCCGACTACGATAGTTACCTCACCGAACTAAAAAACAGCCTGCCAAAGGATTTTTCACCCAAAGGCGATTTTTATGTTTTTGTAGATGAGTGCCACCGTTCTCAGAGTGGCGACTTGCACAAGGCAATGAAACAGATATTGGGCGAAAAGGCCATTTTTATCGGTTTCACAGGTACGCCTTTAATGAAAAAGGACAAGCAAAAAAGCATTGAAGTTTTCGGTAAATACATTCACACATACAAATTTGATGAAGCGGTTAAGGACGGCGTTGTACTCGATTTACGCTACGAAGCTCGGGATATTGAACAGAAAATTACATCGCTCGATAAAATTGATACATGGTTTGAAACAAAAACAAAAGGCTTAACTGACTTTGCCAAAACCGAATTAAAGCAAAAATGGGGAACCCTAAAAAAGGTGTTCAGTTCTGTTGGGCGTTTACAAAAGATTGTTGCCGACATTTTACTCGATATGGAAACCCGTGAGCGTTTGCAAAATGGCAGAGGAAATGCGCTGTTGGTTTCCGACAGTATTTACAATGCGTGCCGTTATTATCAGTTATTTCAGGATTCAGGTTTTACCCGTTGTGCCATTGTTACATCATTTGCCCCATCGCATGCCGACATTAAAGGAGAAGGCGAAAACTATACCGAGAAAATTATGCAATACGAGATTTACCAAAAAATGCTCAATGGTAAATCAACTGAAGATTTTGAAGATGAAGTTAAGAAACGCTTCATTGACGAACCTGCACAAATGAAACTATTGATTGTTGTAGATAAACTGCTTACAGGTTTTGATGCCCCAAGTGCAACCTATTTGTACATCGACAAAAGCATGCGCGACCACGGCTTATTTCAGGCAATTTGTCGTGTAAACCGTTTGGATGGTGAAGATAAGGAATACGGTTACATCATTGACTACAAAGACCTTTTCGGAAGTCTTGAAACTGCATACAATGACTTCACTTCAAAAGCATTTGAGGATTACGATAAAGAAGATGTGGAAGGATTGCTTTCTGACCGCTTAAACAAAGGCAAAGAGCGATTGGACGATGCACTTGAAACAATTCGGGCATTATGCGAGCCAGTTGTTCCACCAAAAGGCACAAAAGAATACATTCAGTATTTCTGTGGTAATCCTCAAATTGAAGCCGACTTAAAAGATACTGAACCTCGCAGACATGCACTTTACAAAGCAGTAATTTCTGTGATACGAGCCTACGCAAATATTGCAGACGAATTAGAAGAAGCTGGTTATAAACCAAATGAGATTGAGAAGATAAAAGCTGAAATCAAGCATTACGAGAATGTCCGCAAAGAAATACAATTGGCAAGTGGCGATTATGTTGATTTGAAACAATACGAACCAGCCATGCGCCATTTAATTGATAGTTACATTGGTGCAGAGGAAAGCCAAAAGATATCAGCATTTGATGATTTTAGTCTGGTGGAACTGCTTGTAAAAGATGGTGAAGAAGCATTGGATAAAATCCCTGAGAATATTAGGAAGAATAAGGATGCAATGGCAGAAACCATCGAGAATAATATGCGAAAAGTGATTATTGAAGAAAGTCCAACCAACCCAATTTATTATGAGAAGATGAGTGTCCTGCTCGATGAACTGATAAAAATGCGTAATGAAGAAGCAGAACGCTATGAAGAATATTTAAAGAAAATTATTGAGCTGGCTGTAAAAATTAAAAAACCTGAAACGAGTAGCGAATATCCATCAAGTATAAACACTCAGGCAAAAAGGGCTTTGTATGATAATTTAGAAAAGGACGAACCTTTAACTGTTGCTTTGGATAGTGCAGTAACTTATGGCAAATACGATAATTGGGAGGGTAATTTTGCCAAAGAAAGACATCTTAAAAATAAAGTTGTAAAGCCTGTTTTAGAAGATTACAACAAAGTAAAAGTTTTAGACCCCATTTTTGAGGTTATTAAACAACAACGGGAATATAAATAACATGGAAGAAGTAAAAGTTTTACATATTACTTCAAATTTATCCATTGATGTAGTTCGAAAAGACATCAAGAATATGCATTTGGCTGTTTATCCGCCAACTGGCAGAGTTCGTATTGCAACACCTTTAAATGTAAACGACGAAGCTGTAAGACTTTTTGCTATTTCAAAAATTGCGTGGATTCGTAAACATCAGAGACATTTTAAAGCTCAGGACAGACAATCACCTAGAGAATTTATACAACGGGAAAGTCATTATTTTCAAGGCAAACGGTTTTTATTGAGAATAACAGAACATGAAGCTTCCGTCAAAGTTGAGATAAAAACAAAAACGTATATTGATTTATATATCAGACCAAACAGTACCATTGAACAAAAGCAAATTGCTATCAATGAATGGTATCGTGTAGAGCTAAAAAAGCTTATTCCAGAAATCATTCAAAAGTGGGAACAGAAAATTGGTGTGCAGGTTTCTGAATGGCAAGTAAAACAAATGAAAACCAAATGGGGAACTTGCAATATTGAGAAAAAACGGATTTGGATAAACCTTGAATTAGCGAAAAAACCAATTCATTGTTTGGAATACATCATAGTTCACGAAATGATTCATTTCATTGAAAGGCATCACAACGATAGATTTATGGCTTTAATGGATAAATATATTCCGCAATGGAAATTTTTTAAGGAAGAATTGAACAGACTACCAGTAAGTCATGGAGAATGGGATTATTAGAAACATATAGCCAACCCACAGTCGTAAGCACATTTGCAAGCCCACACAAGCCAACGCTTAAACCAAAGGCTTGCAAAAGAGCTTCCGACTCTCCAGCCCGAGTAACCG
>Ga0209723_1005403_pt1 | contig 13172 bp, 10 predicted proteins | sample BiotimSIPDNA_2_FD_185750 | JGI IMG/M metagenome (GOLD analysis project Ga0209723, IMG submission 185750) | Anaerobic biogas reactor microbial communites from Washington, USA - Biogas_R2 time_0 SIP DNA (SPAdes) (version 2) | ecosystem: Engineered > Bioreactor > Anaerobic > Unclassified | place... | reverse complement strand
CGCATCTCCACCACCTGGATCTCCGTTGCCATAGCACACCTCCTTATTAAGATGTGCTATTCTACCTCAATGTGTTAAGGTTCAGGGGGTTTGCTACCCCCTCATTTTTGCGCAAAAATAGAGTGTCGGGCTTTGGAACTACGTACGGCGGAGTATTATGCTCACATTCGCAAGCCAGAGAGTGAGTGGAAGACGATTGAGGATTTAGCGCCACAATTGACGGAGTTTGAACATCTGGTGAAAGCTGGGGCATATGACGCGGCATGTCAGGTGCTGGACAGTAATGCTACCCACTTGTTTTTGTGGGGATATTATGCACTGCTTGTCGCAATGCGAAAAACCTTGGTAGGAAGGATTCAGTCGTTGACTCTGCAGCTCAATAACTTAGAAGGGATGGCTGATGCTCTTAGAGCGATAGGAGAACTTCAATCAGCAATTGCCCATTATGAGCAAGGATTAATCTTGGCGCATCATCTCGGCGATCGTGCAAGAGAGGCAAAACTACAAGGAGACTTAGGGAGCGCCTACCGGGTATTAGGACAAAGAGAGAAGAGCCTGGCTCTCTATGAGAGTGCGTTGGCAATCAGTCGTGAGATAGGGGATCGGAGAGAAGAATGCAGACAATTAGGGCATTTGGGGCGTATCTACGGAGTATTGGGCCGGTTCACACAAGCTATTGAGTCGCATAAACAAGCTATCGAGATTGCCCGAGAAACCAATAATCGGCAATTGGAGGGGTATAACCTGGGTACCCTGGGCAATATCCATCGCGCCTTAGGTCAATTTGAGACAGCACGGACCCTGTATGAGATGGCTTTGATGATTGCGTATGAAATCGGTGAACGACGAGAAGAAGGTATACGTCATCGAAGCCTGGGAGAGATCTATCGCGTCCTGGGAAACACAGAAAAGGCTATAACTTTCTTTCAGATAGCTCTTGCTCGGAGTCGTGATATAGCCTATCGAGTAGGAGAGGAAAATACCCTTGGAAGTCTGGGCAACGTTTACATAGACCTTGAGGATTGTGAAAAAGCTCAAGAATACCATACAGAAGCATTGAGAATTAGCCGAGAAATCGGTTATAGAACAGGGCAAGAATACAGTGTGCTGGGACTGGCGCGGATAAAACTGGCGACTGACAACCTTACAGAGGCGCAACAACTATGTGAAGAGGCCCTTTCACTTTATGCGGAAGAAGTCGATTATCACATCGCATTGATTTTAGGAATCGTATATCTGCGCCAAAAGAGCGCAAAAGCATCCGAGATCATCCAGGATGCTATTTTGTGTTGCCAGAGACTCCTGACACAATATCGAGAATGGTATGCCCCCCAATATGTCTTTGCCACCGCTCTCGTTGGCCAAGCTGTGTGCGGTTCTCGCTGGCTCGATCCTCCACAACGTACCGACTTGCTTGCCCCTGCCCTGGCTGAATACCGTCGCGCTCTCGACATTACCTCGGCTCCCGGCGTCGTTCGTGACGCTTTACGTGATCTGGGACTCATCCGCGCTGCCGGTATCAAAGGACTTGAACCGGCATTTGTCCTGTTAGAACAAGCTATATCTGATTGGCAACCTTTATCGGACGATGCCTTGCCATCGCCCACAAGCTCACAGGAGGACACTCTATGACGACACCCAGTTTGACCCAGCATCTCAGCCCGTTGCGCCAGGTACTGGCTGCGCAGTTGACTGCCGATGACTTGAATACGCTCTGCTTTGACTTAGGCCTGGATTACGATGCGCTACCTGCCCAAGAGCAAGGCCACAAGGCGCGCGAGTTACTCAAGCGCATCGTTCAGGAAAATCGTGTCTATGAATTGGTGAACGCCGGCAAGTCTATTCGCCCTGATGTGACATGGGATGCAGCCATTGCCGCCTGGTCGCAAGCGCAGCTAGATGCGGATATGACTTGGTGGCGCGCCAAACGTGATTGGGATGACGCCGACCGCCGCGAACGGCGCGAACGGCAGCGCGTGGTCAATGTCCGTCCTCTGGACGTCACACACACTTTCAAGGATCGCGTGCGCGAAGCCCTGGCATTGCGGGAGCACCTGACTGATGGCACGGTGCGTTTGGTCAGTGTGGTAGGACGTGGGGGGATGGGCAAGACGGCATTGGTTAGCCACGTGCTGGCCGATCTGGAAGAAATGATCGCGCCCGTTGCCGAAGCCGTGCCGGGTGAACGACCGGCGGGGATTCCACCTGCGCTTTACAGTCGCCTGCGCGCGGCCCTGCAGACAAGCGGCGCATTCGACAGTGACACAGCGTTGCGTGCTATCTTCGTGGATGCACGGTTGTCGCCCTGGCAAAGCCAAATCCCTGAAGCAGATAGCGTCTTTTCCCGTATTCAGCGAACGATTGCCTTCCTGTTTGCGCACACGGCCGATGCTTCTGGCCATCTAGAAAATGCGCTGGTGTTGTTACTGCACGTCTTGAGCGAACAAACGGAATATGGGGATGCCAACCAGCGCCGTTTATTCGAACTGGCAGAGGAACTGGCGATATTGACTAAGACACCGGCTGAAACGGCAACTGGCGTACATGGTAGGACAGCCGGACAACCGGTAGATGGGATACTCTACCTGAGTGCACGGAGTACCGGGCTGAGCCTGGAACGCATTTATACGGATGTGGGGCGGATGTTGGGTGATCCAGTGGCCGGCCGTCTGGTGACACGGTGGGCTGACCGCGACACGCCACTGGCCGCCAAGGTGGAGTACCTGCTGGAAACGCTGCAAGAAGGTGTGTACGTCATCTTGCTCGACAACCTGGAAGATGTGTTGGGTCCCGATAATACCATTCAGGAAGAAGGACTACGGCTCTTCGTAGAACGCTGTATGCTGCAACCGGGTGGGGCGCGGTTGATTACGACCTCGCGGGAGCAAGTCGCCGTGGCGCCGGCGGGGGTGCGAAGTGTGCGACACATCCCTCTGCGTGAAGGACTGCCGGAGGATGATGCTGCGGCCTTGTTGCGTGACTTCGACGGCGACGGTCGCCTGGGATTGCGCAACGCGCCGGAAGCCGATTTGCGTCGGGCAGTACAGCTAACGCAAGGTATCCCGCGTGCATTAGAAATCCTGGCCGGGATCCTGGATCGGGACCCAACGTTGACGCTGACCGAATTATTGGCCGATGAGACTGTTTTTGGCGAACAGGTTATGGAAGGTTTGATTGCCGCCGGATATGAACGCCTGGGCGAAGAAGAACGGCGTGTGTTAGAATCGTTGGCAGTCTTCAACCGGCCTGTGGACGCCACCGCAATTGCGTTCCTGCTGCAACCCTGGTTCCCTGCGTTGGATGTGCGTGCCAGTCTGCGGCGACTGGTCAACAGTTACTTTGTGACTTTCAACCGGGCGACGGGGGAGTACAGCTTGCACCCAATGGATCGCGAGTATGTGTACCGGCGGATTCCAGAAGAGGAACAAGGTGAGTAAACCAGGAAACTATACCCAGCGCGAAGCTGAATTACGCGCGGCGGACTACTATGCCAGTATCCGCAAGCCAGAAAGTGCCTGGCAAACCATTGGGGATTTAGCGCCGCAGTTAGCCGAGTTTGAACACCGTGTGCGCGCGGCAGAGCATGAAAACGCTGCCCGACTTTTGGAGCACTTTGATTATGCCTATTTGTATCGTTGGGGATACACAGAGCTACTGCTTAAGCTGCGACGGGAGTTGATGGGACACTTGGAAGATCCGTATCTGCGACTCGCTAATTGCAGTAGCTTAGGTCTAGCTCATTACTCACAGAATCAAGTAGAGGTGTCACTCGATTTTTTCTATCAAGGTTTGGCTTTGGCACGACAAATCGGTGATTACCAGATCGAGAGTGTCCAATTGCTACGTTTGGGACGAGCATATCGCACGCTGGGACAAATCCACCAGGCCATTGAATTAGATCAATTGGCCCTACAAATTGTCCGAGACCACAATATTCTTGAAACTGAAGGCGAAATCCTTGGTAATTTGGGACATGCCTACAACAGCATTGGACAATTTGACGCAGCGGTGGAATGTTATCAACAATCTTTGGCAATAACGCAGCGGCTCGGTAATCGCCTTGAGGAAGGTGTGCAAACCGGACGACTAGGCATTGCTTATTGTAGATTAGGACGCCTGGAAGATGCGCTTCGGTATTGTGAAATGGTATCGTCTCAATAAAAAGGGGAGAAGTGGGGGTTTGTGGGCGGGCTGCGCCCGCCCACAAACCCCCATCCCCAGATTTTTGAGAAGATACGTGAAATGGCTCTACAGATTGCTCGATCTTTACAAGATCGGCGACGAATATGCGTTTGGTTAGGTTTCTTGGGATCGCTCTATGCAATCCAGCAACGTTTTGAGCAAGCCCTCGTTCTGGTTCGCGAGGCGCTGGCTCTGGCTGAAGCGCTCAATGATCCCCGAATAGCCAGTTATCGTTGGTGGGAATGTGGAAGAATATGGCTAAGCATTGGTGAATTTGTCAAGGCGGAACACTGTTTTGGAAAAGCGTACGATTTGAGTGTAGGGGAAACCAACTACCAGGCTATGTTGGCATTAGGTATTGCACGTTACTGCCAGCAACAGCCCGCTGCTGAACAATTCGAGCGAGCGGCAGATGATTGCCAGATTCGCCTACAAATCACTCCGGATTTATATGATGTCCAATATACATTAGCCACGGCGCGCGTTGGTCAAGCCATTTGTGACCAGTGCTGGTCCGATACTTTCCGACGTGCATCTTTGCTTGTTCCTGCTCTTGCTGAATACCACCGTGCTCTGGCTATTACCGCTGCCCCTGGCGTATTGCGCGATGCTCTGCGCGACCTTGAACTCATCCTCGCTGCCGGCGTTGAAGGCCTGGAACCAGTATTTGAACTCCTGGAAGGGGCATTGGATGAACAACACTAGCTCCTATACCCGCTGTAATCTGGAACTCCGCGCAGCCGAATACTACGCCAGCATTCGCAAGCCAGAACAAGAGTGGCAATCTATTGCGGATCTGACCCCACAATTGGCAGAGTTTGAGCATAGGATTGGGGCAAGAGAATGTGAACATGCCTGCCAGGTTTTGTACTCAATTGATTCTGATTATCTATTCCGGTGGGGATACTATAACCGACTGGTCTTGATGCATGAGAAACTGCTCGGTCAATTAGTAAATTCCTACTGGCAGGCAGCAAATCTGGGTTACTTAGGAAATGCCCACCTTGGCTTGGGACATAGCATCCAAGCCATTGATCTCTATGAAAAAGCTTTGGAGATCGCCAGGGAAGCCAATGACCGGCAAAATGAGGCTAAATGGCTTGGCCGCTTGGGCCTGGTCCATCGAGACATAGGAAAAGCTCGTGTGGCCGTAGAACTTACACAAGCAGCACTTGTCATAGATCGCGAGGTCGCCGGGGATGCCAGCGAGGGAGAAGGATGGCACTTGGGTTATCTGGGTTCCGCTTTCCGTGATCTAGGACAAATTGAGGATGCGCGCAAGTGTTACCAGGAGAGTCTTGAAATCGCCCAAAAGATTGGCAAACGTTGGATGGAAGGGAGTCGCCTCAGTGATTTAGGCAATATCTATCGAGACCTCGGCCTGATTCAACAAGCAATGAGATATTATGAGAAAGCGTTAGAAATCGCACGTGAACTTCACAACCGGCGTGATGAGGCTGTTTGTATCGGTCGTCTGGGTACCACTTATCAAATGTTGGGACAGATTGAGCAAGCCGAGGCCGCATATCAGAAAGCTTTGGGCATCGTTCGTGACATTGGCCATCAGCGCCGAGAAGGGCGCTACCTTGGCAGCCTGGGGCTTATCTCTCGTGTTAGGGGACAAATTGAGCAGGCTATCAGCTATCACGAAGAAGCCCTGGCTTTGGCTAAAAAGACGGGAGATCATTGGGGAGAGGGAACTCGCCTCGAGAATTTGGGGGACATTTACCGTGATTTGGGGCAAACAGAGCGGGCACGCGAACTGTATGAACAAGCTTTGGCTATCTTTCGCGAGGTGGGCGATCCCCGCCGAGAAGGCATCCAGCTATGCGAACTGGGAAAGCTTTTGTTGATGACGGGAGCATATGCACAGGCCGAACCGTGTTTTGTCAAAGCTTTAGATTTGGCTGTCCCTACGGTGAACTATATAGCGGCACTCGGTTTAGGACTTGCGTACCTGCTCAATCACAAAGACTCTGCGTCAGTCATCTTTGAAAAGGCGACAGGATATTGCCGGGAGTTGCTAGACAAGACACAGGGCCTCTATCAGCCACAGTATACCTTGGCACTGACGCTTGTTGGTCAAGCTGTCTGCGATTCTCGCTGGACTGACGTCACTCAACGTGCTGATCTTCTTGACCCGGCCCTTGCTGAATATCGCCGCGCGCTGGACATTATATCTGTACCCGGCGTCGTGCGTGATGCCCTTCGTGACCTGAGACTCATCTGCGCTACTGGTGTTGAGGGGGTAGAACCAGCGTTTGAACTTCTGGAAGGGACATTGGATGAATAACACTAGCTCCTACACCCGCCACAACCTGGAACTCCGCGCGGCGGAATACTATGCCAGCATCCGCAAGCTAGAAAATGAGTGGAAGTCGCTTGAGGATTTAACTCCACAATTGGCGGAGTTTGAACATTATGTTCGGGCGGGAAATTGCGACGCGGCGGCCAAACTGGTAAATTACATCGATACAGCATGTCTATTTCGTTGGGGCCAATACGCGCGTCTTGTCGATATGCGCACCAGACTTCAAGGGCAATTGGCAAACCCGATTTTGCAGATGTTCAATCACGGTAGATTGGCAAGAGCATATCATGATCAGGGAAAATTGGAGGCTGCCAAAGCCCTTTATCGGACGGCAGCTACACTCGCGTTAGAAAATGATGCGCAACGTGATCGTGGCGTTTGGCTGGGCTATCTGGGCATAGCCTATTTTGACCAGGGGCAGACCGATTTAGCTGTTCAACTCTATGAACAAGCTTTGGAGATTGCGCGTAACGCCAAGGATCGCTATCATGAGAGTCAGTGGTTAGGTTATTTGGGGCTTGCCTATCGGTTTATGGATCAAGTGGAACAAACGGTTGCATTGATTGGGCAAGCCCTGGCCATTACAGAAGAACTTGGTGACGACAATCAACGGGTTAACTGGCTCAATATCTTGGGATATGCCTATCGGATAATGAACAGGCATCAACGTGCAATGGCGGTTTATCAGGAAGCATTGCAAGTGAATCGGGCGTTGGTAAATCGGCGGCGAGAAATTGAATCACTTCACGGGTTGGGACGGATTTACGTGGAGCAGGGACAGTTCCGTAAAGCCATTGATGTATACGCGGATGCATTGCAATTAGCACGTGATATCGGACATCGCTCGAATGAGAGCTACATTTTGGGCAGCATGGGATATGCGTTTTTTATGTTGGGTGGTGACACGCGCGCTTTTGAATTACAACATTTGGCGCTCACTGTCGCGCAAGAAATTGCGCATGTGCGTGAGGAAGGGGGCATGGCCGGGCTTATCGGTGAAATCTATATGCGCCAGGGAAACCTGACCGACGCCCGGCAGTGGTATGAGCGAGCTTTGACCCTCGCACGTGAAATTCTTGATACGCGCCGTATCCGGCGTCATTGGATTTCCTTGTCTCGCATCGCCTTGATGCAAGGGATATTCGAAGAAGCTGTGGAGGCATGTCATGAGGCAGCGCAAACCCCCACGCAGGAATTTCGGCATCAACTGGCGTTAGTCCAGGGTATTGTGAATTTGCACCAATCAAAGCTATCGGCAGACGGCAATTTCAGTGTAGCGATTGCATGTTGTTGCGAGGTATTGACACAGACGGTGACATTGTATGAGCCACAGTACGTTCTCGCCACAGCGCTCGTTGGTCAAGCCGTCTGCGATCCCTATTGGTCTGATGTTACTCGACGTGCTGACTTGCTTATTCCCGCTCTGGTGGAATACAGCCGCGCTCTGGACATCACATCTGCACCCGGCGTCGTGCGCGACGCCCTGCGCGACCTGGAACTCATCCGCGCCGCCGGCATTGAGGGTCTGGAACCGGTATTCGCACTGTTGGAACAGGCGCTCAATGATAACACGCCTTCCTTCGAAGAAGGTCCTGATCCCATCACAATTTAGAGCGGTAGTACACAGTGTAGTTGTCGTTGCCAGTGTTGCTGAACGATGAATAGCAACACTGGCGACAAATTCCCTTATCCTCGTTTCACAATATTCTCCAACTCCGCGTCCGCCGGCGGCACGATCCCCGAAATGTCCGCGAACTGGACCGGGAAGATTTCCATTTCACTTTCCTGGTTCAACGTCTTGCGTGTGCGGCGCACATAGCCAACGCCCGTGGGCATATTGAGCACACTCAGTGTCCACTTGGAGTAGTCGTCGAGGCTGGTCTTCCCCGGCAAGCGCCCGGCCTTCGATACTGCGATTGGTGTCGCAGACGACGCTGCGTCCTTCACCGTGCTGGCCTTCTGGATGATGGCAATACTACTGGAAGTGACCACCCCCGACGGCAACGGCTCCCAATGCTGCGCCGATGTCCACAGGTACAGCCCCAGTTTGCGGCCCCGGTCGGTGATGTTGTTCCAGAGTCCTGCATCCTCGCCGATGGCCTGGGCAATCTCGGTTTGGGTCGAGGCATCGGAACGCATCACCACGTGGGCTTCCTCGACGAACAAGAGATGCTGCGGAATGGCCTTGCGTTGCCGCAAGTAGGCTTCATAGCGTTCGTCCGCGTGCTGGTAGATGCCGGATACCATCAGGCCGATGATGAACTGCTTCAGCGGCCCATCATCGCCGAACTTCCCGGTAATGACCGTCGCCTTGTCCGGGGCTGTCCAGTCAGCCACGGTTGTGCCCCCTGGCTGTCCAAAGGCACGGTAGTAGACTCCCTTGGACAAGAACTCTTCCAACTTGTCGATGACACGTTTGACTACGCCGCCCGTGATGTTGTCTTTGTGTTCTTCGCTGAGCGCTGTGTAACGGGCGACCAGGGCGGTGTGCAAGTCCTTCATACACAGGTTCGCCGAACGCTCCGGGTACACACTGCCATCGTCCCCGATGACGCCCATCGCGCGGTAAGCGTCCAGCAGCGCGCCTTTGAGTTGGTGGAACCCGGTGGCTCCGGCGGGATACGCCAGCAGCCAGTGCTTGGCGAACGCCGCCGCCCACTTCGCCGGATGCAAATAGGGGCTAGGGATACGCAACGGGTTGAACTGCAAGGGATAGTCCCACGGATCGGTCAATGAGTAAAACTGGAAGTCCTGCGCCGAGACCAGCTTGCCCAACTTGCGCCATTCACCCGTGGGATCAAAGACCGTCACCCCGATGCGCGGCGTCCCGCCCAGGTGCAGTGACGTCACCGGTCCTGTGGTCGGTGCAAGGATTGGAATACCGTGTTCGTCCTGGCGCAGTGCATTGACCACCTGCGCGACAAACCACAACGCGGAGTTGGACTTGCCGGAGCCGGAGTCGCCGACGATGACCGCGTGCATTAACTCGTCAGCGCGGAAACGATGCACATTGTTGGGATCAGGCTGCAAGTTGATGTCCAGCACCGTGCCCAACGCAATCTCGCCCTGGGTGCGCCGGTGCGACAAATCGTCCGGCCAGGCGTCCAGCGAGGCTGAAATCGTGCCGTCGGAGATGCGGATCGGGTGGACGAGCGCCGCCAATTCGTTGGCCGTCAAGGTTTGCGCGTGGCGCAACGTGTCGAACGGCCCGGCGTCCTCTGCGCGGGCATCGAAGTCCAGCGTAATCGCCCGTTGCCACAAGGTCTCGTCCCCCGCACGCGCAGCGACGGGCACGACCACATTCTCCTCGCGCATCGCCGCAATGGATGCCGCCGCCAGCCGTTCCAGCCGGGCTTCGTCAGGTGCCAGTAGCGTCACCTGCGTCAGAAACAGCCCCGTATCCAGCCCCGCGCTCAAGCGGCGCACCTGCTGGTCGAGCAACTGCGCCACCAGGTCGCGCTGCGCGTCCACGGTCTGCCGGGCGAACGCCAGGCCCGCCACGAGCGAGCCGCCGGACGGCCCCATCACGCCCCTTGTCGTCACCTGGGTTTTGCCCATATTCGCGACCGTTGCCCCAACCTGTTCGGTAGCCTGGGCCTGCACGTACTCGCGTCCCTCGCCGATCATTGCCTCCTGCCGCGCTTCGGCCCCGTTCACCTGTTCTTGTGAATTGCGGTAGCCGTCGAAGGTCTCGCTGCGGAAGCCGTTGACGAAGCGATGGGTCTCCCGTTGCAGCGCGCGGTCGGCCACAACGGTATCCTGCTGCGAAAGGTGCCCGCTGCGCTGCCCGGTTTCGGCGTAGCTGCCACCAAACGTCCGCGCGAAGTGCTCGACGCCTTGATAGCCATCGCGGGTGGCCTGTTGCCAGGTCGCGTCCTGGTCTACAGAGCTTTCCCACGCACGTTGTGCCTCGCGGTCGGTGTGACTGGCGTCCTGGTAGGCTTCGCTGTAGCCGTAGCTGGTCTGACTCGACCGTACCCCGCCGCCGCTGCGCCATTCGGAGGTCTGCACCGTCTCATTGCCCTGCCAGGTCTGGCCCAGCGCCTCTTGCTGATTGCCACTGCGGTCATAGGAGGTATCAGCTTGTTGGATTCCGCCAGTGAGCGCACTTTGCTGGCTACTCCGGTCGGTGTCCAGGCTGCCGGTGACGTCGTCCAGTTCGTGATCGCGGGACTCGTACATAGTGCCGCTTTCCCCGGCTTGCATTGTCTCGCCGCCGCCGATGCCGAAGATGCGCGGGGCAAGGTTGGCTTCGACGCCTTGGTCGGCATAGGTCTGCAACTGCGCGCCATCGCCGTGTACATCGCTCTCCGTGCTGCGCACAAAGCCCTCGCTGCTCGCCTCGTTGCTCACCCCGATTTCGGCCTGCTGGTAGCCGCCCTGAGTATGTTCATTGCCCGCCCCGCTGAATGAGCGTTCGGTCTGTTCGTTGTAGCCCCCTTCCCAGGTGCGGCTGCTGCCGCCGCTGTAGCGTTCGCCGACGCTAAAGGCTTCAGTGCTGGAACGACTCCCGGCCCCGGAACGCACACCGTTGATCCGCTCATCGATGCTCTCGACGCTGTGCAACTGGCCGGACTCATCGGTGTGCTGCTGGCGGTTGCCTTGTTGGGTGGCGTCGCGCGCCCCTTGAGTCTGCATCACGCCGGCCTCGCTGCCGCTGTAGGACCTGGACAGCGAATAGGCGTCGGCGTAGTCGCGTTCCAGGTTGACCTGCGCTTCCTCGTGTTCGTCAATGCGTTCGCTGATACGTTAGGCGGTGTTTTCCTGCCCCTGGTGTTCCTCGTGGCTCGCGGTCTCACGACGATAGGCGCTGACCGCATCGGACTGCCCGGCAGCCAGGCGATGGGCGTTCTGCTCGGTGCTCAGGCGTTGGTCGGCCCGCGTCACCTGCGTCGCGCGATGTGTTTGTTCGCTGAACACCGCCACCGGATTCAGGAACAGGGGTAGCACCGCGCTTACATTGGCCGACTCGCTCTGTTTCACCTTGGAGGCGAAGTAGCTCAGGGCTTGGGCAGTGTCCGCGAGCATCCGCCGGATGTCCAGCGCGTGCAAGGGATGTGCCAGGGTCAGGACGGCGAACGGCTCCCCGGCCAGCGCGGCGGCGATGACTTCGAGCTGCTCTTGCGCGTCCGTGGTGACCAGTTGGTTGATGCCGTGGCTCGAACCCATTCCAGGCGCAAGGCGCGGCACCATCTGACCGATGAGGGATGCGCTGTGGTTACAGGCCCACAGATGTTCGTACAGCGCCGCGGCTTCGGTGGCGGACAGCAGCGTAAACCGCGATTGCCGGAAGCGTCCTTGCAGCGCCGCCACCAGGCGCGCCGAGTTGAGCGCAGCGGCTTGTACGGCTAGTTCTTGGGTAGTTGCCGTTGCCACTCCGCCGTAGAACTGGACGAGGCCCAGTTCCGGCACGTTGGCCAGGCCGAAGGCAGCAGCGGTGTTGCGTGCGCCTTGTGGATCGTACAGGCTGCTCACCACATCGTCGGTGAGTTCCAGGTGCGTCCGCGCGTGACGGTAGGGTTTGCGCAGGATGCGCAGCGCGTGCGGCGACCAGGCCCGCCAGCCGTCGGGCAGTGCCCAGGCATAGGCGTGCAGCGATGCGCCGTCGGGGGTGAGGGTCATTGAGAAGGTGTTGTTGGTGTTTGTGTTGTTCATAGGTTCTCCTTTGGTTGGGTAGACAGTAGGCCGTAGACAGTAGACGGGTGGGGGAAGGGAAGGGGCACCCTATTCCCTCTCCCTCTCTATCTTCTTCCCTGTCTACTGTCTACCGTATTCCGTCTACTATTGCCGCTTCACCTGCCGCAGCACGTCGCGGGTCGTCATCCGTCCACCGAAGAACGGCGTGAGGCGATCCCAGAACAAGAAGCGCAGGATGTAGGCGTAGAAGCCGATGGCCGACATCACGGCAAAGCCCAGTAGCCACACCGAGATACCGTAGAGCGTCGTTGCGCCCGGCTCTGGTGTGCCGCTGACTAGCACCGCGGCGATGCGGTAGGCAAAGAGCAGGCCGGCGTTGCCCGCGAGGAAGAAGTAGATGTAGTTCGTGGTCGCCGCGCGGTCGTCAGGCTTGAAGTACGCCAGGGCGGCTGCCGCGCCCCACATCGGGGCCAAGACCCAGCGCAGTACGCCGGGGGCCAGGACGAGGGCCAGGGTGTGTAAGGTCAAGATCAAATATGGCATTGTGTTTCCTCCTTCTGTCTATGAATGTGTATGTTTAGACAGGATAAACAGGATCGTGCATCTTTAGTCCTGTGCATCCTGTCAATCCTGTCCAAGAAAACGAAAAAGGGGAGGACGCGGGATAGTTCCCGTGTCCTCCCCTTTTATTCTCATCTCGGTGTTACCCGGTCAGAGCGCCGCAGGCTTGGAGGTTCCTGCGGTTTGGAGCCGAAGCCCCGGACTTTTCGCGCCTGGATGGTGATGCTGTATCCAGGCTTATATCTATTATACCATATTCAGACCTTGAAATGCAAGGGGGGTTCGACCCTATTTGTAGTCAGCAAATAGCAAGTTCAGGATTTAATGGACGTTTTTGCGAGGGGATAAGTCCATTGTTTTTGATAAACTAAAACAAGGCCACCTTGCTGCACTTTGACAATTGAAAACAAGGCCACTTAAGCAGTTCTCTGCTATCATCGGAAGACAAATCCGACGATAGTGGAGGGAGGAGATGATCAAA
>Ga0209723_1005397_pt1 | contig 13185 bp, 8 predicted proteins | sample BiotimSIPDNA_2_FD_185750 | JGI IMG/M metagenome (GOLD analysis project Ga0209723, IMG submission 185750) | Anaerobic biogas reactor microbial communites from Washington, USA - Biogas_R2 time_0 SIP DNA (SPAdes) (version 2) | ecosystem: Engineered > Bioreactor > Anaerobic > Unclassified | place... | reverse complement strand
ATTTTCAGAAAATAAGTGCAATTATAAAGTGAACAGCTTCGCGAAACGCAAAAATATAATCATTGGTATATTGCTCATAATAGGGGCAATATATGTTATGCGTTTGTTTAACCTTCAGATTGTAGATTCTACATACAAACGTTCGGCAACAAGAAACGTAGTGCGCGAGGTAATTGAATTTCCTTCCAGGGGGCTGATATACGACCGTAACGGAGAAATGTTGGTTTACAATCAGATTGTTTACGACTTACTTGCCACTCCACGAGAAATTGGACGATTCGATACCACAACTCTTTGCTCAATAATTGATGTGCCAAAAGAGGTTTTTATTGATGAACTAAAGAAAGCCAAACGTATGTCCACATACAGACCTTCGGTGATTATTAAACAGATTCCCCCCGACAGGTATGCTTTGTTGAAAGAAAAGATGTTTAAATTTCCTGGGTTTTACCTTCAAACCCGGAATGTTAGAACTTATCCTTTTGGGTGTGCCGCTCATGTGTTAGGATATATTGGCGAAGTTAGTCCGGCTTTCTTAGAGAAAAATCCTTATTATCGATCGGGCGACTATATTGGGGTTTCGGGTATTGAAAAGGCATATGAAGAACACTTGAGAGGCCGAAAAGGAGTTTCGCTTTTTTTAGTCGATGTACACGGGCGTATAAAAGGCTCTTACGAAGACGGCAAGTTGGATACAGTGGCTGTGAAAGGGAGGGATTTAGTTTCTTCTCTCGACCGTGAATTGCAACAATATGGCGAAAAACTCATGGTGAATAAAGCTGGGAGTATTGTTGCCATTGAACCATCGACAGGAGAAATTTTGTCGTTGGTGAGTTCGCCTTCGTATGATCCTGTTGAAATGGTCGGACGAAACAGAACAGTAAACTTTCCCCGCTTGCTAAACGACCCGTTGCTGCCGTTGTTTAACCGGGCAATAAGTGCGCAATACCCTCCTGGGTCGACGGTGAAAATGTTACATGGGTTGATTGCGTTGGAAGAAAATATTATTACGTTGGGCTCATCATATTATTGTGCAAACGGATTTCATGTCGGAAATTTTCATCAGGCATGCCATCACGAGCAATCGTTTAATTTGAATAATGCTATAGCACAGTCTTGCAATGCATATTTTTCACAAGAATTCAGGGATCTTCTTCAGGATAGAAAATATGGAGGTGCCCGAAATGGGTATGAAGTTTGGCGTAACCACGTATTGAGTTTTGGATTTGGAAACCGAATCTCATATGAGTTTGATGAAGAAGCTAAAGGTTTTATTCCCGAAGCTGAATACTACGAAAAAAGAGTATTTAAAAATGCGAAATGGAGAGCTTTGCCCATTATTTCATTAGCTATTGGACAGGGTGAGATGCAAACCACTCCTTTGCAAATGGCTAATTACACTGCAATACTCGCAAACAGAGGCTTTTATTATCCGCCTCATGTTGTGCGGTCTATTGATGGGGCTGAGTTAAACCCAGAGCTGAAAACCAAACGGTATACAACGGTGAATTCAATTCAATTCGAAAGGATTATGGATGGCATGGAAGAGGTAGTAAACTCCGGAACAGCCAGTATTGCCCGTATACCGGGGATTACTATATGTGGAAAAACGGGAACGGCACAAAACCCTCATGGCTCTGACCATTCAACATTTATTGCTTTCGCACCGCGTGAAAATCCGAAGATTGCCATTGCGGTTTACGTTGAAAATGGGAAATGGGGGAACTTGTATGCTGCTCCAATTGCCAGTTTAATGATTGAAAAATATCTTAAGGACTCGATACAGCCTTCCCGTCAATGGCTCGAAACCCGCATGCTTGAAACAAATTTGCTGTATCCTGAGTTGCCAAATTATATTCAATATCCCAAATAGCTATGGCACAACGATTCGAAATATGGAAGAGGTTAGACTGGATTATCATTCTGCTTTATGTCTTTTTGGTAATTGCAGGGTGGCTTAATATATACTCAGCCGTATATAGCGAGGAGCATAGAAGTATTTTTGATATGGAACAACGATATGGCAAACAAATGCTATGGATTATTTTTGCATTTGTGCTCGGCCTTTTAATTCTGGTCACCGAAAGCAATTTCTTTGTCGCTTTTTCTTTTCCATTATATATTTTTCTTCTGTTTTTGTTAATTGTGGTTTTATTTTTTGGAAATAAAGTAAATGGAGCGAAAGCATGGTTAACTATTGGTGAATTTGCCCTTCAGCCTTCCGAATTTGCAAAATTTGGGACTTCGTTGGCCCTGGCAAAGGTTATGAGTTCATATGATTTTAGTTTTAAGAACCGGAATTCAAAGATTTTGCTTATTGCTTTGCTTGTAATTCCTGTGCTATTAATTGTTTTACAGCATGATACGGGTTCGGCATTGGTTTATGTAGCTTTTCTTATCCCATTTTATCGGGAAGGCATGTCGGGGCTTATTCTTTTCTTTTTATTCTTCACTGCACTATTATTCATATTGTCATTGTTGCTTGCTCCCTGGCTTTTTGTTGTCTTACTAATTCTATCTGCTTTTGCGGTGTTTATTTTATTACGAAAAAAATGGAATGAGTTACTTACTCCATTAATTGTACTGGTTTCTTCTGTTGCACTTGTTAGTATTATTTTTCTTGTGTTTGGCCTAGCTTATAACTTCTATTTTGTGTTGTTGATTTCTTCTTTCATTTCAGGGGTAATATTGCTTTTCTTTTCAATATATAAAAGGATCCCTCAGGCAACTCTTATTGTATCAATCTTCATTCTTTCGCTCCTGTTCTCTTTCACTGTCGATTTTGCCTTCGAAAATATACTTCAGCCACATCAACAAGACCGGATAAATAATTTATTGGGTATAGAATCAGATCCTCTTGGTGCAGGGTATAATGTTAATCAATCAAAAATAGCCATTGGTTCTGGCGGTTTATTTGGAAAAGGTTTTCTAAAAGGAACTCAAACAAAATTTGATTTTGTACCCGAACAAAGTACCGATTTTATTTTTTGTACCGTAGGTGAAGAATGGGGTTTTGTAGGCTCTATAGTAATAATTGTCGCTTTTATTTATTTGATTATAAGGATTATTAATTTGGCCGAACGCCAGCGATCAATCTTTAGCCGCGTTTTTGGCTATTGCGTTGCATCCATAATCTTTTTTCACTTTGTGATAAATATTGGTATGACAATAGGTATAGCCCCGGTTATTGGTATTCCGTTGCCTTTCTTTAGTTATGGCGGTTCATCTCTTTGGTTTTTCACCTTGTTGCTTTTTACTTTTCTTAGGCTCGATGCCAGCCGCTTTGAACAGCTGAGGTAAATTTGTACGCTCCTGTGTTTTTCCTATTTTTGTGTAAAAAATAATTAATGGTACCATTTCTGCAAGTTGAAGGGTTAACCCGTTACTGGGGCGACAATATCCTGTTCGAATCTCTTAATTTCACAATAGCACAAGGCCAAAAAGTAGCACTCATTGCTCGCAATGGAGCCGGAAAAACAACGCTGCTCGACACTATCATGGGTAAAGATTTCCCCGATAGTGGAAAGGTTACTTTTTCGAATGAAATTACTGTTGCATACCTCAGCCAAGTTCCCGTGCTAAATCCAGATTTTACCGTGATGCAGGAAGTTTATCATTCTTCGAGCGGATTGGTTGATGCGGTTCGAGAATACGAGGAGGCAATCCTGCATCCTCAGCAACATAACCTGCAAAGTGCAATGGAAAAGATGGACTTGCTGAATGCGTGGGATTTCGATGTGAAAATTAAACAGATTTTATCAAGGCTGAAAATCAATAATTTCGACCAGAAGATTTCAACTCTTTCTGGCGGACAGCAAAAACGGGTTGCTTTGGCCAATGTTTTGATTAATGAACCTGATTTTATTATTCTTGATGAACCGACAAACCACCTTGATCTTGACATGATTGAATGGCTTGAAGAGTATTTGCTTAAAACAAAGAGTACGCTTTTCATGGTTACTCACGACCGTTACTTTCTCGACAGGGTGTGTAACGAAATATTGGAACTCGATCGAAAAACAATTTTCAGGTATAAAGGAAATTATTCTTATTTTTTGGAGAAACGAGAGGAACGGCAAGAAATACATCAGGCGGAAGTAGAAAAAGCCCGGAATTTGATGCGTACCGAGTTGGAATGGATGCGACGCATGCCACAGGCTCGTGCCACTAAAGCAAAATACCGCATCGATTCGTTTTATGAGCTTAAAGAAAAAGCTTCGCAAAACCTTTCTGAAACAGAGTTGGCATTGTCGATTGAAGCTTCGCGGCTTGGAAAGAAAATTATCGATGTCGATTCGTTATGCAAGTCTTATGACAGTCTTAAACTCATTGAAAACTTTACGTATAAGTTTTCCCGTTTTGAAAAAGTGGGAATTGTTGGCGATAATGGAACAGGAAAATCTACTTTTTTAAATCTTATTACAGGCAGTATTTTACCCGATAAAGGGACTGTTGAGATTGGTGAAACCGTAAAGTTTGGTTATTACCGGCAGGAAGGTATTTATTTTGAACCTGAAACTAAGGTGATTGATGCAATTCAGGACATTGCAGAGTATATCGACTTGGGGAAAGGCAATAAATGGACTGCATCTCAACTTCTTACCCATTTTTTATTTTCTTATGAAATGCAGCATACCCGCATCGAAAAACTTAGCGGGGGCGAGAAACGCCGATTATATCTGTGCTCTATTTTAATGCAAAACCCAAACTTTTTAATCCTCGATGAGCCAACCAACGATTTGGATATCATGACGCTGAATGTGCTTGAAGAATATTTGAATCGATTTAACGGCTGTGTACTAATCGTAAGCCACGACCGTTATTTTATGGATAAAATTGTCGATCATTTGTTTGTTTTTGAAGGAGATGGGGCAATTCGCAATTTTCCAGGCAGTTATTCTATTTATCGCGATTATCTTGAGGAACAGGAAAAACTTAAACGGACTCAACCATCTCTTCCCAAAAAAGAAGTTTTGGCAACAAAACCTAAAACTGTTAACTTAAATAAATTGACTTACAGCGAAAAACGTGAGTTGGAGAAATTAGAAAGCGACATTACTTCATTGGAAACTGAAAAGCAAAAAATAGAAGAATTAATGAATATGGCTGGTCATTCTCATGTCGAACTACAACAAATGTCGGAACGATATAATGAACTTAAGACCGAACTTGACGAAAAAGAATTGCGTTGGCTCGAATTGAGTGAAAAGGTTTAATTTTACATATTAGAGCATTTAAAAGAGGCCGCTATGAAGAGAATATTGTTTCTTACGTTGTTTTTGTTTTTGAATAGTTACATTTTGCGTGCCGAATGTTTCGACTATCGGGGCGAGATGAGTAAAATTGAAAACTACGTGACTTCGGGAATTAAGAGTCTTAAAAAGGTGAGAAAAACCACTAAGCTAGAACAAGCACAACAGCTTATCGATAAAGCGGCATTGCAGTTTGAAGAGGCTATGTCGGCTTCGGTATTAGCCCGCGAATTTGCTCAGGAATGTTCTTGCGGGCAGGGGTACAGCAGTGCAATAGTCATTCACAATGCGCTAAACGATTTGCTTATGCTTTGTCAGAAGGCTGCCGATACGGGTTCGCTTGAGGTTACCAAGGGCGTGCTCAAAGCCAATGAAACCTTTACTGAGCAATTGTTGAATGCGATAACCGAATCTACATCTTACTGTATTGAATAAGTTTGTTAGTTATTTTTTAGCATTAGCCTGAGCATGTCTAGCGCTGCGGTCGATGCACGAAGGATGTTTCGTTCTCGGTCGCTGGCAAAATATTGAACACTTGTTTCTGTCGTTTTTGGCCCCGAAACAGCAATCCAAACCATACCAACGGGTTTCTCGGCAGTACCGCCGCCTGGCCCGGCTACTCCCGATGTCGCAATACTGTATTCGCTTCCAGTAATTCTTCTAACTCCAAGGGCCATTGCTTTTACAACTTCTTCGCTTACAGCACCGTGTTTCTCAATCAGGCTTGAATCGACACCAAGGACTTGTTGCTTCACTTCATTTGAGTATGCAACAACCGATCCTTTAAACCATTCTGAACATCCGGGTAATGATGTTATTTGGTGCGAAATTAGCCCTCCGGTGCAGCTTTCAGCTATCGAAACCATTGATTTTTTGTGGCTGAGCATTTTTCCAATTACTTCGGGCAAAGACTGATTTCCATACCCAAAAATGGCATCAGGGATAATTGCTTCAAGTCTTTCAACCTGTTGATCAACCTCTTTTTCAAGCGTTTCGAGGTCATTCCCGAATGCCGACAATCGAAGCCTTACCATTCCAGGACTGGGTAAATAGGCTAAATGGATAAAATGGGGTAGGGCATCTTCCCAGCTCTCAAGCTTTTGGGCTAGAAAAGACTCGGGTATTCCGGTCGTTTGAACAGTTCGGTGAATAATGCCAGTACCTTTGTGTAATTCTTTTATCCTTGGAATTACCTCTTCGATCATAAGGTTTTTCATTTCGAATGGAACTCCAGGCATTGAAACAAAGTATACTCCATTGTCTTCAAACCACATTCCCGGAGCTGTTCCTAATTTGTTTTTTAACACGGTACAACATTCTGGCACCAATGCCTGGTCGTGGTTTAGTGTTGTTATTTTCATTCCCCTGCGTTCGAAAAAGCCAGTAACTTGTTGGAGGGTAGCTTCGTTTATAACTAACGGTGAATTAAAATATTGCGACAGCACTTTTTTTGTTCGGTCATCTTTGGTTGGCCCTAGTCCTCCTGTCATCAATATCAGTTCTGCTCTTTTGCGGGCATCGTTAAGTGCGTCGGTTAAGTGTTCCGGATTGTCGGAGATGGAGGTGATTTGGATAATTTTTACCCCAATTTGATTGAGTTCAGAAGCCATCCAGGCTGAGTTTGTGTCAACGATCTGTCCGATTAATATTTCGTCGCCGATTGTTATTATTTCTGCATTCATAATTACTGGTTTTCAAGTTTATTTAATCGTTGCAAAAGGGTTGGATGTGAATAATGGAAAAACACGTACAGTGGATGAGGTGTAAGGTTGCTGAGGTTTTTTTCCGATAATTTTATCAAGGCTGATACTAAGGGCTTACCCAAATCGAACTGAGCTGCAAAGTGGTCGGCCTGATATTCGTGTTTTCTCGATATGTAATTGGTAATGATATTTATAAAGAAAGAAATCGGTGTGTATAGAATTCCAAAAGCAACAAGTCCTATGTGGAATTTGGGTTCATCTACCCCCAGAGCATTCGACAGAGCCGGAGAGTTAACCAACAAAGAGAAAACGTAAAACATAATTCCTGATTCGGCAATCCCTGTTGCCAATCCCGACAGCATGTGTCTTTTTTTATAGTGGCCAATTTCGTGTGCCAACACGGCAACAATTTCTTCAGTGGTTAAATCGTTAATCAGCGTGTCGTATAGTACAATTCGTTTTTTTGGGCCAAATCCTGTAAAATATGCGTTCGCTTTTGTTGAACGTTTCGAACCGTCGATAACAAAAATGTTCTTCAACCTAAAGCCAGCTTTTTTGGCAAATTCTTCAATTTTATTCTTAAGCTCTCCTTCTTCAAGAGGAGTTTGTTTATTGAAAAGAGGCACAATCAGGATTGAATAAAACATAGACATAAAGATTGATAGCAAGGTCACAACAGCCCATGCCAGGAGCCAAAAGAAGTTTCCGGTTTTTGACCAGATAACCATAATAACAGTCAGTATTACTCCTCCCAGTATAGCAGCTAATAATAGTCCTTTTATTTTGTCGCTTATATATGTTTTAACAGTAGTTTTATTGAAGCCGAACCTTTCTTCTATAACAAAAGTGTCATATATAGAAAATGGAGTCATGAGCAATTCTTGGGCTAAGCCAATAATGGCAAAAAACGAAAGTGCCATAAGTATATAATTACTGCTTATTGTAGCTGACCAACTGTCAATTACCGAAAACCCACTGAAAATTAGCATGAATATAATGATGATGAAAGAAAACGACGACGAAATAATCTCAAAACGGTAATTTGCTTTTCTGTATAGTTGAGACTTTCTGTACTCAGTTTCATTGTATTTCCCTTTCAATATTTCGGGCAAGCGATTGCTCCACTTGGTCGTATTCAAGTAGTCGACAATTCTTTCAATCAAAAAATCGACAACAACAATTATCACGATCACCACAAAAACAAGATCTTCCATAATAAGATTTTTAAAGGCTATAAAAATACAAAAGCAACCTTTTCCCCGGTTCATTTGTCAAGTATTAACTTAATATTGATTCTAAGAAATCATTTGAATTGCTGTTTTTGCAACAAAAACGTTGGTAATCCGTTAACAAATAACTATGTTTTCTTAATAATAAGTTAACAACAACAGGGTAGGGTTATTTTAAAATTAGATGTTTTATAATCATAATTGTTTTAATTCAAGTTTTTTTAGGGAATAATGTAATTGGTGTAATGAGAAAGTTAAGGTATTTAAAAACAAATTTTAAAATTGAAGAGTTGATTCCTAAGAATCATCTTAATATTTACTTGTCGTTTATTAGTATAATTTCGGTTGTTAAAAAAATCAATCTTGAAGATATTAAGGCAGATATCGAAAATTACGAATTCGAAAGTAATAGGCTAATTGGTTGGTTAAGTTGGAACTGATTCATTTATAATTTTAAGTTCCTTGCTATCTTCGTTATAGGTAACGAACGAGTAAATAGTTATTCAAATCCTATTTGAGTTATTTTTTGAGCAGACTATTTTTTCTTCCGTACAAGAAATAAATAACGATACCTATAGCCATCCAGCCAAGTAATCTTATCCAGGTATCGAGAGGTAATGCGGCCATTTGAGCAAGGCAAATTATAACCCCGCCTAACGGAACCCAAGGGACAAATGGTGTTTTGAAAGATCGTGGGGCATCGGGGTTTGTTTTTCTTAAAACGATTACACTTGCACAAACTATTGCAAAAGCGAGTAATGTTCCAATCGAAACCAATTCCCCTAAAATATCGATGGGCAAAATTCCTGCTATAATTGCAGAGGTAATGCCTGTGAGTAATGTCGTTAAGTATGGTGTTCCGTATTTTGGGTGAATGTTTGCAAAACTTTTTGGTAAGAGACCGTCTTTCGCCATCGCAAAGAATATTCGGGGCTGTCCCATCAGCATAACCAAAACCACAGATGTTAGTCCAGCCAGTGCCCCAATTTTAATAAAAGGCCTGAGCCACATTAATCCTTTCCCAGCTTTATCGATAGCCAGAGCAATGGGGGCAGGGATATTTAATTCAGTATAATTAACCATGCCAGTTAAAACAGCCGAAACAGCAACGTAAAGAATGGTACATATTGCCAGCGAGATTAAGATACCTTTGGGCATATCGCGCTGAGGGTTTTTTGTTTCCTGTGCGGCAGTCGATAATGCATCGAACCCAATGTAAGCAAAGAAGATCACCCCGGCTCCTGTAAAGATTCCTGAAATACCAAATTGTCCAAATTTTCCGGTATTTTCTGGTATAAATGGGGTCCAGTTTTCGACATTAATATAAGAAATGCCAAAACCGATAAACAATAAAATTACGGCTACTTTTATAAAAACGATTATATTATTAACGCGGCTCGATTCTTTAATCCCAACAACAAGCAATGATGTAATGAGCAGAACCAATGCGACGGCCGGAAAGTTCATAATACTACCTGTTGCAACCCATCCCTGTCCTGCAATATGATCGAATGGGGCTTGTGAGAGTTGTTCAGGAATGTGAATGCCCAAATCGTGAAGAAAACTAACAAAATAACCCGACCAACCTACAGCTACCGTCGACGAGGCAAACAAGTATTCGAGTATCAAATCCCAGCCAATAATCCAGGCAATAAACTCACCCAAAGAAGCATAAGAATAGGTGTAAGCGCTGCCTGCAATTGGAATCATCGAAGCAAACTCGGCATAACAAAGCCCTGCAAAAACGCAGCCGATACCCGAGAGTATAAATGAAAGAATAATTGCCGGACCTGCATAATTTGCTGCTGCAGTGCCAGTTAAAACAAATATTCCGGTGCCAATGATAGCTCCAACACCAAGTGCGATAAGGTTACGGGCAGTGAGCTCCCTTTTTAGTCCCGATTCGGAGTTTGCTTCGAACAGCAATGATTCAAGCGATTTTTTTCTGAATAGTTGATTCATAAGGAAACACACAATAAATACAATGAGTAATAATACTTATTTCTCGTTGCAATAATAATGAAAAAAGCAGATATCAATCCGAAAATGCCTGCACCAATACTTTTTTCGCGCTTAACGATATCGCTTAATGCGTTTCTTTTATTGATTGAACGTATTTTCTGACGGAATTTCTAAGCAGATTTTTATAATTGATCGATAACTTATTTGCAATAATATAGTCGTCGATAATTTGGTCCAGTTCTTTTGGTGCCAACGCAACCCAATCGGTGTTTTTTAAAGAATGAAGCATGATTTTGATCAGACTGATAAACACTTTGACAGAATTGGGACTATAGTTGTTTTTTCCCAAAAAAGTTTCGAATTGTTTAAGACTATTACGCTGTTCATCGGTTAGATTAACATGTTTACTCCTTCTTTTTCTTTCTTTTAAAACAGGTTCTTTTACTGTAGGAGTAAAAGTTCTAAATGCAGAATCATCGACAGTGCAAATCTGCCCTAAGTTCTTTGTCAACAATTCGAGTGCATTCTCAGAATAAGGTAAATGCCAAAAATGATAGCCAGTACTCCATTCTGCATCATCCATTTCTCGGATTATTTCATCAACATCCGAGTTGTTTAGACTAAAGATTGCAATATGATCATTCTTTCGAAACTTGATCGGCTGCAAAATAATTTTTAATGTATCGTTCATAGTATCCCCTCTTTGATTTTTCAAAAATAAATAAATAATTATACAATGTCTACAAAGAATTAATATTTTTAATTATGCTCATTTTCACCTCACATGGATAAGGCGATTTTGAATGTAAACTCAAAAAAATGAAAATTTATAGTATAATACAGCTTTCCCAACGGGTAAATATTAAACAAATCTTATTTGCGTACTACTGTCTTTTTGTTTGAAAAATTAGCGTTTTTAGCAGCAAGTGAAATAATAAATCGTTGAATAATATCTATTTTCTGTCTTAATTGGAGGGTGACTAATAAAATAAAATTGTTGTTTGGTGAAAATTAAATCTTATAAAAAAGAACAAATTCGGCTCAATAATGTTAATTTTTTTTAATTTTACGCTAAGTACATTAGAAAGTGACAGGGGGTAGCAAGTATATACAATTAAATTTTTGTGTTTTTTACACAAAACGTATTTGGAAAATGTGCATTGAGTATTGAAATCTAATCTTAGTGAAAAATAAACGACATAGGCCGGAGATAATCCGGTAAAAAGAAATTGCGAGAAAGTCTTTTTATTAACCTAAATTTAAATTTTTATGAGAAAATTTGCGCTTTTACTAACATGCCTGCTTTTGTGCGGGGTACATGTAGTTTTTGCCCAAAGTCGGTCAATTACCGGTACGGTAACTGATTCCGATGATGGTAGTTCTTTACCTGGGGTATCGGTAGTTGTGAAAGGGACAACCATTGGGACTGTAACCGATATTGAAGGGAAATTTACACTTAGCGTACCCCGCGATGCAAATACATTGCGATTTTCATTTGTGGGTTATTCGCCTCGTGAAGTAGACATAACAACATTGACTGTTGTTAATGTCGCACTTGCAAAGTCGGCCTTCGATGTCGATGAAGTTGTGGTAACAGCAATGGGTATTAGTAGGGCTACTAAAGCTGTTGGTTATGCAACAACCACTGTTTCTGGTGAAGATATTTCAGCAACACAGGCAGTAAACCCGATGAATGCCATTCAAGGTAAAGTTGCCGGTGTACAAATAACGTCAGCACCTGGTCCTGGTTCAACCCAGAATGTATTTATTCGTGGAGCATCATCATTCTCCAATAATCAACCATTGTATATTGTTGATGGTATACCTTTGATTAACGAGCAAATTCAGACAGGTGATGCGTTAAATTTCCAAGCAGACTTTGGTTCTGGCTTGAATGCAGTTAGCCCAGACAACATTGCGGATATGACTATATTGAAGGGAGCTGCAGCTACTGCTCTTTATGGATCACGTGCTGCAAATGGTGTGATACTTATTACTACCAAGAAAGGAAGAAATACTGAAGGTAAAATGGTTGTTTCTTACGATGGGTCAGTTGGCGTTTCCCGAGTAGGTAGAATTCCTAAAAGGCAATCTCAGTTTGGTCAGGGATGGAGTGGCACCCGTGCGCTTGATGAAAATGGAAACTGGGGAGCCCCGTATGACGGAAAAGATAGGGTTTGGGGTAATGTGGTAGACAATAGTCAGTTGGTTAAACCGTATAAGTTTTTAGAGAATAGAGTTCGTGATTTTTATGACTTAGGACTAGATTATAAAAACTCCGTTTCTTTGAGTGGAGGAGATAATCATACAAATTATTTCTTGTCATTTTCACAGAATAGTGTTGATGGAGTAATACCAACTGATGCAGATAGTTACAACCGTTACACTATTTCTACTAGTGGAAGTCATAAAACTAATAAGATTGAGGTTTCTTCTTCGATTAACTTTAGTAATGAAAAAACAAAAGTAGTCCCTTCTGGACAAGGTGCTTCATTGTTCCGTAGTTTATGGGAAATCGCAGAAGATATATCGATTGTAGATTTGAAAAACTACAAAGATAAGTACTATAAACTGGATGATTATTTCACACCTTATGGTATTAACCCTTATTTCGCTTTAAATGAAAATGGTGCTACCCAAAACAAAAATAAACTATTTGGTAAAGCAGAAGTGAAATATAAGTTTCTAGATAATTTAAGTTTGATGTATCGCTTTAGTGGTGATATTGAAAATTCAACAACTGAAGCTTGGGTTGCTAAATATCAGTTTTCTCCATCTTCTCCAAATTATGGAACCAATGCAGGTTCTGTTGGTAGTTATGAAAATACTAAAAGAACCAGATACGAATATAGTCACGACTTCTTATTGAATTTTGATACTGATTTGTCTAGTGACATTAGTCTTACTGCTTTTTTGGGAGCAAATTTCAACGAACGTGGTTACGATTATGTTTCAGGGAAAATTACTTCAATTGATGTTGAAGGGTATTACAACTTTTCGAATAGTCTTACAGACCCTGTAGCATCTCAATATTTGAGG
>Ga0209723_1005394_pt1 | contig 13193 bp, 10 predicted proteins | sample BiotimSIPDNA_2_FD_185750 | JGI IMG/M metagenome (GOLD analysis project Ga0209723, IMG submission 185750) | Anaerobic biogas reactor microbial communites from Washington, USA - Biogas_R2 time_0 SIP DNA (SPAdes) (version 2) | ecosystem: Engineered > Bioreactor > Anaerobic > Unclassified | place... | reverse complement strand
CCAGTCCCTTGTCGTAATAATAAACACCCCGTAAAAAATGCTCTTCGGCTGTCTCGCTTACAGATTGTCGCGAATGGTGTTCTTCTGATTTCATAATCAAGAAAAATAGTACTGCAATATAAAAAAAAGTGACGTTTTTACAAAATAAAATAACACTTTTATATTACAGGTCCTGCCCGGCCACCTGACTGGCCACCCCGGGGCACAAAAAAGCCGGCATATAACCGGCTTTACCGTGATCCGTCTGGGGCTCGAACCCAGGACCCCAACATTAAAAGTGTTGTGCTCTACCAGCTGAGCTAACGAATCAGGGGCTGCAAAAGTAGCCATAAATTTTTTAACTGCAAAAAAACTCCATATTTTTCTAAATTTGTTCAAAGATCACACATAATCATGATACTCCTTGAAGCATGCTGCACCTCGATTGAAAGCGCTCAGGCCATGTTACAGGCAGGGGCGCACAGGGTCGAGCTGTGTTCGGCCCTTGAATGCGGAGGCCTCACCCCCGTCTGGCTCTCCCGCCTTCGCGACGATCCGGCCCTGAAAGAACCTCTTACCGTCAATCCAATCCAAACGGCACCTTCATTGGGCAATCCGACCCAAACCACACCTTTCTCGGACAATCCTTTGCAACTATCGGGCAAAAGCTTCCTGGACCGTGCCCATGTGCTGATCCGGTGCCGTCCCGGCAATTTTTGTTATTCACAAGCCGAGGTGGACGCCATGTGCCAAAGCATCCGCCTGTGCCGCCAGGTCGGGGTACGGGGCGTAGTCATCGGCGCACTCACCCCCGACGGCAACCCGGACCTCCCTGCCCTCCGGCAAATGATCCGCACAGCCACCGGCAGTGCCCCACTAGACTCCGACACTGCTCCACTCGACACCGGCAGTGCCCCACTGGACTCCGGCAGTGCCCCACTGGACTCCGACACTGCTCCACTCGACTCCGGCAGTGCCCCACTGGACTCCGGCAGTGCCCCACTGGACTCGGACACTGCTCCACTCGACTCCGGCAGTGCCCCACTTCCCAGCGGCAGGGAACAGACTTCTTTCGGCCATGCCACTGCCCGGCCGTTAAGAATCGTCTTTCACAGGGCCTTCGATGAATGCAAATATCCGCTGGAAACACTGGAAATCCTTATATCAATGGGTTTTCACACACTGCTTACTTCAGGACAAGCCCCAACTGCAGAAGAAGGGATACCTGTTTTAAAACAACTTGTCGAGAAAGCAGCGGGCAGGATCACCATTATGGCCGGCAAAGGAATCACCCTGAACAACGTAGCACAAATTGCGATCCAGACGCGCGTACCGGCCATCCACCTCTCCGAGCGCCCGGGATGGCGCAGAATCTCCGAGATTCTGCGCCAAACGCAACAGCAGAAAATCGCAAAATTCTGATCAATAGATAGTTGGATTTTTAACGCCCTGCAAATGGCGCAGAATCCCGGAGATTCTGCACAGGATTTGCGTATATGCGCAAATAGATCTCCCGCGCTTTTTCCTGTACGTGGGACCCTGCAAGTTTATCCAGCCTTCGTATAAAGGCGTCTTTATCCTGAGGGCTGTAACGTTCACTGTTGGCGGAAGTGCCGTGGAGCAGGTCATGGGCGATGTAATTTGAGGGGAAGCATTTGTAACCGGTGTTGATCCGGGAATCCAGAAGGGTGCACAGGCGCGCGGAAAATCCGGCAGGGTCGTTGTGATGTGCAGGGTCCGGGTCGTGGTGCCGCAAAGGGGCAGGGTCCGGGTCGTGGTCCCGCAAAGGCTCAAGGTCGTCTTGTGTGAGGGGATCGCCCACGTGGATATGGACGTTTCCTTTCCATTGGGTGACCCCGGTGAGCATGCTGTTCAGGTCTTCCCCCTCTTCTTTTGTGTAGGGCAGTCCGTCCAGACCCGCAAGCAGTTCCCCGGCCTTAAGAAAGTCACAAGGTTCGTATTCGTAGGAAATAGATACAGGAACAATATGCAGTGAAGCATAATTTTCAACGGGATCCTTTCGTGATCCGCTCATGGCCATCATCTTGACCAATGCCTGGGATGTTTTGTCCAGTCCGTCTTTTGTTCGTCCGTTACGTTGGGCGATCCAGCAGGAATCACCCTCCCTGACACAGGTCCGTATAAATTCACTTAATATATGGGAATTTTTGAAAAGTTCCCTTTTGTTGCCCCGGCGTACCACTTTGAACATTTTGTTGGATCGTGCGATGTCCTCTGCCAGCCGGTTGACGAGCAGGTTGTCTCCGTATGTGATCATACTGGTAGGCATATGATTGAAAACCAGCACCATCTGCAAGAGAGACGAATCCAGGATGATGTCCCGGTGATTGGATACAAAGGTATAACCGGTTCCCTGCTTTATCCGGGGGCTGAAATGGTACGTAAACTTTTCCATGGTATTCTGAATGACCTGCTGGTTGAAAGCGTACATCCATTCCATCTGAAACTGGATTACAGTCTTGACTGTCAAAATTTTCCTTACCGCTTCTTCCGGAGAGATCCCCGGGAATATGACTGAAGCGACCTGGGGAAAGTACTTGTGCGCAGCAATTCGCTGCATGGCCCCGGGTATCTCGCGGTCCGTATAAGGTCTTAAATCTTCAGGGAAATCTTCTATCACGACAAATCAGTATATACGTAACATTTCAATACAGAAACGTTCCTCTCTCAGGTCGTAATCCATCGGTGGTTTCTGCGGAGAACGAGTAAGCAGGCACATCAGAGAGGAAACATAGCCACCGTAACACTCCACATACCCGGCAAGCAATGTGTTCAGTCCGGGATCCGTAAGAAAAGTACCGTAACATGTCCTGAAAAACTGTTCGTAAATGAACCCGTCGGAAAGGAAAATGCCTGACTCCCCTCCAATCTTGTGACGGCATACAATGGTACTGCAGATGGAGTTGGGGATCACCCGTTCATACGCCCTTTCATTTGAGGACAATCCTTCTATGACACGTACAAATTCGTAGTCAGCCCCCAGACATCCCGAGCGGGAATAGATGACAACTCCCATGTCGTGTTTTTCGGTATCCGGATCGTAGCCGTTGGCCTCCATAAGCAATTCGGCTGTAATGAACCCCAGTTTACTGTAAGTGTCCAGGTTCTTGTAATTGTGATAGTCCACACCCATCTGTGCATACACATTGTTCAGGTCCCCGTCCACATCGTGCCCGTTCATGTGTTTTTCCATCGCCGGCATCCGTTCTCCGTCAACAATGACCGAATGGTTGGTTATCCTGCAATAAGATTTGATGAGCATGATCTACCTTTCTTTAGTATATAGCATAACACCGTTAACTCCTCCGAACCCCGTGGAAATAGCCAGAAAACTCTGTTTATGTGACGTGCTCACGGTTGTCTGTATACGTATACGGCCCTTTACCCCGTGATTGACATAGCCCAGGGTTGGCAGGATCTCTTCATTCACCAGAGACTGTGCAGACAAGATGCTGCTCAGCAGGCTCACCGAACCTGAACTGTGGCCGAAATTGCCTTCGAAACAATTCATGGGTACCCTTCTCAGGCCCGCTTTCTCGAGACCTATGGACACCATGTTGTCGTATGAATTCAATCCGACTCCAATTACATTGATAAAGGAGAGGTTCCTGACGATCTCCTCTTCCATGACCTTTTTAATTGCCCTGGACAATGCACCGGCCTGGGGATTGGGGCTTTTTGGAAAACACGGATCTGTCATCATGACTCCTTTCCTGAATTTGATCATCGGAGTGTGATGAAATAATTTTTTATCCTTCTGGAATCTGTCTTCACTGATAAATATTGCACAGGCAGCCGATTCTCCGGGATTGGTACCGTCTCCTTCAATGTCAAACGGCCTGACAAATTTTTTGGAGACCAGGCCCGCATCACGTAACAAAGATATCGTAAACATACTGAGCAACTCGACCCCTATGACAACCGCAAAATCGTACGGGCTGCCTTTGCAAAGAAGGCGGTCTGCCACGATCTGCGCCTGTACCCCGGAGAGCGAGGAATTCATCACCACGTATGGTTTCCCGGGCAATTTCAACTCGTCCATCATCCGTTGAGGCACGTGCCAGGGATACAGCCGGGGATTGGTGGTCTGGGCGGTCAGTTCGCGGAATGAATCCACGTCTCCCTTTGTTGTGCAAAAAATGAAGGCTACCCTTCTGCTGGTAAGGATCTCGTTACGGTAACCATCCGGGTATGTATTGGATATTGCCAATTCAAATACGGCCGACATGGCCTGACGGTATCGGGACATCATATGTGTCCTTGCCCCGCAATAGGGAGCAGCAAGTGTCTCCAGGTCCCGGGGACTGATCAGCCCCGCCATAATGGGCTCGGGCATGCCCCTGAACCCGGCCGGAAACTGTTGAATACCTGTATAACCTGACTTTACGGCCTGATAATTTACCTCTGTGGAGGCTCCCATGGGAGACAGGACAGCATCACCAATTTTATACATCATATAAATACAAAATTATGAAAATTTCCAGAATATGATAATTTTGTAGAAAATCACCGCTATGAAAGCCTCAGTCCTTTTCGGCATTCTTTGTGTCTGTGCCAGTTTATACACCGGTCCTGTCGCCGGAAAAGAGACAAGCCGAGGCAATGATCCGGGTGCCGGCCCGGAGCCGCAGCAGCGGAGCAGCCCGGAGCCGCAGCAGCGGAGCAGCCCGGAGCCGCAGCAGCGGAGCAGCCCGGAGCCGCAGCAGCGGAGCGGCCTGCAACGACGTACGGCCCGCAAGAAAGTGGGCCTGGTGCTGAGCGGCGGCGGCGCCAAAGGCGTCGCCCACATTGGCGTGCTGAAAGTGATGGAAGAAGCCGGCATTCCCATAGATTACATAGCCGGGACCAGCATGGGGGCGATCGTAGGCGGGATGTACGCCATTGGATACAGTCCCGCGGCCATGGACAGCATCATGCGCGCCCAGAACTGGATGGAATTGCTGAGCGACAAAATCACCCGCGACAAACTCTTTTTCACAGAAAAGGAAGTCTCGGACAAATCGCTGATAACCATACCTTATGACAAAGACCGTTTTTATATATCCACCGGATTCCTGAGTGGCGGTTCAGTCATGGACATGCTTTCAGAATACACCATAGGCTACCATAGCATGGAAACCTTCGACGACCTGCCCATTCCTTTTGCCTGCATAGCCTATGACCTGATCACCGGTGACGAGGTTGTCATGCGTGAAGGCAGCCTGCCGCTGGCCATCCGTGCAAGCATGTCCATTCCAGGAGCTTTTACTACAGTGGAAAGGGAAGGACGCGTATTGATAGACGGAGGGGTGATCAACAATTTCCCTGCCGATGTGGTCAAACAGATGGGTGCCGAGATCATCATTGGGGTGGATGTGAGCATGATGACCGAAAAACGCGAAAACCTGAAACGGGGCGAGATCCGTGATGATGACAAGAACAGCCTGATGTTCATTGTCAATCATATGATGGAACGCATGGGCCGGGAAATCTTTGAAAAGAACAAGGGGATGACCGATCTGTACATTCATCCCGACACACATCCCTACACAACGGCCAGTTTCAATACTACGGCCGTAGATTCCCTGCTGATACGCGGAGAGCGGATTGCACGTGAGAACTGGGATGCCCTGCTGGCTGTAAAGGAGCTCATAGGGATCCATCCGGCCGATGACATCAAAATGCCTCCCAACCGCCCCGGGGGATCCCACATCCCTGTTGGGGACAGTATAAAACTGGGGTATATTTTCTTTGACGGGATCACCATGCTCAATGAAAACAACCTCCGGCGGATGCTCCGTTTCAAAGAGTTCAGCACCATAGATGTTGCGACCCTCAGGGAAGCGGTGGACAGGTTTAAGGGTACGGGAAGCTTTTCGTCCCTCACCTATTCCCTGATAGGGGAAGGATCAAGATTCAACCTCACCTTCCACTGCCGGGAACGTTCCCGCAGTGCATTAAGCGTAGGGATACGGTTCGACACGCGGGAAATTGCCTCGGGCTATATCAATGCCGTTTTTGCACCGCGCGATCTGAACGGAGGTATGGTGGAGCTTACAGGCAGGCTCTCGACCAATCCCTTCATGAATATCGGCATTTTTTACCAGGATGCCTGGCTGGGAAAATTCGGTTTGTCCTATACCTACCGGTACGGGAATATGGAATTGTACACCAGCAGGGATACCACCTCGCACAACGTACGTTTCCACAAAAACCGTTTCAATCTTGATGTGGCCAACTTTTATTACAGGAATTTCAATTTCTACCTGGGAGCCCGGTACGAGAATTTCCGGTCCCAGAGTTTTCTCATGGCCAACCAGGCGTCGCTTCAAAAGCAAAATCTCAAGGAAAACCTGATCAGTTACCGGGGCGGTGTCCGATACGACAGCTTCGACAACGCCCATTATCCCGGCAACGGGGTGCAGTTCAAGGCGGAATACGCCCTTTACACAGATAATATGGCCACTTACAAAGACGGGATCCCATTTTCCGCCTTTTCCGCTTCGCTGTTTGTGGCCGTACCTGTTGCCCACCGGGTAACGCTCGTTCCTGCTCTCTACGGCAGATTCCTTTACGGGGAACAGTTTGCCTTTCCCATGCAAAATTTTGTGGGAGGGAACATAGGAGGACACTACCTGGACCACCAGCTTCCGTTTTACGGGTTCCTGCCCACCGAAGTGGTTGACAACAAATTCCTGGCTACCGGACTGGAAGCCCGTTACCGCATGGGAAACAACCATTATGTGTGGGTTAAGGGCAACGTGGCGCGCATAAGCCGCTCTACCCTGGAGCTTATTGAATGGAAAAAGGGAATGTATATGCTGGGGGCGGCCGCTGGATATTCTTACGACAGCCCGCTGGGACCCATAGATATTATGGTGGAATACGGGTTACATCCCGGAGCCAAGTTCGGGGTATATGTCAATCTTGGGAAATATTTCTGACAGGCCTGACCAGGACCTTGTCTATGCGGGCAATATCCATGTCCACTACTTCAATGGATAGCCCTTCCCACAGGAACGTTTCTCCCGTCACGGGGACATGTTCCAGTTTGTCGAGTATAAGGCCGCTGAGCGTATTGTAGTCGTTTCCTGCGGCCAGGTCTTCCATATCAAAATGTTCCAGGAAGGCATAGAAATCACACTGTCCGTCAATGAGGAATGACCCGTCACCGCGCGGGACGATGTCGTGGTCCTCTTTATTTTCAGGCAATTCCCCTATGATAGCCTCCATGATGTCCGAGTGGGTCACCATGCCCTGAATGCTCCCGAATTCATCTGTTACCAGTGCGTATTTGCTGTAGGTGAGCCGCATTTGTTCCACAGCGGCATACACGCTCAGGTTCTCGGGAATGAACAGAGGCATGTGCACGACCGAGCGCAAATCAAATCCTTCTTTGTCGATCGTTCCGAAGAGGTCTTTCATATAGACCACTCCCATCAGCTGGTCCAGGTCTTCGTCGGCGACGGGATAAATGCCGTGCAGGTTCTTGTGCACGATGTCAATGTTCATTTCTATGGGATCGTTGATGTCCAGCCAGATCAGGTCGCTGCGGTGGGTCATTACCGAATCTATGGTACGGTCTCCCAGGTTGAAAACACGTTCCACCAGTTCCTGCTCCACTTGCCGTATCTCGCCGTCTTCCCGGCCTTCTTCTATCAGGGCCTTGATCTCGTCTTCTGTCACTTTGGCTTCCTTAAGGTCGGACAGCCCAAAGAGCATCATGATCCCCCTGGTGCTTTTGGTTAGCAGCCATACGAACGGATACGTGATCTGGCGCAGAAGCTTCATCAGTCCGGACATGGCCCGGGCTATCTTGTCTGCGGCCATCATGCCCAACCGCTTGGGAACCAGCTCGCCCATCACCAGGGTAAGGTAAGTTACCACCGTCACTATCAACACATTGGAGATCCAGTAGGCATTGTTATGCAGTGGTTTCCACCGGGAAAGGAATGCTGCCAGATCGTCCGACAACAACCCTCCTGAGAAAAGCCCCGTGAGGATTGAAATGAGCGTAATCCCGATCTGGATGGTGGAAAGAAAACGGTCATCCGCATGTTGCCTGTATTTACGGGACGATACGAAGGCCATTTCGGTCATCGACAAAATCCCATTCAACAGGATCAGTGCCAGAATAACAATTATTTCCATATCATTTTTTGCGAATCATTTTCCAGATAATGTATCCGAACGCCAAAACGCCCAGGCCCAGGAGTACCCAGGATATCTGGGAAGTATAGGCATGTACCTTTTCCATAAGCTGGTCCTTGGGCACCACACTGTGCAGGGAATACCCTATGACGGCCAGGATGGTATTCCAGGCACATGCCCCCAGCGATGTGTACAGTACAAAACGGCCCAGCGGCATCCTGGCCAGTCCGGCCGGGATGGAGATCAGCTGTCGTACGGCAGGCACAAGGCGCCCAATCAGGGTGGAGACGTTCCCGTATCGCACAAAGTACGACTCGGCTTTGATCATTTTCTGCTCATCCAGCAACAGGGCGTGCCCCAACCGCGAATTTACAAATTTATAGACAATGGCACGGCCTATCCATATGGAAAGTCCGTAATTGATCAGGGCTCCGAGCAAAGCGCCGGCCGTTGCCGAAAGGACCACAAGAAAAAAGTTCATTTCGCCGGCGGCGGCCAGGTAGGCGGCAGGCGGCACCACCACCTCGGAAGGAAAGGGAATAAAGGAGCTTTCTATGGTCATCAGCAGACCCACCGTCCAGTAATTGAGGTGTTCCAATGCCCATTGTATGAATGAAAAGGATTCCATCAGGCGGTATTGATAAGTGTTTCCATGCGGGCCGAGGCTTTGAGTCCGTGCCCCGTGAGGGAGACCACCACCCTGTCGCTTTGCTTCAGGCGCCCGTTGTATTGTTTGATGGCCGCAACCGCTGCTGCCGAGGTGGGTTCAATGTAAACGCCCTGGAGGGCCGAGGCCTGCAAGGCTTCCACAATATCGAGGTCACTTACGGCAACCACATCCCCGTCTGTCTGCGCTACAGCTTCCAGGATCTGGTCCATCCTGGGAGGAATGCGGATGGCAATGCCTTCGGCCAGCAAAGGGGAGGCCGGGAGTTCCGGGGTCTGTTTTCCTTCCCTGTTGTTTTTCAGGGGGCAGCAATGTTCGCTCTGAACGGCTACCAGGCGCGGGTACCGGCCAATCACGCCCGAACGTTTCATTTCCTGGAGTCCCAGCCAGATGCCCAGGATCTGCGATCCGCTTCCTACCGGAACAAAAATATAGTCCGGTGCTTCCCAGCGGGATTGTTCCATGATCTCATATATGACGGTCTTGGTCCCGTGGAGGAAATACGGATTCCGGGTATGGGCCGCGTAATAACTCTCGCCGGCTGCCTCTTCGGCTGCCCGGGCGCAATCGGATCGGTTCCCGGGAATTTTGTGCAGCGTGGCGCCGTAGGTCCGTACCTGAACGGTCTTTGCCGAGGAGTTTCCCGCAGGCATAAAGATCTGTGCCCTTATCCCCGCCAGTGCGCAATAAGCGGCAATGGCACAGGCCGAGTTACCCGAGGAGTCTTCGACAATACTGCGTATGCCGAGCTCCCTGCATTTGTTGATCATCAGGAAGGCTCCGCGGTCCTTGAAAGACCCCGTGGTCAACAGGAAATCCATCTTGGCCATCACCTGTATCCCATAGAAGACCATGGGATGCAGCGGGGTGAAACCTTCACCGAATGTAACTGCAGATGAGGGATTGCGTAAAGGGAGAACGCTGGCGTAGCGTTTGAGATTCTCCGGTCCCCGGAACCGCGAAGGATCGCAGGTAAAGGTATCGTTCAGATCAAGGAAACTGCCACAACGGCATCGCCAGACTACATCGTCTTCAGGGTATTGGGTACCGCAGGCAGGACATATGAGGTTGGCGTTCATTATTGCCTAAAAATTTAATTTTTCTCCTTCGCTGTGAGCTACAATGGCGGCTCCGGTCATGTCTCCCCAGATATTGACCGAGGTACGTATCATGTCCAGCGGTTGCTGCACCACCAGCACCAATCCTATGCCTTCCAGGGGCAATCCGACGGCTTTGAGTACAACGGCCAGCATGACCAGGCCGGCCAGCGGGATTCCTGCCGCCCCTATGGCAGCCATCAGACTGGTCAGGACAATGATGATTTGCTGCACGATGGTCAGTTCAATCCCATAGACCTGGGCAATGAAAATAGCCGTCACACATTCAAAGAGTGCCGTTCCGTTCATATTGATGGTATTCCCCAGGGGAAGGCAAAATCCGGCAATCTTTCTGGACACACCGGCTTTTTCCTGGATATCACGCAGGGATATGGGAAGAGAAGCAGCCGAAGAAGCGGTGGTAAAGCCTGTCAACAGCGCCGTACCCATCATTTTCATGAAGGTAAAGGGATTCTTGCGGGTAAGAAGGGTAAACAGTCCGGGGATGGTAAGCAGTCCGTGGAGCACGCATCCTCCGGCTATGATGGCCGAATAGATACCCAGGCTTCCGAACATCACACCCAGGGCTTTTGGGTCTCCTGCCTGGGCCCCCACCATATTGGAAGCCACGCCGAACAGACCTATGGGGGCAAAACGGATCACCAGGAAGGTGATCCCGATCATCACTTCGTAGATCCCGTTGAAAACGTCTGTCAGGAGCGTCTGGGTCTTTTCCGTGGAAACGTTGATGAAAAAACCGAACAATATGGCAAAGAAGATCACCGGCAGCATTTGCCCCTCGGCCATGGCCTGAACGATGTTGTCCGGAACGATGGCCACGATCTGGTCCATAAAGGAATTGCCCGTGGCGGCTATGTCCGTAACCGTTTCCTGTAAACGCAGGTCCACTTTTTCGCCGGGCCTGAAAAAATTCACCAGCAGCAGGCCCAGTGTAGAGGCCAGTAACGTGGTCACAACATACCAGGCAAAAGTCTTGCCGGCTATACGGCCCAGGTCGGCCGCCTTGCCCACACTGCAGATTCCCATGATAAGGGCACTGAATACCAGTGGTATAACCACCATCTTCAGTCCCCTGAGGAACAGATCCCCTGCCCATTTGGTGTAATGTATGTATTCCGGGAAAAGGATCCCGAACAGGATCCCCAGCAGTATGCCCGTGAGGATCTGCCAGTGCAATGCCAGTTTAAACCTACGCAATGAAACCGATAATTTCATTCTTTTCAACCATTGCGCCGTGTTTGGCAGAGATCACTGTCAATTTACCGTCTGCAAGTGCCTTTACGGGCTCCATCCCGTAATATGTCTGGATATAACAAAGAATATCGCCGTCCTGTACTTTGGTTCCCACTACAGGCTCTTTGGATTCCCCGGCGGCAGCGATCTCCCAGATCACCTGCCCTTTGGCAGCTGCCTGAACCGGCTGTGCCTGGGGGTATTGTTGTAAGACTTTGTCTACGTCTATCTTAGGCATTTCTATGACAGGACGTTCCGTTACAACGGGTGCCTTGGCCTTTTCACGGGCTGTTTCCAGTTCTTTCTGGAAACGTTCCTTGGCTATGCCGCTCTTGTAGTCACGGTACTGCCGGTCGTGCATGGCCAGTTCAAAGAGTTCTTCGTCGTCTTGTCCAAAGTCCCAGTTGTTCTCTTTCATTTCCTTTTTGAACTCTTCCAGGGCATCGGGATACTGGCTCTGTGGATTTCCCGTGAAGAATTCCTTGGCCTGATCCCTGGCAAGTTCCATGATCTCCGGGGCCAGTTCTCCGGGGAGTTTTCCGGTATATCCCAGGATCATGTCCCAGGAATTCTTGTCAATGGTTTTCCAGCGTTCCTCTCCCTTGAGCATATGCATGAGATTCATCAGGGCAATGTTCTTTACATATTGGCTGAAAGGTGTTACCAGCGGGGGGTATCCCAGTTTGGGCCATACGTATTCCACTTCCTGGAACAACATGGTCACCAGGTCATCCAGTGTCAGTTCCTTCTTGCCTGCTGCCCTGAGGGACATATTGATGGCATTGTGGAATCCTTTCAGATCGGCCATCATGGAGCCCATCATGCCGCCGGGCAACCCACAACCCACCAGCAGCGAAGTCATTACCTTGTTACCCGGATCGATGAACATACCCAGAAAGTCATCCATGAAGGACTGTGTCATCGAACGTGCTTCCATGTATGCTTTCATGTTGATTTCCTTCACCTTGAAACCGGCATCCTTCAACATGGCCTGGACGGTGATCACGTCGGGGTGGACCATGCCCCAGCTCAGGGGTTCCATGGCCACATCCACCACGTCAACTCCGGCTTTGGCCACTTCCAGCATGGATGCCATGGAAAAGCCGGGGCCTGAGTGCCCGTGGTACTGGACTTTTATATGCGGGTATTTGGTTTTGATCCCGTGGGTAAGTTTTCCCAGCATGGTAGGACGACCCACACCGGCCATATCCTTGAGTGCGATCTCGTCTGTTCCGAATTTTACCAGTTCATCTACAACCGATAAATAATAATCTGCCGTATGAATGGGAGAATGTGTGATACTTAAGGCAGCCTGCGAGATCATCCCTGCCTCCTTGGCATATTTAACCGAAAGTTCCAGGTTGCGGGGATCGTTCAATCCGCAGAAGGAACGCGCGATATCTACGCCCTGTGCCTTTTTTACCTTGAACATCAGCCTGCGCACATCGGACGGTACGGGGAACATACGTATCCCGTTCAGTCCCCTTTCAAGCATCTGGGTTTGAATTCCTGCGGCACGTAACGGTTTTGTCCATTCCCTCACAGCCACGTTGGGGTTTTCACCAAAAAGCAGGTTTACCTGTTCAAAGGCACCTCCGTTGGTCTCTACCCGGTCAAAACAGCCCATTTCCACTACCAGCGGGGCAAATTGCTTTAATTGATGCACCATGGGTACGTATTTGCCCGATGACTGCCACATATCCCTGTACAGGAGACAAAACTTGATTTCCTTATTCTTTGACATATCTACTCCATTATGTTGTTAAACCTGCAAATTTAGGTTATTTCCGGCACATTTTCACATAAGTTCCGGAAAAATCCAAATGAAAAGATGATTCAGGGTTATTCGGGCCAGCCCGACAAAGTGGCTGTTATGGGAATGTCGGTAGCGATTCCCCTGAAGGTCAGGGTGATCTTGTGTATGTTGCCCGGGGCAAGGTACCATAAATTGGTGGGAATTGTCAGTTCTTCACTGGTAGAAGTTTTTATTTTCAGGATCAGTTGTGCATTGTGTGACGGGATCATCACATTCCCGGCAGAAGAAT
>Ga0209723_1005390_pt1 | contig 13198 bp, 7 predicted proteins | sample BiotimSIPDNA_2_FD_185750 | JGI IMG/M metagenome (GOLD analysis project Ga0209723, IMG submission 185750) | Anaerobic biogas reactor microbial communites from Washington, USA - Biogas_R2 time_0 SIP DNA (SPAdes) (version 2) | ecosystem: Engineered > Bioreactor > Anaerobic > Unclassified | place... | reverse complement strand
ATCTCCCCCCTCCCGGAATATCCTCGTGGACAAAGATCCGTCTCGGTTGGCTCAACCCGGAAAAGATGCGGCTGGTCAACCCCGGAGAATCTCCGGAGATCCTTCTTGGCCCACTTTCTGAGAAATCATCCGCTGTGCTCGCAGTAAAGATCCCCCTTACGGAGCATACCTACTACCTGGTCGAAAACAGGAGGAAGGCAGGTTCGTTCGACATCGCCCTTCCATGTGAAGGAATACTTGTAATGTACTGTGACGACAGGATCGCCGAGTGCAGGCACGAAAAAGCCCCGGTGAAGCTCATGAATGCAGACCCCGGCATCCCGTTTCTCAGGGGTGCGGCCTTCCGTCTCCCGGACAGGCCCGTGTTTACCGACAGGGATAATGGAGTCGAGATCACCGTGATGGAGCAGGAAGGTCCCTCTGCACGAATACGAATACGCAGAGAGAAGTAGCAGGCTGCCGGTCAAAAACAGATATGGCACGGGGCTCACACCCGTTTCCGGCATGCTTACGGACGGGGAAGAAGTGTGCCGTTATCTCCCACCCGTTTTTATAAAAATCCGTAAACGAGGTGATCGAAAATGTTGGGAGCAATAATAGGAGACATTGTAGGATCGCGATTCGAGGGCACAGGCCTCCAGAAAAAGGATTTCGACCTCTTCACGCAAAGATGCCGTGCAACTGACGACACCATAATGACCCTCGCCGTGGCCAAGTCGATAATGGAAACCGTGAAAACCATCGAATTGCCGGTACCCGGTACGGGTTCAGACGATGACTTCCACCGCCTTATCGCCAAAAACGCCGTACTGTGTATGCAAAAAATCGGACGAAAGTACCCGTACGCCGGCTACGGGGGAAGGTTCGGCGGCTGGCTGTTCACACTCGATCCAAAACCATACAACAGCTTCGGCAACGGTGCGGCAATGCGGATCAGCCCGGCAGGGCTGGCTGCCCGCAGCGAACAGGAAGCTGCAAGGCTTTCGAAAACCATAACTGCCGTCACCCATAATCACGAGGAAGGCCTGAAAGGTGCGGAAGCTACCGCTATTGCCGTTTACATGGCCAATACCGGCTTTTCGAAAGATGAAATCAGGGAAAAAATCACAAAGAATTACTATCCACTGAATTTCACAATCGACGGCATCCGCCCCACGTTCAGGTTTGACGTTACCTGCGGGGGAACCGTTCCACAGGCAGTCCAGTGCTTTCTCGAGTCCGAGTCCTTCGAGGACGCCGTTCGGAACGCCGTCTCCCTTGGAGGAGACACAGACACCCTTGCCGCAATAACCGGATCCATCGCCGGACCCTTTTACGGTATCCCCGATGACATCCGAAATACTGCCCTGACCTACCTGGACGACTACCTCCGCGCCATGTACGAGGAATGGGAGACTTTCATCGGGAAGGGCAGTGGCCCTTCAGGAAGTTGATAAAAGAGTTCTAGCCGAAATCAGGGTAAAATTTTGAAGTTACTGTGTTCTTTGGATTCTGTGAAAAATAGACTTCCCTTCCTTATCGATCAGGGAGACACGCACATGGGCCAAAAGATCAGAATATTTCTGGTTTTTTTCTGAAAACAGTTTGACAAACATATCCTGAGTAAATATATTAGAGTATATTATATTTAGGTAATTTTACACTGTAATTCCATAAATACATTCGACACTGATTTACAGATCCTCTTCCCAAAGTCAGACTACAGGGACGAGGACCCGAAAAAATAATATTGAAAGGAAGCGCAGGAATGCCCCAGCTTGAACACATCGAAGCCATAGAAAAGAGGCTCTGGAGCGCGGCAGACACCCTGCGGGCGAACTCCAACTACGCCGGCAACGAATATTTTCTTCCCGTGATGGGCCTTGTTTTTCTGCGCCATGCCTACAGCCGGTTTCTTTCAGTCAAGGACGGCATCGAGGCGGGGCTCCCGAAAAGAGGTGGCAGATCCCGGCCTTTGACGAAAGAAGACTTCTCCCAGAAAAGCTCCATCTTCCTGCGCCCTCAGGCTCAGTTCGACACCCTCGTATCCCTCCCGGACAGCGCCGACAGGGCCAGGGCCATCATTGACGCCATGGAATCCATAGAGGCCGACTATGAGAGTCTTCGGGGCATCCTGCCCAAAAACGAATACCAGGAACTGGACAACGCCGTCCTCGGCCAGCTTCTTCGTACGCTCAACCCGGAAGAACTCAAGCGGGTCTCCGGCGATGTTTTCGGACGCATCTACGAATACTTCCTGACCCAGTTCGCCGACCAGAAAGCCCACGACGGCGGGGAATTCTTCACCCCCGTCTCGCTGGTCTCCCTGATCGCCAATGTTATTGAACCGGGCGGCGGCATTGTGCTGGATCCCGCCTGCGGTTCCGGAGGCATGTTCGTCCAGAGTGCGAGGGTGGTGGAGCGGCGTCACGAAAATCCCACCGAAAAACTTACCTTTTTCGGCCTGGAGAAGAACGCTACAACCATCCGTCTTGCCAAGATGAACCTCGCCGTTCATGGCCTCGAAGGGGACATGAAGAAAGCCATCACCTACTACGAGGATCCCCATGAACTGCTCCGCAAAGCTGATTTTGTCATGGCCAATCCCCCCTTCAACGTGGACGAGATCGACGCCGACAAGGTGAAAAACGATCCCCGCCTGCCCTTCGGGCTGCCCGGTGTCAACAGGAAGGGCAAGGTATCCAACGGCAACTATGTCTGGATCAGCTACTTCTACAGCTATCTGAACGAACGGGGCAGGGCGGGGTTCGTTATGTCCTCCCAGGCCTCCAGCGCCGGGCGGGATGAAGCCGCTGTCCGCCGGAAACTGGTGGAAACCGGTGATGTGGACATCATGATCGCCATCCGCTCGAATTTCTTCTACACCCGCACCGTGCCCTGCGAGCTCTGGTTCCTCAACCGTGGCAAGCCTGAAGCCCACCGGGACAAGGTTCTGATGATCGACGCCCGGAATGTCTACCGCAAGGTCACCCGGAAAATTTACGACTTTTCGCCGGAACAGGAGCAGAATCTCCTGGCCATCGTCCGGCTCTACCGGGGAGAGACCGAACGCTACCTCGACCTCGTTGCGGAGTACTGCCGCCGCATGCTGGCAGAAGGAGCATCCTGCTTCTCGGCTCCTGAGGAAAACGGCGGGACGGTACAGCCGCTGCCGGATTTCGCCGCATCCATCGAAGGGCTTCGCAGCGCGGCGGAACCCTTCATTAGCACACTGCCCGGCGACGCCCCCCACGTAGAAGCCCTTCGGGAACTGGACGCCGCCCTCCTCACATTCACCGGGGACGCGGAGGCATTCCGGAAAACTATCGCCGAAGAACAGGCGGCATGGAAACACCAGACAACGGGCAACGGTGAACTGAAGAAAGCCGTGGACCGTCTTGCCTCTATGGCGGGAACCAGCCGTGATCTAGTCAAACAGACGGACCTGCTCTTCAAGCTCGCCTGCCGCCTGGTCGAAACCTGCGAAAACGGGTGCGGCGCCCGGGAAAGCGATGTTTGGGCGGCCCGCGCTGTCGCCCGTTCCCGCAGAGACGCCGACGAAGCCCGGTCTTTGGCCGTTGAGCAGCTCAAACAGGTGCGCTACTTCTGGAAACAGGCCCGCTGGCTGACCGAACGCTTCCCCGACGCGAAACTCCGCGACGTGGAAGGCCTGGTCAAACTGGCGGACCGGACCGAAATCGAAGCCAACGACTGGAGCCTCACCCCCGGCCGCTACGTCGGCGTGGCCCCCGAGGAAGAGGACGAGAACTTCGATTTCGAAGAAGCCCTCAGGGAAATCCATGTCGAACTGGAAGACCTGAACGCCGAGGCCGTGAAACTGGCCGCCGCGATAAAGAAGAACTTCGAGGAGCTGGGAATATGACCGATGCCGGACTGCTTGCGGCCCCCGAAGGCAAGACCCTTGAATTCAAGCAGGACCTCTCTTCCCCCAGAAACCTTCTCCGGACGCTGGCAGCCTTTGCCAATACGGCGGGCGGCAGGGTGATCATAGGGGTGAAGGACAAAACCCGGGAAGTGCTGGGGATAGACCAGCCGCTGGACGAAGAGGAGCGGCTCTGCAGCCTGATTGCCGACTCCATCAGCCCCAGGCTGGTGCCCAGTGTGGAAATGATCACCGTGGACGGTAAAACCCTGCTTGTGATAGAGGTGTTCCTGAGCAATTCCCGCCCCCACTATCTCCGCTCCGAGGGGCCGGAAAACGGAGTGTACGTCCGCCTTGGCTCCACCAACCGCAAGGCCGACCGGGAACTCGTCGCCGAACTGCGCCGCTCGGCCGAAGGCGTCTCCTTTGACGAAACGCCCCTTCCCGGGCTGACCCTTGAAGCTCTTGACACGGAGGCACTCAAGAAGGCCTTTGAAGGCATCCGGCCCATAGACGAGCAGAACCTCCTGACCCTGAGGCTGGCTGTCAGGGAGCAGGGCAGGATCGTCCCCTCGCGGGGCGGCATGCTGCTTTTCGGCCGGAACCGCACGGAGCATTTCCCCGACTGCTGGGCGCAGTGCGGCCGCTTTTTGGGGCTGGACAAAGCCCGGATCTTCGACCATATCGAACTGGAAGAACCACTGCCGGAACTTGTGGATTCCATTCTGCTCTTTCTCAAAAAACACGCCATGCGGGGAGCCGATTTTTCGGACATCCGGCGCCGGGACGTGTGGAGTATCCCCCTGGAACCCCTGCGGGAAGCGGTAATCAATGCCCTCGTCCACGCAGACTGGTCCCAGAGGGGCGGCCCTGTGCGGGTTGCCTTTTTCGACGACCGCATCGAGATAGAAAATCCGGGCATACTGCCGCCGGGAATGACCGTGGAAGACATGCGCCGCGGCGTATCGAAAATACGCAACCCCGTCATCGCCCGGGTGTTCCGGGAACTGAGGCTGATAGAGCAGTGGGGGTCGGGCGTTCCCCGGATCTTTCGGGAGACTGCGGCCGCCGGTTTTCCCGAGCCGTACATTACGGAGCTTGGCTTGCGCCTCCGTTTTGTGTTTCCTCTGAAAGAAACCGTGCGGATACAGGACGGCACGAAACCTGAGCAGAAGGCACAAGTCGAAACAAAGTCACGGCTAGAGTCACGGCTAGAGTCACGGCTAGAGTCACGGCTGGCAAGCAGAATCATTCTTTTGCTTCGGGACAATGCCGCAGGAAAGGCGGAACTGGCCCGTTTGCTCGGGCATGCAACCGTTTCGGGTGAACTGCATAAACAGATCAGACGGCTTCTCGGCCTTGACTGGATAGAAATGACCATCCCCGATAAACCGAAAAGCCGTATGCAGAAGTACCGTCTAACCGAAAAAGGTAAAGCGGCGCTGGAGGAAGAAAAATGAGGCTTGGAGAGGACAAGTTTAGGACCATTGGGATAGATTTCTCCTCTTGCCTATTTTTCCCCACTTTCTTCTTCATTGGCGAAAAGGAAAATTTGAAGGAGTATTGTAAATGAGCTGGCCATTGATACCAGTGTGTGACCTTTGTGAGCTTGCAGTTGACTGCGTTAATAAAACAGCTCCGACAGTAGAGTATGAAACAGAGTTCAAGATGATTCGAACCACTAATGTTAAAGGTGGTTTTATAGATCTTAACGAGGTTCGATACGTAACCGAAGATGTTTTCAAAAAATGGACCAGACGATCAAAACCACGATATGGAGACGTTGTTCTCACAAGAGAAGCTCCCGTTGGTGAAGTGGGAAGATTCACATCTGAGGATGAAAAAGTATTTCTAGGTCAGAGGCTTTTCCACTATCGACCCAATCCTCAAAAGCTCGATTGGAACTTTTTGGCATACGCTCTGCAATCACCACAGGTTCAGGGAAAATTCAAGGGTATGGGCTTTGGCGCGACTGTTGATCACGTGCGAGTTGGCGATGCCGAAAAACTTCCAATACCCTATCCGCCTCTTAGTATTCAACAGAGGATAGGTAGCGTACTCTCCGCCTACGATGACCTGATCGAGAACAACCGGCGGCGGATTCAACTGCTGGAACAGGCGGCGCGGCTGCTCTACAAAGAATGGTTCGTCCACCTCCGCTTCCCCGGCCACGAACACACCAAAATCGTTGACGGCGTGCCGGAGGGGTGGGAAAAGAAATACGCTCCCGAAGTTATCGCTTTTAATCCGATAGAAAAAGTCAAAAAGGGAACTTCGATAAAGTATATTCCGATGTCGGGGCTCTCTACTACAAATATGACTATTGATTTATGTGACTCAGAAATTCGAACTACATCAACATCAGTCCGCTTTAGAAACGGAGATGTACTTTTCGCACGAATTACACCCTGTCTGGAAAACGGGAAAACCGGTTTCGTAAATTTCCTGGCTGCAGATGAGATTGCCTGCGGATCAACCGAATTTCTTATTCTTCGCGGTCGCTTTGTAAGTCCTTTTTTCACCTATTGCCTCGCAAGAACACACGAATTCCGGGAATCAGCCATAAAAAGTATGACTGGTTCATCGGGGAGGCAGAGAGTTCAACCTGGGTGTTTTGATGAATTTGTTATTGCACTACCGAAGACAATTCTCCTTCAACAGTTTGATGAATATGTCTCTCCACTTTTCACGCAGATTGGCTTGCTTGTTCGAGAATCTAACCAACTTTCCAAAGCCCGCGATCTCCTCCTGCCCAAACTGATGAGCGGGGAGGTGTCGGTTTGAAACTGAAAGAGATATCAATAAAAAACTTTCGAGGTATTCGTTCTCTTCATCTACCCCTCGATGACCTGACGGTGCTTATTGGCGAGAACAATACTGGCAAGTCATCCGTATTGGAAGCTATCCAGCTTGTGCTGACGCGCGGTTTCGGCGTACGACGCGGTGGCCAGTTCACCGAATACGACTTCCATTTGAAAGATGCAATCGTCACGCCGCAGACAGCCGAGCCAATCGTAATCACCCTACATTTCGCCGAGGAACAGGAGGGCGAATGGTCTGATGCCGTTGTCCAGCAGATGAGTGAAGTGATTCAGTTGGATATGAAAAATGGATTGAATCATATCTGGTTGCAAGCCAAGGGCGCTTTCCAGATGGAATCGGCATCGTTTGAAACCAAAAAGACCTTTCTCAATTCCAATGGAGCGGAATTGTTTCTCAAGAACGCGACGCCACTCAATTTGATTTCTCGGTTCGTGCCCCTATTCTTCCTTTCGGCGCTACGAGACGTCTCCCGGGAATTCGGGCAGCATGGACAGTTCTGGACCGGTTTTCTAAAATCAATCCAGCTGCCCGACGAGCAACGGGAAAAGATCGAGGAAATGCTCCGGGAGGTCAATACATCGGTCATCAGTGCGAATGCTGGTTTGACTGAGGTCACGAAAAAGATAGCCGATGCCGGACGGCTTGTCCCGCTTGATTCCGCCGATCCCGTGGCGTTGGAGGCGATCCCAACCCGAGTCTTCGACATGGTTGGAAAAGTCCAGGTGCATCTGAAATCTAGTTGTGGCGCTAAACTTCCTCTGCACCGTCATGGCGAAGGGACCCAGAGCCTTGCCGTGCTTATGCTCTTTCAGGCCTTCGCAGTTGCCAACCTTTCCGAAGCCTATGCCCCGGAATCCGAGCCAATCCTGGCGTTGGAAGAACCCGAGGCGCACCTTCACCCTTCTGCGATTCGTTCCCTTGGCCCTTTTCTGGAAGCGATGTCCGGACAGATTCTTGTTTCGAGCCATTCCGGTGATCTTATCTCAGGGGTTCCGCTCATGGCGTTGCGCAGACTGTACAAACAAAATGGGGATACGAAAATTGGCCAAGTGAAGAGCGGGATTTTCACGGACCGGGAACTTCAAGCTATCGACTATAGTATACGCCTCGCAAGGGGGCATTATCTGTTTTCCCGATGTTGGCTTCTGGTGGAAGGCGAATCGGATTTCCACCTCATGCTGTTGCTTTTTGAATTGATGGGGCACTTGCAAGATCAAGTCAGCTTCTCTGTTTTGGAAATAAGCCAGATCATCGACAAGGGCGAACCACTTATAAAATTAGCCAAGGCACTTGGCATTCAGTGGTTTTTGATGGTAGACGGAGATCATGCGGGAAACGATTATTTGAACCGCGCAAACAATCACCTTGCGACAGACGAAAGCCTTTCGGATCGTGCTCTGGCATTAACTCATGCCGATATCGAACATGAGTTCTGGCATAATGGTTATGACGGTTTTATCCAAAATATGGTGAGCAATACACGCAAGAGCCAGATTGAGGCTGAGGCTGCGGACGACGAGGTTAACAAAAGAAAACTGCTGATTAAAGCGGCCATCAAGCAATCGGGCGGAAAACCGTCCTTCGCACAAGCCTTAGTGAATGAGATTCGGCAACGTGGTGGAGTTGATTCCATCCCACAAACAATCAGGGACATTATTACCCGTGTTGTTCAACTGGCCGGAGGTTAAAAAACATGATCGATTTATCATCACTGAACGAAAACCAGCGTGAGGCGGTGTTATGGGACAATGGTCCTCTTCTCGTTTTGGCCGGTCCCGGTTCAGGTAAGACACGGGTGTTGACTTGCCGGATCGCTAGAATTTTGGAACAATCCGCCGGGCAGCACTTCCGGATTCTGGCGCTGACTTTCACCAACAAGGCTGCTGCTGAGATGCGCAGCAGGGTTGAGGCACTGGTTCCCGGCGAACTTGGCCGGGTCCGGCTCACCACCTTTCATTCATACGCTGCCGAACTACTCCAGCAGCATGGCAACCATCTCAACTTCCGCCCCGATTTTCAGATTCTCTCGAACGATGCAGACCGGGAAGCACTACTGGATGATGTTCTCGGCCGGATTCACAAGGATTTGGCATATTCCTTGCCCGGCCATTTCAAGGCCGCCCAGCTCCTTCCGGCGGTCACCCAGCTTCTGGAGCAATGTGTTCCTCCTGATCGAGCGGAAATTCTGCTCCAACAAGAGAACGTGGAAAACGCCATTCCTTTGGCCCGTGTCTACACTGCCTATCGGGAAGCGCTGCGCGAAACAAACGCTCTTGATTTTCCAAGCCTGATCGCCGAGTCGCTTGACCTCCTTACCCAATATCCCTTCCTGGCGAAGCATATCCGCAAGGTTTACAAGCATATACTTCTTGATGAATTCCAGGACACCAACCATACCCAATACAAGATTCTTTCGCTTATCGCTCAGCCAGACCCTACCACGCTCTTTGTTGTGGCCGATGACGATCAGATAATCTACCAGTGGAACGGCGCAAGCCCCAAAAGGATTCAGGCGTTGAGGGACGATTTTGGTGTCTCCGAGCTGCAACTTCCGGAAAGCTACCGCTGTCCGCCCTTGGTCATTAAGTTGGCCAACGCACTTATTGCAAAAAATCTCAACCGATCTGCGGGGAAAAAACCGTTGAAGGCGGTCAAACAGGGTGAAAGTAGTGATGTGGTACGGGTGTATCAATTTAGCAACGTAGATAAGGAAGCCGAATGGATTGCTCAAGACATATCACAGAGAAATACTAAAGAGAGAAAAAAATGTGCCGTTCTCGCCAGGACCAAAAAGCTTCTGGACTTAGCTGGACAAAAACTTGAGGAGGTCGGGGTTCCAGTCTATTTTGCTGCCCGCAAAGATGAATTCAAAAGCGCTCCCTTGAGGATGTTGCATGCCATTCTTCGCTTAGTTAACTCAACGGAAGACAAGCATTCACTCGCAAGGCTATCCAAGGCGTTTTACGAACTGGAAGGCATCAGCATCGAATTGGCCCCCGTACTTTCCCGCGCATCTGCCGACGGGAAGGACTTGTTACGTTCTTGGCTTGCTGAGGTTAAGCGCAGCGAATTTTTGGAAAAAGAAACTCGGCTGTTGGTTGAATCCGACATCAAGCCGCTTTTGACTTCGTTGAATTACCTAGACTTCGCAGACAAATTGCTGAAATGGGCCGAAGCCTGTCAGAAATCATCGCGGCCGGATGAAAACGCTTTCAATGAGTTCGAAGAGGAGCGTGAAGTCTGGAATATACTTTTAACCGAAATAACCAAAAAATTCGAAGGGGAGGATGTGAGCCTGCATCAATTACTACATGAACTCGACCTCACATCTAAAACACCACCTAAACCGCCAGAAGCTGTTCCCTGCTTTACCATACATGCCTCGAAGGGAATGGAATTCGGAAACGTATATCTAATGGGCCTAGTTGAGGATCAACTTCCCAGTTGGGCCGCCGTCAAGAAAGGCGATAATTCCCTTGAAATGCAGGAAGAGCGCCGGAACTGCTTTGTTGCCATCACTCGTGCCCAGGAAAGCCTCACTCTGACTTTCTCAACCCAGGTTTTGGGGTGGACAAAGCAGCCTTCTCGTTTCCTTGGCGAAATGGGAATTGAGCTATAGACGAGGATGGTTGCTCTGTGATGGCCCTTCCCAAATACACCGAATCCACCCTCGTCCAGCAGACCACAGCCGAATACATGGAGCATGTACTCGGCTGGGACTCGGTGTATGCCTACAATGCTGAGGATTTCGGTCCCGATAGCCTTTTGGGCCGTAGCTCCGACCGGGAGGTCGTGCTGTCCCGCACCCTGAGGAAAAAACTCGAGGATTTGAACCCCGGCCTGCCTCCCGAAGCCTACGAAGACGCCGTCCGCCGGATTGTCTCGGTCTCCGCGTCCCAGACGCTGCTCGCAACCAACCGCGAGAAGTACGACCTGATCAAGGACGGGGTGCAGGTTTCCTTCCGCAGCGCAAAGGGCGAGCGGGTGCGGCAGCGCCTGAGAGTACTGGATTTCGACCACCCGGAAAACAATCATTTCCTCTGCGTGCGGGAACTGTGGCTGCGGGGCGACCTGTACCGCCGCCGGGCGGACATCGTCGGTTTCGTGAACGGACTGCCCCTGCTGTTCATGGAGCTGAAAAACGTCAGCAAGGACATCCGGGCCGCCTACGAGCAGAATTTCCATGATTACAGGGATACCGTTCCCCATCTTTTCCATCACAACGCGGTGGTGGTGCTGGCCAACGGCGTGGATGCCAGGCTCGGTTCGGTCACCAGCCGATTTGAGCATTTCCACGAATGGAAGCGTCTTGCGGAGGACCAGCCCGGGGCGGTGGATATGGAGACCCTTCTCAAAGGGATGTGCGAAAAGAGGAATTTCCTCGACCTTGTGGAGAACTTCATCCTTTTCGACGACTCCGCCGGCGAGCCCCGGAAAATCCTGGCCCGGAACCACCAGTTTCTTGGCGTCAACCGGGCTGTTGAGGCCGTCCGGGACCGGACGAACCGAGGCGGCAGGCTGGGGGTTTTCTGGCACACCCAGGGCTCGGGCAAGAGCTATTCCATGGTCTTCTTCACCCGGAAGGTCCACCGCAAGCTCGGCGGCAATTTCACCTTCCTGATCCTGACGGACCGGGACGACCTGGACACCCAGATCTACAAGACCTTTGCCGGGTGCGGGGTGGTGGACAACGACCGGGCGCCCTGCCGGGCATCGAGCGGCGAACACCTCGCCCGCCTGCTGGGGCGGCACCAAACCCACGTTTTCTCCCTGATCCAGAAATTCAACCAGCCCCTTGCGGAAGGCGAAGCCTATTCCCTGAGGGACGACATTATCGTCATCACCGACGAAGCCCACCGGACCCAGTACGGAACCCTGGCCCTCAACATGCGCAACGCCCTGCCGAAGGCGGCCTATATAGGCTTTACCGGCACGCCCCTGTTCACGAACGACGAGATCACCCGCCGGGTGTTCGGCGACTATGTCTCCACCTACGACTTCCAGCGCGCCGTAGAGGACAGGGCCACAGTGCCCCTGTATTACGACGCCCGGGGCGAAAAGCTCGGAGTGGCCGTGGGCGACCTGAACGAGCGGATCGCCGAGAAGCTGGAGGAGTTCGAGGCGGAAAACGTGGACGTGGAGCAGCGGCTGGAGCAGGAGCTCAAACGGGAATACCACATCATCACGGTGGAAAAGAGGCTTGACCAGGTGGCCCGCGACTTTGTCCGCCATTATTCTTCCGCCTGGGAGACGGGCAAGGCCATGCTGGTCTGCATTGACAAGATTACCTGCGTCCGGATGCACCATATGATACGAAAACATTGGGATAACCGTATCCGCGAGCTGGAAGGGGAACTCGCCCAGGCTTTGGACGAACAGGATGAGCAGTACCGGCGGCGGCAGATCGAGTGGATGGCCGGAACGCAAATGGCGGTGGTGGTAAGCGAAGAGCAGGGAGAGGTCGAGAAGTTCCGCAGGTGGGACCTGGACATCACACCCCACCGGCGGCTGATCAAGGAAGGCATCGACCTCCCGGAGGCCATGCGGAACCTGCCGAAGTACCGGAATATGCAGAGGCTGGGCCTGGACGATGCCTTCAAGGCCGGGGAGCATCCTTTCCGGATCGTTATCGTCTGCGCCATGTGGCTGACCGGCTTCGATGTGCCCAGCCTTTCCACCCTGTACCTGGACAAGCCCCTCAAGGCACACACCCTGATGCAGGCCATCGCCCGGGCGAACCGGGTGAACGAGGGAAAGAACAACGGGATGATCGTGGATTACTGCGGCATACTGAAGAATCTGCGCACAGCCCTTGCCACCTTTGCGGGGACTGCCGACGGAGGCCGGGACGGCAACGGGAAAGAGAACGAACCTGCACGGCCGAAGGAAGAGCTCCTGGCCGAGCTTGCCGAAGCGGTCGGGTTCGTCCGGTCGTTCCTGGAAGAGAAGGGAGCCTCGCTGGACGGAATCACCCGGCAGAGGGGTTTTGAAAGGAACGCCGCGATCCGCGCCGCAAAGGAAGCGGCAAACGAAAACGACGAGACGAGGAAACGGTTTGAAATCATGTGCAGGGCCGTATTCACGAAATTCAAGGCCTGTTTTTCCGTTGAAGGCATCAATGCCTTCCGGGAGGACCGGGACGGGATCAACATTGTCTACTCAAGCCTGCAGCAGGATAGGGAACAGGCGGATATCACCGCCATCATCCGGCAGCTCCACGAGGTGGTGGACGAGGCAATCGAGACGAAAGCTCCCTCCCGGGTCGGAGAAGGCTTCGGACCCTACGACATCAGCGCCATAGATTTCGACCGGCTGAGAAAGGAATTCGAGCGCAGTCCGGCCAAGCGGACCACCGTGCAGAATTTGAAAGCCGTCATCGAACAGAGGCTGGACCGCATGCTCCGGCACAATCCCCTCCGGACCGATTTTCAGAAGCATTACGAGGAGATTGTCGAGGAATACAACCGGGAAAAAGACCGGGTGACCATCGAAAGGACCTTCGAGGTACTCATT
>Ga0209723_1005386_pt1 | contig 13200 bp, 14 predicted proteins | sample BiotimSIPDNA_2_FD_185750 | JGI IMG/M metagenome (GOLD analysis project Ga0209723, IMG submission 185750) | Anaerobic biogas reactor microbial communites from Washington, USA - Biogas_R2 time_0 SIP DNA (SPAdes) (version 2) | ecosystem: Engineered > Bioreactor > Anaerobic > Unclassified | place... | reverse complement strand
GCGAATGAACGGTATATCGCCATGTTATATATAATGTTCGTATTAATACGAACATTATATTTTTTTTCGTATCAACAATATGCTTTTTTGCGAAAAAGACTTCCTGTTGACCCGGCTAAAGACTATAATGAATTTATCAAAAACAGTTCGGAAAGAGTTTTTGCTTTTTATTTTTAGGAGGAGAAGGAGAAAAATGAAAAAAATATTTGCAGTTGCGGTAGCGCTAATAATGGTGCTGACTCTGTCATTCGGTCTTGTGGGCTGCGGTGAAAGCGAAGAGGAAAGTGAAACACTGAAGGTGGGCTTCCTCTATCTCGGTACGGCACAAGACGGCGGATTCACTCAGGCTCAGGATGAGGGAAGAGCAGCCATGGAAAAACATTTTGACGGTGCAGTTGAGACTATGACCGTTGAAGAAGTTGATGAAGACAAAGATGCAGTCATAACAGCAGGCAAGAATCTGCTGGATCAGGGATGTCAGGTGATAATAGCCGGAAGCTTCGGTTTCATGGACGGCATGGAAGAGCTGGCCAATGAATATCCGGATCAGTATTTCCTCCATTTCTCAGGCAACAAATCCAATGACACCAATTTTGACAATTTCTTTGGGGCCATGGAAGAACCCAGATATCTGGCAGGTATAGTTGCGGGCATGACCACAGAAACAAACAAAGTGGGATATGTTGCAGCATTCCCATACACAGAAGTGAACATCGGAATAAATGCATTTGCCCTGGGAGTTCAGTCGGTAAATCCCGATGCAGAAGTAAAAGTCGTATATATCAATACATGGTATGACCCGACTAAAGAAAAAGAAGCAGCGGAAGCCCTTCTCGATCAGGGATGCGATGTCCTTGAGCAGCACTGCGATACAGTAGGCCCGACAGAAGCTGCAAGAGATGCAGAAGCTCATTCCATAGGATACAATCTTGATATAGGCAAGGATTATCCCGAAACATTCATGACAGCTCCTATCTGGCACTATGATGCATATTATATCCAGGTAGTACAGGACATAATGGACGGAAAATTCAAGCCGAGCCAGTACTATGGAAACATGGCTGACGGATTCGTTGACCTGGCTCCTCTGGCTGATTTCGTTTCAGACGATATAAAGGCAAAAGTTGAAGAAGTAAAAGCAGAAATAGTTGCAGGTGATTTTGCTCCTCTTTCGGGTGAAATACAGTTTACAAACGGAGAATACTGGTGCAAAGAAGGGCAGACACTGACAAGAGAAGAAATATGGCTTGACGAGCTTCCTCTTGTGAAAGGCGTTACTTCATCAGAATATGAATAAGGATTCGGAGGACTGACAGTGCAGAATATTGCAATTCAAATGGAGAAGATCACCAAATCCTTTGGAGCACTGAAAGCCAATGAAGATGTAGATCTAACTGTAAGAAAAGGCGAAGTGCATGCCCTTCTGGGCGAAAACGGAGCCGGGAAATCAACATTGATGAATATGCTGTCGGGGATATATATCCCCGACAGCGGTTCTATCTTTGTGGAAGATCAAAAGGTTACTTTTACATCTCCCAGGGATTCCATAGGGCTGGGGATCGGAATGATCCACCAGCATTTTAAATTGGTGGATATCCTTACTGCAAAAGAAAATGTGGTAATGGGACAGAAGGCAAAAAAGGGCAGCAGAGACAAGGATCTTTCCAAAGAAATAAGAGATCTCTCCGACATGTACGGTCTTGATATAGATCCGGACAAAAAAGTATACCGTATGTCCGTGGGAGAAAAACAGACACTTGAAATAATAAAGGTGCTCTACCGTGGAGCACATATACTTATACTGGATGAACCTACAGCGGTACTTACTCCCCAGGAAATCGAAAAGCTCTTTCGTATAATAAGGAATATGAGGGACCGGGGATGCGCTGTTGTTATAATAACCCACAAGCTGAACGAAGTAATGGAAATAAGTGACCGGGTGACTGTCCTTAGAAAAGGCAGAGCTGTGGCCACTGTTGATACGGCCGATGTGAATGTGGGAACACTTATAGAGATGATGGTAGGCAAAAAAGTCGATCTGGCCATAAAAAAAGAAAAAGGACAGGAGGCGGGGGAACTGCTTACAATGGACGGAGTTGAGGTCAGGGACAAGGACGGCAAAAATGCTCTTGAAAACATAAGCTTCGAACTTAAGGGCGGAGAGATACTCGGTGTTGCCGGTGTGGCAAAAAGCGGCCAGAAAGAACTTTGCGAGTGTATCGCCGGACTGGTGAAAACAAGTAAAGGGCGTATATTTTTCCAAGGAGAAAACATAGTGGGCAAAACTCCCGGAGATATAATAAATCTGGGTATCCGTATGGGATTCATACCTGAAGACAGACTGGGCATGGGTCTTGTGGGAAGCATGGATATAGTCCATAACATAGTTCTGAAAGACTATAAAGGGCAGCCGGGAATTTTCCTCAAAAGAGGACCCTGCGCCAGAAAAGCGGAGAAAATAGTAAAAGCTCTGGATATAATGACTCCGGACATATATACTCCTGTCAAAAAACTTTCCGGAGGCAATATACAGAAAGTACTGCTGGGTCGGGAGATAGATTCAGATCCGAAAGTACTTATAACAGCTTATCCGGTAAGGGGACTTGATATAGGTGCATCATACAAAATATATGATCTTCTGAATGAACAGAAGCAAAAAGGTGTGGGTGTCCTTTTCATAGGTGAAGATCTGGATGTTCTCATGAGCCTTTGCGACAGGATAATGGTCCTTTGTCAGGGAGAAATAACAGGAATAGTTGATCCGGACCAAGTCACAAAAGAGGATATAGGGCTGCTTATGACAGGCGGGCCTTTGGAAGAGGAGGTAGAGCATGATAAAAATAACTAAAAAAGCAGCTCTTCCGAAGAAGCAGGAAGCCGTTATCCAGGTGATCGCCATAATTCTCTCTCTGGCTTGTGCAGGGATAGTTATCCTTGCCATGGGATATGATCCCTTGGAAGCATACTACAGGATAGTTGAAGGATCGGTAGGCTCCACCATGAGGATAGAGCAGACCATAACAAAGGCCATCCCTCTGATTATTGTTTCCATGGGTATACTGGTCGCCTTCAAAATGAAGTTCTGGAATATAGGCGGTGAAGGACAGATAATGATGGGAGCCTTCGGAGCCGCCCTGGTGGCACTGAATTTTCCGGACACCCTTCCCGCACCCATCATGATCCTTTGCATGATGGCAGCCTCCATACTGTGCGGAGCCATATGGGCCTTCATACCGGCATTTTTCAAAGCACGCTTCGGTACCAACGAAACGATATTTACATTGATGCTGAACTATATAGCCATCAAGTTCGTTACATATCTTCAGTTCGGACCATGGAAAGATCCGAATTCGGGAGGGTTCCCAAAGATCGAGACCTTCAGCCAGAATGCCCAGCTTCCTGATTTTCTGGGAACACACAGCGGATGGATAGTGGCGATCCTTTCGGTGGCTTTTTTGTATGTTTATATAAACTATACAAAAAAAGGCTACGAGATATCTGTTGTAGGAGAAAGCCTGGAAACGGCAAGATATGCAGGTATGAATATAAAAGCCATAATAATAAGTGCCATGCTGGTTTCCGGAGGTCTTTGCGGCCTGGCGGGAATGATACAGATTTCCGCGGTGGAAAGAACTCTCACATACAGCATTTCCGCAGGATATGGTTTTACTGCGATCATAACTGCATGGCTGGGCAGACTGTCTCCTCCCATAGTGATGATCGTATGCATATTGTTTGCCATGCTTCTGCAGGGCGGTGCATATATACAGGTGGCCATGTCCATACCTTCATCGGTGGCTGATATGATACAGGGCGTGATACTCTTCTTCGTTCTGGGCAGCGAATTCTTCATGCAGTATAAGATCTCTTTTATGAAGAGACCGGGCTCAAAAAAGGAGGTGGCATAGTATGGAAAGTTTTCTGGCGGCAGCCATAGTTGCGGCGATGCCTCTTCTTTATGCCACAATAGGCGAAATAATTACTGAAAAAGTAGGCAATCTGAATCTGGGCGTTGAAGGCATGATGCTCATGGGAGCTGTTGTGGGGTTCATTGCAGGCCATACAACAGGAAGTCCTCAAATAGCCGTTCTGGCGGCATGTGCGGCCGGTGGTGCCGGTGCGGCCATATTCGCAGTGCTTACCGTTTCATTAAGAACGAATCAGGTCGTAACGGGTCTCACACTTACGATTTTCGGAACGGGATTTGCAAATCTTGTGGGAAGAAGTTATGTGGGAGTGCCCCTGACTCCGGCAGTAAGGGACGCCTTTGACAGCATTGCTATTCCCGGACTTTCTCAGATACCTGTTATAGGTCGGGCACTTTTTGATCAGGATATCCTTGTTTATATGGGATTTGTACTTGTGGCAGTTACTGCATTTTATTACAATAAGACAAGAATAGGACTGAATGCCCGGGCAGTTGGCGAAAACGCCGCCGCAGCCGATGCATCCGGAATAAATATTTCTCTTTACAAATATGTTAATATAATAATAGGCGGAGCCCTTTGCGGACTGGGCGGTGCATATATGTCCCTGGGGACCATACCTGTCTGGCAGGAAAATGTTGTGGCTGGCAGAGGCTGGATAGCAGTTGCTCTTGTAATATTTGCATCATGGAAATCCATAAAGGGTTTTCTGGGGGCACTTCTTTTCGGAGCCTTAAGTATAATAGGATTCAGACTGCAGGCCATGGGGATAAGTGTTTCCCAGTATCTGGTGGATATGATACCCTATCTGGCGACTATAATAATAGTTATTATAGGTACACATAAAAACCGTAAGGAAGATCTTCCGCCGGGAGATCTGAGTAATCCTTATTTCCGTGAAGAGCGATGATGCCGGTTGGATAAATCAATGCGGAGATTTTAAAATGGCAAACATGTTCAAGAGAACCAAAAGGGATCCCAGGATAGTTCCAAAGAAAAAAACTTTTGCCGGCCGTATGGAAGGGCTGAAACGCAGTTTTAGAAGGAGCTCAAGAAAAAATCCCTGGAAGCAGAATAAAAAGAGAAAATCGGTGCCGTGGGCAAAAATCATGGCACCGCTGCTTATTGTTATGATACCCGTGGCTGTCATGTATGCCGGTGACAATGTTTTGCTCCGCACAACGTTCCTTTATAATTATCATCTGAATTCCACAGAGGTCCTCAGTGAAGAGATGGTATATGCCGAAAATGAAGACGTGGCCAAACTTTTCAGTGACTACATGATGGGTAAAACCCATGAGTTTCGTATGAAAGAGAATCTTGAATATATGCCCGAAGAACTGTTCAACGAAAAAGATGCCCTGACTGTAAATAATATAAGAGATACCCTTGACAGGGAGGCATATGCTGCAGGGATCATCCTGATACTTATAATAGGGATATATATATATCTTTGCAGAAAAAAAGAAAAAGATCTGCTTCTGAAAAATTATTTTTATTCTATTATCGGGTTTGCGGTGCTGGGGATACTTGACACTTTGACAGTGGCCCTAGGGCCGCTGCGCCGGGCCATACACGGAGACCTCAGTTCTTTTAACTTCCCCAAAGACGATCTGCTCATCAGGATACTGGACACTTCTTTTATGTGGCGTTATTCGCTGTTTTCGATCCTTATTGCAGCAATAATGATGGGCATCGGTCTTTATATAACTTTGGCTGTTGCAGGAAGACATCATATGTTCAGGAGGTAAAATGCTTACAGGGGAAAAAACCGATATGCACCTTCACACATGGTATTCCGATGGCAGAATGTCTCCGGAAGAGGTTGTGAGATATGCAAAGGAAAAAGGTTTGAACAAAATATCCATTACTGACCACGATGGGGTTTTCGGCATACCGGAGGCTCTGGAAGCGGGCAGAAAATACGGCATCGAATTAATACCGGGGATAGAACTGTCGGCTGCGGCTTCCGGAAAAGGAGTACATATCCTCGGTTATTTTATTGACCATGAAAACAGGGAACTTCTGGAAGCATGCCAAAGGGCAAGGATCAATAGAGAAGAAAGAAACAAAAAACTTCTGGATGCTTTGAGGAAAAAAGGTTTTGGCCTTGAAACAAAAGACATGGTTTTCAGAGAAGGACAGGATTATTTGGGAAAACCCCAGATTGCCAGGGCAATGGTGAACAAAGGATACATAAAATGCGAAAAAGATGCTTTTGTACCGGGAGGCATATTTGAAGAAAAGGAAATAAGAAAGATAAAAAAAGAAAAAATAACAGATGATGCAGCCATAAGTGTTATTAGTGGTGCCGGGGGGAAGGCGGTGCTGGCACATCCGGCAAAGATAAGACATATAGGCGAAAGAGAAAGCTCTGAATTCGGTGAAAATCTGGAGAAGCTTCTGAAAAAAATGAAAGATAAGGGGCTTTTCGGACTTGAATGTATATATCCTGAGCATTCAGAGAAGGAAATCCGGATGTTTCTTGAAATAGCAGACAAATTAGATCTGGTACCCACAAAAGGCTCGGATTTTCACGGAAACAACACTTGACAGAAAAGTGACATTGTTGTAACCTTTTGTTATCGTAAAATATATAAGGTCGATAGAAGGCCTTGTATTGGAAATGTGAATAGTGATAACAAAGAAAGAGGAGGACCGATGTTAAAAGAAAAGGCGATAAAGGCCGGATCATTTCTGGTCGTTACGGTCAAAAGACTTTTAACGGGGGCAGGGGATAGGATAAAAACAATAGACTTGGCAAAAGTCAAAGCTTTCTTGACACCGACAGAAATAATAAAGAATCTAAAAAACGGTCTGCATTCACTTCTGAATGAAACAGATATATTTCATCTTACTTTACCGCAAAAGAAAAAACTCGGGGTTTTCGCTGCGGTCATTTTTATTTTTTCCGTAACGGCAGGATGGGCTGCGACTTCCCAGGCAATCGACAGGCCTTTTGTATCTGCAGAAGGAAAGGTAATGGAAACCCCATGGGTCATATCCGTTGAAGGAGAAAAGAAAATAGTGGCACGGAGCAGGGATGCAGCCCGGCTTATCATGGATGGAGTAAAGCAGAATTACGTATGTGAAAAAAACCAGATCATAGATGTCAAAATAAAGGAAGATATAAAGATCCGTGAGATGGATATAAAAAACGGTCAGCAGGAACCTGATATATGTGATATAGATGAAGGGATATGCCGGATCACAGAAGAAAAGGCAGTAACGGTTGCGGTAAAGGAAATATGCACTGCAAAGAAAGAAACAAAATATAAAACTATATACAAAAAAACCGATTCTCTTCCGGCCGGAACAAAAAAAGTAAAGACTCAGGGGTCCAAAGGCCAAAAAGAGGTGGTTACTGAACTTATAAAAGAAAACGGCAAGGTGATCGAAGAAGAAGTGCTGGACCAGCAGACCATAAAAAAAGCGAAGGCTAAAGTCGTGCTTGTGGGCACCGCTGAAAGTTCATCCTCATCGTCCTCATCGTCTTCATATTCTTCCGGTTCTTCATACTCAAGCTCAGGAGGCTCTATTGACAATTACAGTGGCACTCTGGGAAGACCTCTTTCAGGCATGAGACTTCTTTCTTCATTCGGCATGAGATGGGGAAGGATGCATTACGGCATCGACTTGGGCGGAAGCATGGGAACTCCCATTTATGCATCCGAGAGCGGAAAAGTCACACAGGCCTGTTACTCGGGCACATACGGACTTATTGTAAAAATAAGTCACGGTGGCGGACTTGAGACAAGATATGCGCACTGCAGCAAGGTCCACGTAAAAGTCGGACAAAAGGTTTCCAGGGGACAGAAGATCGCTTCCATGGGAGCAACGGGAAATGCCAGAGGAACACATCTTCATTACGAAGTAAGAGTTAACGGCGTAGCCAAAAATCCTTTCAATTATCTGTGATTTATTGATTATGCCAATTCGATAATGTATAATGTTCCAGACAGGTGTAAAACCTGTCTGGACTTGTATTTGAACAGACATATCACATAAAGGGAGCAGTTGATGAGCTTAATAAAAAAGCATCACAAAAAAAAGATAGCGGCAGCAGTGTTTGTTGTTTTTGTTTTTTCTATTGGGCTGGGTTGGCTTATGACTGAGGGACCCATAGAAAGACCGCTGGTGACGGCAACGGGGCAGGTGATGCAGCATCCTTGGGTAATAAAAGTGGAAGGCAAAGAAGTTGCGATCCTTTCCGGTGAAGAAGCAGCCCGGCTCACGATCGAAGGCATAAAGAAACAATATGTTTGTGAAGAAAACAAAATACTTTTCCTGAAGTTCAAAGAAAAAGTGAGAATTGAGAGACTTGATGCAGATAACGGATGTGATACACCTGGACTTTTTACCATAAACGAAGCAATAAAAAGGCTTACAGAGGGCAAGGACCCCCTGACTGTGATCTCGGGAGAATTGTGTGAGGATATCCGGATAACCAAATGTAAGACCATCAGAAAAAATGTAACATCCCTTGAGGCAGGTACAGAGAAGGTAAAGAAAAACGGGTGCAGCGGCAAAACAGAAATAAAGACCAAAATAATAAAAGAAAACGGTAAAGTCGTAAGCAAAGAGATAATCGAGAAGAACGTTTTGACAAAGGCCAGCAGCAGAGTGATACTTGTGGGTACTGCGGGAGCCGACCTTAAAAACACAGGATCCGGTGAATTTGGCAGGCCCCTTTCATCAATGAACATTATATCGGGATTCGGACCAAGAGGCGGAGCTTTTCATGACGGCATAGATATAGGAGCCGGATACGGTACTTCGATCTATGCATCGCAAAGCGGTTATGTGCTCCAGGCGGGAGAATCAGGATACGGATGGGGAATAATAGTAAAGGTAAGGCACAGAAACGGCATGACTACCATATATGCTCACTGCCGTTCAGTGGATGTCAGAGCAGGGCAATCCGTAAAAAGAGGACAGAAAATAGCTGAAGTCGGATCCAGCGGAAACGCTTCATCTCCCCATCTTCATTTTGAGATATGGAGGGGAAGCAGCCTTTCCACAGCGGTAGATCCAATGAAATACTTATAATAGAATCGGGCATTAAGAAAATCTACAGATCAAAAGTTTGATATACGGGGATATGTGTATCAACGGGGAGAAAAAATGGCTTTTTTTAAAACCACAAGAGAAGATATAAAAACAGTGCTTGAAAAAGACCCGGCCGCAAGGAACGGATTTGAGGTGTTTCTTTGCTGTCCGGGAATATGGGCAAGGATGTGGCATATACCGGCACATTTTCTTTATAAGCACAACATCAAGCTTCCGGCCAGGATAATTTCTCAGATGACAAGATTTTTTACCGGGATAGAAATACATCCCGGAGCCACCATAGGCCGGAGATTCTTCATTGATCATGGCATGTCTGTGGTCATCGGTGAAACAACTGAAATAGGAGATGACGTTTCCATATATCAGGGTGTGACCCTTGGCGGTACCGGCAAGGATACAGGCAAACGGCATCCCACCATCGGTGACAGAGTGATAGTGAGTTCGGGGGCAAAGGTCCTTGGTCCCTTCAAAGTGGGAAACGATGTAAAGATAGGAGCCGGATCGGTAGTACTGAAAGAAGTGCCTGACGGCTGTACAGTCGTGGGAGTTCCGGGAATAATAGTGAAGAGACCGGGACAGCATACAGAAGAAATGAACCAGGTAGATCTTCCGGATCCAACCACAGTTGAAATGGAATGCCTGAGAAGACGTATAGTAATGCTAGAACAAAAAGTTAAGGAGCTGGAAAATGAAAATATACAACACTCTGACGAGAAGTAAGGAAGATTTTATTCCCGCTGACAGCAGTGAGATCAAAATATATGTCTGCGGACCAACGGTATACAACTATTTTCATATCGGTAACGCGAGACCTTTTGTTGTTTTTGATACCCTGAGAAAATATCTTCAATACAGGGGAGAAAAAGTCCGGTTCGTTCAGAACTTCACCGATGTGGACGATAAGATAATAAACAAGGCAAAAGAAGAAGGGGTAAGTGCTTCTGAGATAAGCGAAAAGTACATTGAAGAGTATTACAAAGATGCCGAGGCTCTGAATGTGGCAAGGGCAGATTTTCATCCGAAAGTAACAGAAAATATAGATGAGATAATAAAATTCGTAAAAGATCTTATAGCCAAGGGATATGCCTATGAGGTGGACGGAGATGTTTATTTCAGTGCGAGAAAATTCAAAGACTATGGTAAACTTTCAAAACAGAACATAGAGGATCTGGAATCGGGAGCCAGGATAATGGTGGAAGAAAAGAAAAAAGATCCGCTGGATTTTGCTCTCTGGAAGGCAAGAAAACAAGATGACGAAATAGCATGGGAGTCTCCCTGGGGCATGGGAAGGCCCGGCTGGCACATAGAATGTTCCACCATGTCAAAAAAATATCTGGGAGACACTATAGATCTGCATGCGGGTGGACAGGACCTTACATTCCCTCACCATGAAAACGAAGTCGCCCAGTCAGAAGCCCATAATGGCAAACCTTTTGCAAAATACTGGATGCATAACGGATACATAACCATTGATAATGAGAAAATGTCCAAATCCAAGGGCAACTTTTTTACTGTAAGAGACATTCTGAGATCCTACAGCGGAGAAGACATAAGATTTTTTCTTCTTTCCGGGCATTACAGGAACCCCATAAATTTCAGCGATGAACTTATGGAACAGGCAAAAAACAGTTTGGAAAGGATAAGAAATGCAAGTCTCAATCTTAAGCATCTGATCAAAAACGGCAGTGGTACCATTACGGAGGAAGAAAAAAAGAAAATAAAAGACATGGATAAATACAGGCAGATGTTCATATCCGCCATGGATGACGACCTTAACACGGCAGATGGCATCACGGCGGTATTTGAACTGATCACCGAAATAAATACGGCACTTAAGCAGGCCGCCAGCAGAGAATTTGCAGAGAAGTGCCTTGAAACACTTATGGAATTCTGTAATGTTTTGGGGTTTTTGCAAGACGGGCAGGAAGAAGATGATGCAATTGATCCTGAGATAGAAAAGCTCATTGAGGAGCGCCGGCTGGCCAGGCAGAAAAAAGATTTCGCCAGGGCAGATGAAATAAGAGATATGCTGAAAGCAAAGGGTATCACTCTGAAAGACACTCCCCAGGGAGTCCAGATAATAAAGGAGCAAGGCGGTAATGACCACTGACCTTTTAAACAGGGATACAACGGCACTGGCTTTTGTTGGGGATGCCGTTCAGGAACTCTATATAAGAAAGATGCTTTTTGAGAAAGGACCCCAGAAAACCAGCAGGATGCATAAGAATGCTGTTATGCACGTAAGAGCAGACGGTCAGGCAAAGGCCATAAAAGAGATATTTGGAGATCTTACCGAAGACGAGAAGACACTGGTCAAAAGGGCCCGCAACAGGCGAAGCACCAGCAGACCTCAAAATGCGGCTCCGGTAACATATAAATGGGCCACGGCGTTTGAAGCTCTTATAGGATATCTTTATCTTACGGGAGATACAAAAAGACTGGAGGAAGTATTAGGAAAGGCGGTCGGCTGTATTGTCGAAGAAAACCAGAAATAAATTCCGGGATATGGTGGGCGACTACTATATGACCAACAGGGAAGTAGATAAAGAAAACAGAAGGCGCCGGGAGGAAGCAAAGAAAGCAGGCGAAGAAAAAAAATCCTGGGTCCCTACTGAAAAAGTCCTTCTGGCGGTAATAATAATAGGAGCCATAGGAATAGTTATCAAATATTTAGTTTTTTAGGAGGAACAGATATGAGCAGGGCTGACAGATTGTTTATTGACATGTGTGAAGATATACTTCAAAACGGATTTTCCACAGAGGGACAAGAGGTAAGAGCCAGATGGGAAGACGGTACGCCGGCTCATACAATAAAAAAATTCGGCGTCATAAACAGGTATGATCTTTCCCGGGAGTTCCCCGCATTGACCTTGAGACCTACAGCGATCAAGTCTGCAGTGGATGAGCTTCTTTGGATATGGCAAAAGAAATCCAATAATATAAATGATCTTAATTCACATATATGGGATCAGTGGGCCGATAAGGAAGGATCCATAGGAAAGGCATACGGCTATCAGCTGGGAGTCAAATATAGATTCGCCCAGGGAGAAATGGACCAGGTGGACAATGTGATATGGCAGCTCAAGAACCAGCCCTATTCCAGACGCATAATGACAAATATATTCAATTTCCGTGATCTGCTGGAAATGGGACTGGAACCATGTGCATATTCCATGACTTTTAACGTTACAGGTGACAAACTGAATGCCATATTGAACCAGCGTTCCCAGGATATCCTTGCGGCGAATAACTGGAATGTGGTCCAGTATTCAGTGCTGGTACACATGCTTGCCCAGGTCACCGGATTCAAAGCCGGGGAGCTGGTGCATGTGATATCGGACGCACATATTTATGACAGGCATATACCGATCATAAAAGAACTGATAAAAAGACCCGTTTACCCGGCACCGAAATTCAAACTTGATCCAAATATAAAAGATTTTTATGAGTTCAAAAAAGAACATGTAATAATAGAGGACTATGAAAAAAATCCCCAGATAAAGGGGATACCAATAGCAGTATAAGGAGACTTGTCATGAAAGCAATAGTGGTAGCAGATGAAAACTGGGGCATAGGCAAAGACGGTAAACTTCTGGCTCATCTGCCCGGCGACCTGAAATATTTCAAAGAAAAAACCAAGGGGAAGACTCTTGTGATGGGTAGAAAAACCCTGGAATCACTGCCGGGCTGCAGCCCTCTTCCTGATAGAAAGAATATAATCCTGACCAGTGATGACTGCTTTGAGAAAGACGGATGTGTGGTATGCAACGGTATGGACCAGTTTTTTGATGAGATATTCTTTGATGACGGACAGGACGTTTTCGTGGCCGGAGGGGAATCCATATATGAGCAGTTCCTCCCATACTGTGAAGAGATATTCGTTACCCGCATAATGGAGACTTTTGATGCCGACAGATACTTCATAAATCTGGATGAGTCCGAGGATTTTATAAAAACCTGGAGCAGCGATATCTGTGAAGACAAAGGAGTCAAATACAGATTTGAAAAATATGAAAGAAAATAGCAGGAATACGGGAAGCCCCGGCAAAGAGAATATACTAATCGGCAGAAATGCTGTTTCAGAAGCCTTATCGGCGGGAAGAGAAACGGCTTTTATAGTGGCTGCAAAAAGATCGGAAGGATCGGCAAAAAAAATAATCGCTTGCGCAAGAGACAGAAACATTCCTGTCAGGTATGAAGAAAA
>Ga0209723_1005384_pt1 | contig 13206 bp, 8 predicted proteins | sample BiotimSIPDNA_2_FD_185750 | JGI IMG/M metagenome (GOLD analysis project Ga0209723, IMG submission 185750) | Anaerobic biogas reactor microbial communites from Washington, USA - Biogas_R2 time_0 SIP DNA (SPAdes) (version 2) | ecosystem: Engineered > Bioreactor > Anaerobic > Unclassified | place... | reverse complement strand
TGCGAGATGCTGCTTCTGGTGAGTACTGGTCCCCAAGCTGGATGCCAACGCGTACCGACCTGGATGGATACGAGTGCCGGCATGGTATGGGGTATTCCAACATAAGGTCAAAAAAATCTGGCATTAGGGCAGCCATGCGCTATTTTGTGCCCCTGTCCGAATCATTAGAGATTTGGGATATTACCCTAACCAATGATCGGGCTGAAGTTGCTTCCATCGACCTGTTTTCTGCGGTTGAATTTGCACTATGGGATGCATTGGATGATTCTACGAACTTTCAGCGCAACTTGAACACAGCCGAGGTAGAAGTGCCTGACATGGCTGATGGTTCCTTCTGCGCTGCACCGGAAGGCACAACCCTCTTTCACAAAACAGAATACCGCGAACGCCGCAATCATTTTGCTTACTTTGCCTGCTCAGAGCCTCTTGTGGGTTTTGATACCCAGCGGGAGTCTTTTCTTGGCCCGAAACGCGGCTGGGATGAACCCCTGGTTGTTGAAAAAGGTCAGGCTACCAATTCTATTGCACATGGTTGGCAGCCTATTGGCTCACATCATTTAAAACTAAAGTTAAACCCAGCAGAAAACAAGCGCATCATCTTCCTGCTTGGTTATCATGAAAACCCTAAAACTTACAAATTTGATCCTGTAGGCTCAAACATGATCAATAAACTTGATGTCTGGCCAATCATCCGGGAATACCTTGAGCCAACTCGCGTGGATGCAGCTTTCTTAGAATTGAGAAGGCATTGGGATGACTTGCTTGGCAAATTTACGGTTCAAACGCCCGATATTCATACTAACCGTATGGTCAATATCTGGAATGCGTATCAGTGCATGGTGACATTCAACCTGAGCCGTTCAGCTTCATATTTTGAGAGCGGTATTGGGCGGGGAATGGGCTTTCGCGATTCCAACCAGGATTTGCTCGGTTTTGTGCATATGATTCCAGGGCGAGCCCGTGAACGGATACTTGACCTTGCAGCTACCCAACTGATGAATGGTGGCGCTTTTCACCAATATCAACCCCTGACAAAAAGGGGTAATAACGATGTCGGCTCGGGCTTCAATGATGATCCGCTGTGGCTGGTCTTGGGAACAGCTGCTTACATCAAAGAAACGGGTGATTTTTCAATACTTGATGAACTTGTTCCTTATGAAAACCAAACCGGCACTGAGCTGCCGCTTTATGAACACTTGCAGCGAGCCATTCAGTATATCCTGGACAACTTAGGCCCGCACCATTTACCCTTGATTGGCAGGGCAGATTGGAATGATTGCTTGAACTTAAATTGTTTTTCAGAAACACCTGGTCAATCCTTCCAAACCACAACCAACCAGGAAGGCAAAGTTGCCGAAAGTGTCTTCATCGCTGGGCAGTTTATTTTGGCCTGCAAAGAAATGAGTGAACTTTCAAAGCATTATATTGGTAATAAAAACCGCGAGTTATTTGTAAAACAACCGCAAATATTCTACGAAGAAAAAGCCGCAGATATGGAATCTGTTGTATGGTCTGCTGGATGGGATGACACTTGGTTTAGGCGTGCCTATGATGCCTTTGGCGAACCAGTGGGTTCCCATTTAAATAAAGAGGGAAGAATTTTTATCGAACCACAGGGCATGTGTGTGATGGCGGGTCTAGGCCTTGAAAATGGCAAAGCAGCCCAGGCACTTGATTCAGTGACAGAGTATCTTGCCACGCCCCACGGCATCGTACTTCTAAACCCTGCCTTTACTTATTACCATCTCAACCTGGGTGAAATCTCAACTTATCCTCCCGGCTACAAGGAGAACGCAAGCATATTCTGCCATTCTAACCCTTGGATCATAATCGCTGAGACCTTGATTGGACGAGGAGACCGGGCATTTGACTATTACCAGCGCATTAATCCTTCTGTACGAGAAGCAATTAGCGAAGTGCACCGTTGTGAGCCATATGTCTATGCCCAGACAATTGCAGGAAAGGATGCCCCCACGCACGGAGAGGCTAAAAACTCCTGGCTGACCGGTACTGCTTCTTGGAACTTTGTGGCAATTACACAACACATCCTTGGAATCAAACCAACCTATGAGGGACTTTCTATTCAACCTGTAATTCCCAGCGATTGGAAGGGTTTCGAGGCACAAAGGATGTTTAGAGATGTGCTATATCACATCAAAGTCGAACGCAACGGTCCAGGGAATGTTGCCTCATTAACTGTAAACGGACAACCTATAACGGGATCAATAATTTCGATACCATCACAAGGTACTAAAGAAGTACATGTTAAGGTTTTTATTAGTTAATCTATGAATATTGCCTGTTATCTGGTGTACTTTAATTAACCTCAATTAGGCTTGATGTTTACTAAAAAAGCATTAACCCAACGGGTAAATTTAAGAAAATACAACTGGAAAACTCGTAACAAAGATAAATTTTTTAAAATAATATATGAAGTTCACCATTCTAGTGATATTAATAACTAAAGGAGACATATTATGAATACATTTACACCAATACCGGAACATAAATTTACATTTGGATTATGGACTGTTGGCTCGACCGGTCGTGATCCCTTTGGTGGACCAGTGCGCGATCCAAAAACACCCGCAGAATTGGTTTACCTGCTTGGCGAGGTGGGGGCGTATGGTGTTAATTTCCACGATAATGACTTAATCCCCATTGATGCAACACCTGCAGAAGAAGCAATGATTAAACGTGATTTTAGAAAAGCGTTGAATGAGACTGGGTTGGTTGTTCCTATGGCAACCACAAACCTGTTTGGTGACCCTGTTTTCAAAGATGGCGCTTTCACGAGTAATGATCCAAAGGTACGTGCCTATGCTATGCAGAAAACGCTGCGCGCCATAGACCTTGGGGTTGAGTTCGGTGCTAAAGTCTATGTTTTTTGGGGTGGACGTGAAGGGACAGAAACCGACTCGAGTAAAAGTGCAGTCGATTCCATCAAACGCACTCGCGAAGCGATGAATTTCTTTTGTGACTATGCTTTGGACATGGGTTACGACCTCAAATTTGCACTTGAAGCCAAACCAAATGAACCGCGTGGTGATATTTACAATCCAACGATTGGGCACATGTTAGCCTTCATTGCCACACTAGATCACCCAGAAATGGTTGGCGTGAATCCTGAAGTAGCCCATGAGCACATGGCTGGAATTAACTTCATGCATGGCGTCGCCCAAGCTTGGGAAGCTGGCAAGCTTTTCCACATCGATCTAAACGATCAATACCCCGGCCGTTACGACCAAGATTTGCGATTTGGCTCGCGGGATATCAAAGCAGCCTTCTACTTGGTGAAGTTCTTAGAGGATGTGGGCTACGAAGGCTCACGTCATTATGACGCTCACGCCTACAGAACGGAGGATTATGAAGGCGTAAAGGATTTTGCACGGGGTTGTATGCGCACCTACTTAATGCTCAAAGAAAAAGCAGCACAGTTCAATGCTGACCCAGAGATCCAGGCGCTTTTGCAAGAAATCAACGCTGAGGATCCTTCACTGGCTAACCTATTCGGTAAATATTCCCCTGAAAAGGCACAATCCATCAAATCCCATTCCTTTGATCGTGTTGCGATTGCCAATCGCGGTCTTAAATATGAACGCCTTGACCAACTCACTATTGATTTGTTGTTAGGCATGCGCTCTTAGGTTTATCTTAAAAGGACATGAAAGAACATATGATTCAATTAAATCACCAAGCCAGCTTCAATAAGCGAATTGATGCCTTGCTGGCAGAAATGACACTTGAAGAAAAGATTAGGCAGCTTGGCGGATATTGGTTTTATGAACTGCAGACCAAAGGGCAGTTAGATATTAACAAAGTAAAAACGAAGTTAGGGCTGGGTGTCGGTCAAATCACCCGGATTGCAGGTTCTGGTAACTTAACGCCATTAGAAGCTGCTAAAGCTTATAACCAAATACAAAAATTCTTGGTAGAACAGACTCGCTTGGCCATTCCAGCCATAAATCATGAGGAATGTTGTTCTGGTTTGATGGCGTTGGGCAGCACAGTCTTCCCGCAGATGATTGGCTTAGCAAGCACTTTTCAACCTGATCTTGCCCGGCAGATGGCAGGGCAAATCCGCAAACAGATGCTGGCTATAGGTGCGCGCCAAGGCTTAGCACCGGTCTTAGATGTGGGACGTGACCCGCGCTGGGGTCGGATTGAAGAAACCTTTGGTGAGGATCCCATGCTGATCAGCCAGTTTGGTGTAGCTTACATAAAGGGTCTGCAGGGTAATTTGCCTTCGCAAGCTGTCATGGCAACCGGCAAGCATTTTGTTGGGCATGCATTTTCTCAAGGGGGCTTAAATTGTGGCCCAGTACACATTGGTGAGAGAGACTTGTGGGATGTGTATATGGCACCATTCCAGGCAGCCATTCGAGATGCAGGTCTTATGTCTATGATGAATGCTTACCCTGAATTGGACGGTGAACTCGTAGCTGCTTCACGAAGCATCTTGACAAATATGTTAAGAACTGAGCTTGGCTTTGATGGTGTGGTGGTGTCCGATTATGAAGCGATATTAATGATTCATAATTACCACTATGCTGCCAAGAGCCGCAAGGAAGCAGCCATAAAAGCGCTTTCTGCTGGAATTGATGTTGAGTTACCGACTTTTGATTGTTATTCCCAGGGATTGAAAGACGCACTTGAACATGGTGAGATATCACTCGAAACAATTGATACTTCTGTTAGGCGTCACTTACAGAAAAAATTCGAATTAGGCTTGTTTGATAACCCTTACGTCAATGAAAGTAGTGTTTTGGTTGAGTTTGAAACACCTGAAAACCGCAACTTGGCATATCAAATTGCATGTCAAAGCTTGGTCTTGCTTAAAAACGATGGCTTGCTTCCACTCAGTAAATCCCTCAAAAATATTGCTGTTATAGGTCCAAATGCTACTAATGGGCGTTGTATGATGGGCGATTATTCCTATTCCGCAGTTCTTGAATTGATGCACCAAGATCCTCCGCCCGATTCTGCTTATTGCAATTTGTCACCAGCTGATATCAAAAAATTACCTGTTAAGATACCTTCAGTGTTGGAAAGCATCAAACAAATTCTCCCAACTGGTGCTGAGGTACATTTCGCAAGGGGCTGTGAAGTCAATTCTGATGACAAATCCGGGTTTTCAGAAGCTGTAAAATTAGCAATGAAAGCAGATGTTGTTATCCTTGCTATCGGGCATCTTTCTGGTTTAGCTTATGGATGCACAACGGGTGAATTCCGAGATACAACGGATTTAGGGTTACCTGGAGTGCAAGCCGAACTGGTACAGTCTGTACTGGAAACAGGTAAGCCTGTGGTCTTGGTTTTAATAAATGGACGTCCGCTCTCTATTTCCTCTTTAATTACTCAGGCAAATGCAGCTTTAGAAGCTTGGGTACCCGGTGAAGAAGGTGGTCGGGCAATAGCCGGTGCCTTATTTGGCGATATCAATCCAGGCGGTAAGCTGCCAGTCTCAATTGCTCGTTCAGTTGGGCAGGTGCCAGTTTTTTATAACCATAAACCATCAGGAATGCGTTCCAATATTTACGGAGATTACGTCACTGAAAGTGTCAAACCGCTATTTCCGTTTGGACACGGACTCAGCTACACACGTTTTGAATATTCTAACCTCTCAATTGATCGTAATGAAGCGGGTTTGGATGATTATGTGACAATTTCTCTTAAAATTACCAACACTGGTCCGGTTGCCGGAGATGAGGTAGTCCAGCTCTATTGTCGAGAGGAATATGCCAGCTTTCCACGACCGGTGAAAGAATTGCGAGGATTTCAACGCCTAAGTTTAAAACCTGCAGAGTCAAAGCAGGTTGATTTCTGCTTACCTGTTAATGCATTGGCTTATTATGGGCAGGACATGCAGCTGGTATTAGAACCCGGAAAAGTTGAGATTATGATTGGTAGTTCATCTGAAGACATTCGGCTTGAAACGAGCTTTGAAATCACTGGTGAAAGATTGGAGATTGTAAAAGATAGGGCATTTGCTTGCCAGGTTAAGGTGAAGTAAAGAATGACAATTGAAAGGTTGTATTCTAATTAGGAGATTTAAATATGTCGTATTACTTAGGTATTGATGTTTCAACAACTGGCAGCAAAGCGTTGCTGATTAATCAACAGGGTAGTGTGCTCGGGACTGCTTCATCACCTCATACTTTATCCACGCCCAAGCCTTTATGGTCTGAACAAGATCCCGCAGAGTGGTGGCAAGCTGTGATCAAGAGCATTCATGCACTCTTAGCTGAAACAGGTGTAGACTCCAAAGAAATTGCTGCTGTTGGGTTAACTGGTCAGATGCATGGTTTAGTGCTTTTAGACTCAAATGGGGATGTATTACGCCCTGCAATTCTTTGGAATGACCAGCGCACACAGGTACAGTGTGATCAGATTCATCAGAAAATTGGCAGAGAAAAATTCATTAAATTAAGCGGCAATATTGCCCTAACCGGTTTTACTGCGCCAAAAATCCTGTGGGTATCTCAAAATGAGCCAGAGGTCTTTGCTAAAGCCAAGCACGTGCTTTTACCCAAAGATTTCATTCGTTTCAAATTAACCGGCGAATATGCCATGGATAAGGCAGATGGTTCGGGCACAGTCCTATTTGACCTCAAATCAAGGGATTGGTCGCAAGAATTGCTGGATGTATTAGAAATCCCCCGTGAGTGGATGCCCCCTACATATGAAGGCCCCCAAGTGACTGGTTCAATTACCCCTGCAGCGGCTACCTTGACCGGGTTAGTAACAGGTACCCCTGTAATGGCAGGCGGTGGTGACCAGGCAGCCCAAGCAGTCGGCGTTGGTGCGGTTGAACCGGGTATTATCGGCTTGACAGTGGGCACAAGCGGTGTGGTTTTCGCAGCTACACCCTCGGCCTTGGTTGAACCACAAGGACGCTTGCATGCTTTTTGCCATGCGGTTCCTGGTATGTGGCACTTTATGGGTGTTATGCTATCAGCCGCTGGCAGCCTGCAGTGGTATCGCGATACCCTCGCACCACAAATCAGTTTTGATGACCTATTAAGGGAAGCTGAGTCTATCCCTGTAGGCAGTGAAGGCCTATTATTCCTACCATACCTAAGCGGTGAAAGGACGCCTTACCCAGATCCCCTGGCGCGCGGTGCCTTTATTGGTTTGACTCTTCGTCATACTCGTGGCCACATGACCCGTGCAGTTCTTGAAGGTGTGGCTTTTGGTTTGAAAGATTGCTTCAATTTGATCCAGGAAGCTGGTTTGGAACAAATTACCCAGGTACGCGCATCGGGTGGTGGAACCAAAGGTGCCTTGTGGCGCCAAATCCTGGCGGATGTGTTAGAATCCGACCTTGTGGCTGTAAATACCACGGAAGGTGCCGCCTTTGGAGCAGCCCTTCTAGCCGGGGTTGGTGCAGGTGTATGGGGGGATGTTGTTTCAGCATGCCGTGAAACCATCAAGGTCATTGGACAAACAAAGCCTAACCCAGCCAACTTTGCGGCTTATAGGCAAGCGTACAGCCTCTATCGCGAAATGTACCCACTGCTCAATGACTGCTTTAAGCGCATGTTAAACTAACATTTAGGATATTGATTAATGACAAAATTGCTGGAATTTCCAAAAAACTTCAAATGGGGAACCGCTACTGCATCATATCAAATTGAAGGGGGCGTTTACGAAGATGGAAAAGGTGAATCTATCTGGGATGTATTCTCTCATACCTCAGGAAGAGTAATAAATAATGAGAATGCTGATGTTGCCTGTGACCATTACCATTTGTGGCAACAAGACATCAACCTGATGAAATCCCTGGGTTACAAATCCTATCGCTTTTCCCTGTCATGGCCGCGCATATTTCCTGATGGTGTTGGAAGAATAAACCAGGCTGGTTTAGATTTTTACAATAAGTTGATCGATGCCCTTCTCGAAGCTGAAATTGAGCCCTTCGTAACCCTCTACCACTGGGATCTCCCCGCTGCCTTACCAGGTGCCTGGCTAAATCGTGCAATTGTGGATGCTTTTGCTGATTATTCTGGCACAGTGCTTAAGGCCTTTGGAGATCGAGTCAAAACCTGGTTTACCATTAACGAACCTTTATGCGCCAGCCACCTGAGCTATAGCTGGGGTGAGCATGCCCCAGGCATGAAAGATTTGAGCAAAGGTTTACTGGCTGCACATCATTTGCTGCTTGCCCATGGTAAGGCAGTTCAGGAACTCCGCTCCGCCTGGAAAGATGCGCAAGTGGGCATTGTTCTCAACATGAGCTGTGTAAATAACGATCCGGATGCACCTGTGAGTGAGGATATAATTCGCCATATCGATGGCGAGACGAACCGCTGGTTTATTGATCCCATCTATGGACGTGGCTATCCCCAAGACATGCTCGAGGATTATGTTGAAATGGGTGCGCTTGGGTCGAAATCTCCAGATTTTATTAAACCGGGTGATATGGCATTAATTGCTCAGCCAACAGATCTTTTGGGGATTAATTATTACACGCGCATTTTTGTCTCCATGCCTCCTGAAGATCAAAGAGAAACGCATAAATTTGTGAGAAAGCAGTTCCCGCCTGAGCAAATAACCGAAATGGATTGGGAAGTATACCCCCAGGGCTTTTTTGATATTTTGTATCGTGTACATCAAGAATATCATCCCAAGCAAATAATGGTTACAGAGAATGGTGCCAGTTACTCTGATGGGCCAGATGAATCCGGTAAGGTCCATGACCAAAGGCGGATAGATTACTTCCAAACACACCTCCAAGCCCTTTGGCGAGCAATCCAAGCAGGCGTACCGGTAACTGCATACATCGCTTGGTCACTCATGGATAATTTTGAATGGGCGCATGGATACGCTCAGCGCTTTGGGCTTATTTTCGTTGATTATGCCACCCTGCAGCGCATTCCCAAAAACAGCGCTTATTGGTATGCACAGGTAATAAAACAAAATGGAGTTTTCGAAACATAGTAGGTTTTGAAAACTCTCAATAAATTAATTTTGACCTATTTCTTAAGCGAACTTCGAGTGGCCTGACAGTAGAGGCTTTCTGAATTCCCTAATTAATAATTTTTTCAGAAAAACTAGGTATGCCTATGTGAGTATATTAATTAAGCCTTCTGCATAGGCCTTAACTAAATGTGAGGATTGGGGATAAGGCTAGGCTTTAGCTTTGATTTCATTCCACCGTGGTATGTTAAAATAATGTAATTTACGTATAGATTAATTCTTAGTAAATTTAACAGAAGAGATCCATTTGTAAATTTGCAATTCAAAATAAGAAAATATATCAAAAGCTCAAAAAATCTTATTTTCTAGAATTCGAACAAAATACGTACTATAATAAATTTACACAATAATTATTTGTTAAACTGAAATTAATAACAATAAAATGATAACCTCTAAAAAATGTGTACCTTGCATTCTCCGTTCAACATTGCTCGCTGCCCAAATGGCCAGCAAAAACGAAGCGGAGCATGCCGAAGTTGTTCATAAAGTATTGCGCTTATTATCCGAAACTGATTTATCGCAAACGCCTCCACAAGTAGTCCGCCAAATTCAATATGCAATTCGCGAAGTAACTGGCGTTGCAGATCCTTTTCAAAGGGCAAAAGCACAATTAAATGAGATCGCATTGGCCTTACTTCCTAAGCTTAAGGCTATGGTTAAAGACTCATCCAACCCCTTGTACATGGCAGTCAGGTTAGCGATCGCCGGCAACGCGATGGACATGGGCGCAGTCGGGAAAATGAGCAAGCAGGATATCGAAAGTGCGGTCGAAAAGACCCTTCAAGATCCATTTTGGGGTGAATTTAATGCATTTGAGCAGGCATTATCTCAGGCCACTTCGGTTTTGTATTTAGCGGATAATAGCGGCGAAATCGCCTTTGACAGGATTTTGATTGAAGAACTCTTGCCTAAACAGGTGACGCTTGTTGTTCGCGGGGGTCCTACATTAAATGATGCTACTTTATTCGATGCCCAGGCAGTTGGTTTGGATAGACTGGTCGAGGTAATCGATAATGGTTTTGATGCACCGGGGACAATTTTAGACCACTGTTCACCCGCGTTTGTCAAACGCTTTTGGGATGCAGATTTGATCATCGCCAAAGGACAGGGGAATTATGAAACCTTAAATACAGTTCCAGCCGATATTTTCTTTCTGTTTAAGGCGAAATGCGAACCCGTCAGAGATTTAGTAAATCAGCCGATTGGCACGCAAGTGCTAATTCGTGCTGAAAAATTTACTCCGCAGATGGAGCCAAGAAATTTGTAAATCAAGTGATATCAAATCTAATGAGGATGCTTGAGAATCGATCTATTTGTAATATCTGGGAATCATGATTAATCAGAGGCCCACTTATACCTTTATAGCAAACCATAAGTAGGGCGTGATCTAAAAAGGAGCCTGATTATGTCGAAAATAATTTGTGTTGTTGAAGATAGTGTACCAAAAAATCGCGAACTTCTTTACGATCACGGGGTTTCATTTTGGATTGAAACCCAAGATGGTAATGTGTTGTTTGATACTGGTCCAACAGTAGCAATACTCAGCCATAATTTGGAGGTCTTGAACTTAGATATTCAATCGATAGACGCGCTCGCACTGAGCCATGCACACTACGACCACACAGGTGGGCTGGCTGCTGTGCTTCCCCAACGCACGCCTGTCCCTGTTTACACGCTTCCAGATATTTTTACGAGACGCTACTCTTTTAAAGAGGGCGATTACCAATCAATTGGCTTGTCTGCCGCTGATGAAACTTTGCTCAGGCAGTGCAATTTGGTATTACAGGAAGAGCCTACGCAGATTTTTCCAGGTTTATGGACCAGTGGTCTGATCAAAAACAGGCCTGAGCCGATGGGCAGCAGTTCGCACCATTATATTTTCCGAGGTCAAAACTGGGTTCACGACCCATATTTAGATGACATGTCTTTAGTGCTTGAAACACAGCCAGGCTTGGTCTTAATTTGCGGTTGCTGTCATGCTGGTTTGCTGAACACCATGCTGCATGTGCAATCCCACTTTGAGAAACCCATTCATACCGTCATAGGCGGTACGCACCTAGTTTCATCGGACGACGAACAACTTGGGCATGTGTTAAAAGTGCTTGACGAGCGTTATCCAAAACTCACATATTACCTCAATCATTGCACTGGTGCTAAAGCGATTACCAGGTTAGGTAAAACCTTTGGTGAGACAGTACACCCATTCCAGGCTGGTCAAATTTTGGAGTTTGATAATTTGCCAACTTAAAATTTATATAGAAACGTAAGGAGAAAATAATATGGCAGAAAAGATCAAGATAGGGATTATCATTTGTGACCGTTACCGCACCTGCGCTGGCGGGAAATGTTTGCGATCAATGCGAAATCGCGAAGGGGCTTTTAATATCTATGCCGGTAACGAAATCGAATTGGTCGGTTACACAACTTGTGATGGTTGCCCCGGTGGTAATATTGAATATGCCGGCGAGGAAATGGTTAAAAACGGCGCCCAGGTCATTCACCTGGCAACCGGCTTATTGGTCGGTTACCCGCCATGCCCGTACATGGATACTTTCAAAAACTTCCTCCAGCATCGCTATGGGGTTAAGGTCGTCTTGGGCACACATCCAATCCCACAAAAGTATCTTGACATGCACACGCACTTGGGAACCTGGCAGGATCCTGCCTGGGATGAGCGCTTATCAGCGACTATGACTGATGAGCAAACCCGTCTGGCCTATAATTAGTCTTCCAAACGATGCATCGCACCAATCGAGGAAATTCGTGAATATCTATCAGCGTCTCTTGAGTTTAATCCCCAGTGAGCCTGTTCCGATTCGAAATGTGGTAGTCGGCGTCCATTGGACCCTGGTCTGCAGCAGGTCTTGTGGTCTCTCTTCCACTGTTACGGGTTACGGTCCCCATGGACATGCGAAGATTCGCGATGTAGGCACGCTCCATCACAAAACAGCCAACGAATTAGCAACTTGGATTCTTTCGGACAACCTTTTAGAAGCAAGTATCGGCATGGCTGCCCTTAATTCCTTAATCAATCCTGATGAAACCAAAATTGTCCAGGTAAATGCTGCTGAAATTATTGGCCGTGAAGGCTTGAACAAGGACGTTGTCATCATAGGCCATTTCCCCTTTGTTGAAAACTTGAAAAACACCACCCGGAATTGTTGGGTCATTGAGAAAAATCCTTTTGGAGAGGACTTCCCGGAGGATTATGCGCAGGAGTTCGTTCCAAAGGCTGATGTCGTGGCGATTACGGGTACAGCCTTTATAAATCACAGCATTGAAAACCTGCTCTCACTCTGCCGAAAAGACGCCTTGGTCCTGATTTTAGGCCCCTCAACCCCGCTTACACCTATTCTATTTGACTACGGGGTGGATTATCTCTCAGGTGCCTTGGTTGAAGATACCCAGGTTGCCATCGATACCATTACCCAGGGCGCCATCCTACCCCAGGTAAAGGGGATCCGCTTGGTGAGCATCAAGAATGGCAACAAATCTAATGCCCCTGGATAAGTAGATCATCTACAGAGCAAATCTCAAATGCTAATTTGAAAATCTAAAATGAAAAACCCTCTTCGTCGCAGAAGAGGGTTTTAGTTATTATTCAATATTAAGGAAATATCGTTTGCTTAATTACTCAACAAATCCCATCAGGTACGCATACCCTTCAGCTTCCATTTCCTCGTAAGGGATAAACCTCAAAGCCGCGCTGTTAATACAATACCTGGTCCCAGTTGGGGAGACAGGGTCATTGTAAAATACGTGCCCAAGATGGGAATTGCCGGCTCTGCTGCGCGCCTCAACCCTGACCATGTCGTAAGAAAAGTCTTCAATGAACCGCACCGTGTTCTCATCAATCGGTTTGGTGAAACTAGGCCAGCCTGTGCCACTGTCAAATTTATCGGCTGAAGAAAACAAAGGCTCGCCGGTCACAATATCCACGTAAATACCGCGTTCATGGTTGTCCCAGTATTCGTTCATAAAGGCAATCTCGGTCGCGTCTTCCTGCGTGACGTTGAATTGCTGTTCAGTCAATTTCGCTTTGATTTCCGCCAAGGGGGGCAGGGGATACTTCCCGGGGTCCACAATCATCTCTGCAACGCTGTTCATCTCATCAGATGAAATGTGGCAGTATCCGAGTGGATTTTTGACAAGGTAATCTTGGTGATACTCCTCAGCGTCATAAAACCGTTCAAGTGGCTCAATTTCCACTACGAATCGCTCATGTCT
>Ga0209723_1005380_pt1 | contig 13217 bp, 15 predicted proteins | sample BiotimSIPDNA_2_FD_185750 | JGI IMG/M metagenome (GOLD analysis project Ga0209723, IMG submission 185750) | Anaerobic biogas reactor microbial communites from Washington, USA - Biogas_R2 time_0 SIP DNA (SPAdes) (version 2) | ecosystem: Engineered > Bioreactor > Anaerobic > Unclassified | place... | reverse complement strand
CGTGATCGCATTCTGGCGACCCATACTATTCCACCCTTAGCCGAATTGATCGCTCAAACGGCGCAAGCTCTGCATCTGGAGGATTCCTGGGCTGCGCCGTGATTCCCCCGTTTTTTTGATAAGATACCCGTTGCCTTGTCAAACAGTTTGAGAGCCGGGCATCCGATCCGGCCCTGCTCGCAATATTTACAGAGCAGATTCCCGCGGATTGCCCCTGTCCCGACAGAGGCGAGGGCAACCAGGAGCGCCATCAAGATGAGGCGGAGCCAGGTAAAGTCCAGGATCGACAGGATGATTCCCCCCAGCAGAGGGATCAGCGAAACCAGCAAGTCGGGCAAAAGCTCATTCCAGTTGGCCTCTTTTGTGGCAAAGGCTTGGGGATTGCTCTGTTTGAACAACAGCGCGCACAGTCGCCCTTTGCCCGTGCCGCAGTTCTTCCCATAGTAGAAGCAGTTGATGCAGGCTGTTCGCATCACGCGCACTTCCGACCACAGGCAGAAGAGCAGGTAAGCCACGGAAACCCACGGACTAAATCCGGCCAGGATGACCGCGCCGATCACGTAAATAGACACCGGAACCAGGTTGCAGACGAGGATGATCCATGCTGGATAGTTTTCGTAACGTCCTTCCATGTGTTACCTCCTATGGTTGCCAGACTGTGCTTTTCAGTCACACAGCCTGTTACGAGCTAAAACAGTCTCGTGACCAGCCAAGACAGGCCGACCAGCAGCAAACCGGAAATCCCGCAGGTGATCATAAGGTTTTTGCCTCGAAAAGTATCTGCTGCCCAGAGCGTGAAGCGTTCATCTGGGTTCAACTGGACCGGCGGCCAATGGGTGACGCGCTGGCGGTATCCCTGGAAGGACACAACCCGAATACGATCATGATAGCGCCGCCCCAGAAAAATCCATTGCTGAACTGAGTGGAAGTTTTCCACCCGAGTATTAAGCCGATGATCGCTACAATGACGCCGGAAATGAGCGAGAGAAGGATAATGCTGATCATCATGCGCAGGACTGTATTTCTCATAGCGCTTTCCATGTTTCCTTACAGGTCTGTTGGGTTCATTCGATATCGAACGTCACATTCCCCGCGTGATAGTAATTCCCTTGCCGGGCCGTGAAGCGTAGCACCGTGTAGTCGGGATCGTTCACGCCGAGTGGATAATACCGCTCGAAACCTTCGCGCCAGAGCCGTTGGCGGGATTCTGCATCTTGCAGCACTTCCACCTCACCCACCAGCATCAGGCCCATCCACTTCTCCATATCCACGAAGTAGAGACACGCCCTGGGATCACGGAGAAGTTGCGCCACCCGCCGGGACGAGGTATTGGTGCTCAACCAGACCGTTTTCAGGCCTTCATTTTCCATTTTGATCATAGCCTTGATGTTGGGGACGCCGTCGTCGCCGTTCGTGCCGAGCATCACGATGCCGGACCGGTCGGCCAATGTCAGAGCTTGTTCGATTGCAGTTTCTTTATCCATTGTATATCAGTTCCTTTTGTTAGCATATAGCCGTCAGCGATCAGCTATCAGTCTGACGGCTGAATGCCGATCGCTGAAAGCTTGAGTTCACAACGCCTGGTGAATCTGGTCGAGCATCGTCTGCATCTGCGGTGCAAAGTCGAAGTAGCGTTGCAACTTGTCGCAGGCATAGTCGGGGCAGTGCGCGCAATTGGCGACGCCGCGCTGGACACCACACGCGCGGATGTCACACTCGCCGCAGTGGCCGCACTTGTTCGGCCCGCTCAGGCAGCCGTCGCAGAGGACCGACGCGACGGTGATGCCGGGCGCATTGTACTCCTTGCGCCACTGGGCGGCGACGGCTTCTAACGCCGCCTGATCGTTCGCCTGGGTGGCGGTGTAGGCCGAACAGTCGCTACAGACGAGGCCGCAGTAAGCAATTATTTTATCCACAATTTTTCTCCTTTGAGTTATTGATTCAAGATTCTTTCCACAATCGCTCGGCGGCGTTGGGTGTATTTGTCCATTTCCGAAGACCGCCGTAGGGCACGCTCGCACGCCGGCAGTGCGTAATGTAATTCTGCAGTAGCTGCCGGTAAAGAGATTTCGGAGAGCGCGAGCAATGTATAGTAGAAGGGGAAGCCTTGCCAGCGTCCTTTACCGTCACGCCTCTGCGCCAACACGGTGATGTGCTTTTCGAGCCGTTCTGTCGCATCGGATAACCCATTGACGACCAGATACCGCATCCATCCTACGCCCGAATGGGCGCACTCACCGATGACACAGTAGTCCTTGGCGAAACACTGTCGAAGCAGCCAGGCGTTGGTACGTTCCAGAGTGACCTGATTGCCGTTTCCCAAAAGCGCCAATAGGCGGGCGGTCTCAGTCGTCAGCGTGTTCCTGAAAAGCAATCGGGTTTGCGGCTTTTCACCGGTGAAGAGTCTGAAATCCCCTTGATTGTCTTTGCCGGTCGGCGCGAACATGCCAGCCATCGGACCGGAGCGAATTTGCCGACCAGCCAACCACGCAGTGACAGACTGTTTCTCTGAGACAGATATGGCTTGTTTGTAGAAGAGTTTTTCGTTGACATGATCCAGGATTGCACCCAAACTCTGTGTTTCAACCATGGTACTCCTTACTTTATCAATATGTCACATCGGAATATCTCAAGTGTTCTTTCTGTTTTCCCAGGCAAGGCAGGCATATAACGTCCCCCACTTGCTGGGCTTTCCAACCCTTTCCTTCGGCAGATAGACTCTGTTTGAAGGCAGGGTTCCCTCAAGTGAGATTCGGTCCTGTTGGTCCCTTTTGCTCTCCAGGAGTTGCCAGGCCTCATCCAGTTCTGAAGCGTGCCCCGCGCCTAACACAGCCAGTGCATCAAGCAATACCGGCAACCCGACGCGGAAATACTCAATGGGAAAGAACACATCCGTCATTCTCTGACCGGGGTAATCCGGGAGGACCAATTGGGCTGGATTATCCGTTCGATAAAACAGCCGTCGCTTGAGAAAATAACCAACCAACGGTACACTTCCATTGAGGGAAAGCCTCTGCTTTTTTAGTTCCCCTGCCAGTAGCAGTCCATGCATAGTAGCTCTGATGCAACTTTTGGGTGTTTTCTTCATCTTCCTGACACGATGAAGGCAAAGCCACCCACCATCTGGCAGTTGAACGTCTCGTAATTGTGCGAGACGTTCTTTGACCCGTGGATCATTGCCATACCCTAGCATAACCAGGGCGCGGAGTGCCATCAGATCTCCGCAACCTGCATCAAAGGGTTGTGACAGCAGTTTATTGACTGCCGGTTCTATCGAAACGTCCGTATAGGATAACCCTGATTCAGCCAGGGCCGTTAAGTTGTACGTCAGTACCTGACCTTTCAGATTCACCCAGGATAAGTCATACGCGGCAGGCAGGGTTTGGGTGACAACCCGGCATGCAGACCTGACTTCCTCATGGTCTTTCGCAAATCCACATAGACCGGTTAGTGTGCGCACACGCACGCCAGGGTTATCTTCTGCTAATAACCAGTCAACAATTTCTTTGTTCATCTTTGATATGACCAGATAGTTTTCACGGAAAATAACCGATCTGAATGGCTGTTTTATTTCACTTTTGTGTAAATAGCCAGTACATCCACCGGATGATTGAAACCAAGTCTCTGCGCGAGGATTTGCGAGGGGATGTTATTATCCCAACACGACCAGGCCGGGCGCAGACCCTGTTCCAGACAGTGTTCGATGAAAGCGCAGGCCGCCAACATCGCATACCCCTGGCGGCGATAGGGTTCCGCCGTTTCGATGTTGATCTCCGCTTCGCCACCGCCCACCATCACCGTATGACACCGGCTGATGACTTCGTCACCCTTCACCACGGCGAACCCGAAGCCACGCGCCAGAAAGTTAGCAAGGCTACCCCAAAAGTCCGCTAACTCGGTGTTTTCAGCCAACGCGAGGTCGTATTGGTGGATGGCATATCCGGAGGGGAGCCACGTGCGCCATCCAGCGTGACGCTCGGCGAACATTGTTGGTATGAATGTAAACGCCTTGCGGGCGATGTGCAGCCGTGCATAGTCCGCAAACAGCATATCCAGCGCGCTTTGCCACGCCTCCGAGGTGGGGAAGAGCAGCAAATCCCCTTCCGGCGATACCAATTCAGACAAGATCAGTGCTCGCATGGCTTGATTGAAGGCTGTGTTGTCCGTCCGTCCCGCAGTGAAGAAGAACTCACACATCGGAGCGATCAAGGCCGTCGTGGGGCACTCCGGATCGTCTACAAAAACTCTGCCGACGTGATTGCCTTCGAATATGGCGTCTGCAAAGAGTTGGCTGTGTCCCATCCCTTGGAAGAGGGGGCGGGCTTTCTCGTAGGCTGTTGTCTCGAGTTCGTAGATCATGATGTTCTCCATATAAAGTGAGATTGTTGCCACATGATTACTCCTTTTTGAGAAAGTGGCAATCCACTTTTCCCAGTGCCTTGCCCCTACGATCGCTGGAACAAGAAGCTCAACAGGCTGGGCACGATGGGCCGCACGTATTGCATCAGGTTGAAGTGCTCCATAACATAATAAGTATCCATCACGAATATGCCAAAGCATGTCATATAGATAGAAAGTTTGTTCTAATAGACCAAATTGCGACTCTCTTCCACCGTGCTATAATCACCTTCGCTTGCGACGATAACCGCAGGTGCATCCCTCTGCATTGGACTTTACAAGGCAGCATTTTCCCGGAGAATAGAGCCAGTCTGGCGCTGCATCAGGCGTGCGGATTTCGCATTGTGGGCCGCGGCGAGTGGATCGCTCAATTGCACGGCGTTTGGCGCGATACCGTTCTGGTGGAACGCCGGAGTTCATAAAAGTGAGGGGAGGCCTCATGGAGAAAGTCAATCTACTGCAAAAATTTACCCTCTTCAACGACCTTTGGTCGCCCAAGATTGTAGGCGAACTCAACGGGCAATACGTCAAGCTGGCGAAGCTGAAGGGTGAATTCGTCTGGCATCAACACGAAGCCGAAGAGGAGCTGTTTATGGTCATCGAAGGGACGCTGGTTATCCAATTGCGGGGTCAGGATGACGTCGTCCTTGAACAAGGCGAATTTGTCATCATTCCGCGCGGTGTGGAACACAAACCTGTGGCGGCAGAAGAAGTCCACGTGCTGCTCTTCGAGTCAAAATCCACTCTGCATACCGGCAACGTCAAAACCGAGCGAACGGTGGAAAAACAGGATTGGATTTAACGTTTTTTGTTCGTGAAAATTCGTGTAGGTTAGTGGTTATGTAAAAGGAGCAAACATGATAGTTAACGATAACCTTCATTGGTGGCAGCGCGGCGTGGTGTACCAAATTTACCCGCGCAGTTTCAAGGATACGAACGGCAATGGGGTGGGCGATCTGCAAGGTGTCATCGAAAAGCTCGATTACCTGCACGCCCTGGGCATCGACGTGCTCTGGCTCAGCCCGTTCTACCCATCACCGATGGCCGACTTCGGCTATGACGTGGCCGACTACTGCGACGTCGATCCGCTCTTCGGCGACCTGGCGACGTTCGACCGGCTGGTGGCGGGGGCGCACACACGCGGCCTCAAAATCATCATCGACTGGGTGCCCAACCACACGTCCGACCAGCATCGCTGGTTCACCGAGAGCCGCAGCAGCCGCGACAATCCCAAGCGCGATTGGTACATCTGGCGCGAGCCGGCGCCCGGCGGCGGGCGACCCAACAACTGGGGCAGCTTCTTCGGCGGTCCCGCGTGGACCTACGACACGCAGACCGGCCAATACTACATGCACCAGTTCTGCAAGGAGCAACCCGAACTCAACTGGCGCAACCCGGAGGTCAAAGCCGCGATGTTCGACACGCTGCGCTTCTGGATGAAGCGCGGCGTGGATGGCTTCCGCATGGACGTCATTGGCCTGATTATCAAGGATGAAGCCCTGCGCGACAACCCGCCCAATCCCAATGCGCCCGCAAATCTGCCCGCCAACGACCTCTTCAGCCGCCTGTTGCAGGTCTACAACATGGATCAGGACGACGTGCACCCGGTTCTCCGCGAGATTCGCGGCGTGCTGGACGAGTACGATGACCGCTGCGGCATCGGCGAGCTGTGGGGGCCGCTGGATCGCTGGGTGAAGTACTATGGCACGGATGGCGACGAACTGCACCTGCCCTTCAACTTCCGCCTGATGGACGGCATGGCGTGGGATGCGCAACAGATGCGCGCCGTCGTGGATGCAATGGAGGCCGCGTTGCCCGATTTCGCGTGGCCCAACTACGTTCTGGGAAATCACGACCGCACGCGCCTGGCGACGCGCTTCGGCGGGGAGGCGCAAGCCCGTGTCGCCGCGATGCTGCTCCTCACCCTGCGCGGCACGCCGACGATCTACTACGGCGAGGAAATTGGCATGGAAGACGTGCCCATTCCGCCGGAGAAAATCCAGGATCCGCAGGGCATCAACCTCGGCCCGGAGCGCACGCGCGACGTCTGCCGCACGCCGATGCAGTGGGACGCCGGCCTCAACGCCGGCTTCAGCCCACCGGGCGTTGAGACGTGGCTACCCCTTGCCGCCGATTACGCCACCCGCAATGTCGCCGCGCTTGCCGCCGATCCAACCTCGATTTGCACGCTCTACACGCGCCTGCTGCACCTGCGCCGCGTGACGCCCGCGTTGTACGGCGGCAGCTATTGCCCGCTGGACGTGGGCTACGACGACGTCTACGTCTACGTGCGCGAAGACGATGCGCAACGCTACCTCGTCGCGCTCAACTTCGCCGCCGAGCCGCGCACGTTGGCGATTCCGGGCGAAACGGCAGGCCGCGTCATCCTCTCCACCCACCTTGACCGCGAAGAAGCCGTCTCCCTGGACGCCCTGACCTTGCGTGCCAACGAAGGTGTGATTATCGCGTTGTAAAAGTGGGGGTTTGGGGGCGGGCACAGCCCGCCCCCAAACCCCAGCCCCGGATTTCCGAGAAACTACAATCAAAATTGGTGTAAATTCGTGAAGATTCGGCGAATGCAGACATTCGTGGTTAATCATTGGAGGATGATGTGAACAATCTGAAATGGTGGCAAACGGCCGTCTTCTACCAAATCTACCCGCGCAGTTTCGCGGATGGGAACGGCGACGGCATCGGCGATTTCATCGGCATGACCGAAAAACTCGATTACCTCAAGGCCCTGGGCATCGACGCGCTGTGGCTCTCGCCGCACTTCCCTTCCCCGCAGGCCGATTGCGGCTACGACGTGGCGGATTACACGTGCGTCGCGCCGGAATACGGCACGCTGGACGATTTCAAGACCTTTTTGGCCGAAGCGCACCGGCGCAGCCTTCGCGTGATTCTGGACATGGTCTTCAATCACACGTCAGATCAACACCCGTGGTTTATCGAAAGCCGCAGCAGCCGCGACAATCCCAAGCGCGATTGGTACGTCTGGCGTGACCCGGCCCCCCTCCCGGCCTCCCCCCCGAGGGGGGAGGAGCAGAACGGCGAACCCCTCCCCCCATTGGGGGGAGGTAGGGAGGGGGGAGGCCCGCCCAACAACTGGGAATCCACCTTCACCGGCTCGGCGTGGGAGTACGACGCAACGACCGGGCAGTACTACTATCACTTCTTCCTCAAAGAGCAGCCCGACCTCAACTGGCGCAATCCGGAGGTGAAGGCCGCGATGTGGGACGCCGTGCGCTTCTGGCTCGACCTGGGTGTGGATGGCTACCGGCTGGACGCGATCGGCACGATCTTCGAGAATCCCAATATGCCCGATCAGACGACCGGCCTGACCCTGATCGACCTCTATCGCATGGGGATGGTGGCGCAATCGCCGGAAGAGGCAGAAGCGGCGGAAGCGGTGTGGAAGGAAATGTTCAAGCATCAGGTGGATCGCGACGACGAGATGCACCCGCTGATGAAGGAACTGCGCACTGTCGTGGACGAGTACGAGGGGCGGATGCTGGTCGGCGAGGACGACAACATCGCCTACTACGGCGGCGGCGACGACGAATTGCACATGGTCTTCAACTTCCCGCTGATGCGCACCGACCGTATGACGCCGGAGCACATCCGTAAAAACCAGGCCGAACGGTTGGCCGCCTTGCCGCCGGGCGCGTGGCCTTGCAACACGTTGGGCAACCACGATACCGGACGCGTATGGAGCAGTTTCAATGACGGTACGCAGCAAATGAAGATATTCGAACGCGAACGGGCGCAACTCTCGCTCGCGTTGATGTTGACGCTGCGCGGCACGCCGTTCCTCTATAACGGCGAAGAGATTGGCATGACGAACATGGGCTTTGATGATATCGCCGTGCTGCGGGATACGGTCGCTTTGCGTCAGTACGACCTGGCAGTGAACGTGGGCGGCATGGAACCCCAAGCCGCTGCCGCGATGGTGTGTGGTGAAACCCGGGACAGGTGCCGCACGCCGGTGCAGTGGGCCAACGCGCCCAACGCCGGTTTCTGTCCGGCGGATGTGACGCCGTGGCTGCCGGTTAACCCGAACTACACCGAAGGTGTGAACGTCACCGAGCAGGTGGACGATCCGCGCTCGTTGCTCGCCTTCTACAAGCGGATGCTGGCGATTCGCAAACAGACGCCGGCCCTCATCACCGGGGATTACACGCCGCTGCTCGAAGATCACGCGGATTGCCTGTGCTTCCTGCGCCACACCGAGGGGCAGACGTGCCTGGTGGTTCTTAACTATTCGGACGAGGCGCACACGCTGGCCTTCGACCTGGACGGCTCGCCGCCACGCCTGATTTTCTCGACCACCGCCCGTTCAGACGCAGGCAACCTGTCCGCATTGACGCTCGCGCCCTTCGAAATCTACATCGTCGAACTAAAACCGTAGCGCGAGTTGGCAACTTTCAACTTCGAACTTTCAACTAATCGACGGCTTTGACACTCACCGCTCTTGTCCTGGTGCTGATTTCGGCGTTCACCCACGTGGGATGGAACGTGCTCGGCAAGCGTGACCATCCCACGGCGGCGTTCCTGCTGGTGGCGACGCTGTTTGGCTGTCTGTGTCTGTCGCCGTCGCTGCTCTTTTTCGGGCGGGCGCTGGCGGTGTTCCCGGCGGCGGTGTGGGTATGGCTGGGCGTCACAGGCATCTTTCAGGCGTTCTATTACGTGGCGTTGGCGGGCGCGTACCGCATGGGTGATATGTCGGTCGTCTACCCGCTGGCGCGCTCGGTGCCGGTGGCGCTTGTGGCCGGCGTCAGTGTGTTGTTGGGGCAGCGCGCGCAGTTGAGTTTCGTGGCTTTGGCCGGGATCGGGCTGATCATTGTGGGTGGGTTCGTGCTGCCGCTGCGTCGCTTTTCCGTGCAGTGGAGCGACTACCGGCAGCGCGCGACGGCGTTCGCGTTGCTTGCGGCGGTGGGGACGGCGGGCTACTCGATGGTGGACGATCATGCACTGCGGTTGCTGCGAGCCGTGCCCGGCCTGCCCGTCAGTCCCGTGGCGGTGACGCTGCTGTATGCGTTCTTCGAGGGCTTGAGTTCGGCGCTGTGGTTGACGCTGTGGATCGCGTGGCGCAGCGCCCGCCGCGCGGAGGTGTGGGACGTGGCGCGCTTTCACTTGGGCCGGGCGTGGCTGGCAGGTTTCTTCATCTATCTGGGGTACACGCTCGTTTTGGTGGCGATGGGCTTCGCGGCGAACGTCAGCTACGTCGTCGCCTTCCGCCAGATCAGCATCCCGTTGGGCGCGCTCGCGGGCGTCTTTGCCCTCAAAGAGCCGCGTTACCGGCCCAAATTCGCCGGCGTCCTCATCATGTTCGCCGGGCTTGTGCTTGTGGGAATCGGGTAAAGAGGCAAGAAGCAAGGGGCAGGAAGCAAGAGGCAGGAGGTGAAGATGGAGCAAAGGTGGAAGGGCTTTGAGGAGTGGATGGCGCAGGTACCAGAAAGCATAAAACGAGATCCGCTGTGGAATTTCAAGGTTTATCCGAAAACGCTCTTTCTTGCCGATCTGGCATGGGAAGATACAAATCGGTGGATGGAAAATCCACGTGGAAAAGAAATAGCTAGACAGTTAATCAGGAGCGCTGGGTCTATCTGCGCGAACCTCGAGGAAGGACATGGGCGTGGCTTTGGTAAAGACAATGCCTACTTTCAGCGTATTGCTTTAGGCTCTGCCCGTGAATCTCGTGGATGGTACTATCGTGGACGGCATCTGCTGGATGAACAAGCACTTCAGCATCGCATCAACCTGCTTGACGAAATCATCGCTGCTCTCGTGCTTTCTTCCAGTCAACAACGGGACTTCTCCAAACCCAAATCCTGAACCTCGCATCCTGCGTCTTGCGTCCTGCATCTTGCATCCTGCATCTTGCATCCTGCATCTTGCATCCTGCATCATGAATCTTTAGGAGGTGTAACATGCGTGTAGTGGTGATCGGTGGCACGGGGCACGTGGGGACGTATCTGGTGCCGCGGCTGGTGGAGGCGGGGCATGCCGTGGTCGTCGTCAGTCGCGGGGGACGCGAGCCGTACAGCCCGCACGGGGCGTGGCAGGCGGTGCAGCGGGTGACGCTGAATCGCGCGGCGGAGGAAAAGGCGGGGACGTTCGGGCAGAAGATTCGCGCGTTGGAGCCGGACGCCGTCATCGACATGATCTGCTTCACGTTGGAGAGCGCGCAGCATCTCGTCGAGGCGCTGCGCGGGCAGGTGCAGCACTTTCTGCATTGCAGCACGGTCTGGGTGCACGGCTACACCACCACCGTTCCCGTGACCGAGGACGCGCCGCGTCACCCGGTCGGGGATTACGGGATCAAGAAGGCGGCGATCGAAGCCTACCTGCACACCGAGGCGCGCAGCAACGGCTTCCCGGAGACGTGCATCCTGCCGGGGCACATCGTCGGGCCGGGGTGGATTCCGCTGAATCCGCAGGGCAACTTCAACCCGGACGTGTACGCGAAGCTGGCGCGCGGTGAAGAGGTGACGTTGCCGAATCAGGGTCAGGAACTTCTCCATCACGTTCACGCCGACGATGTGGCGCAGCTCTTCATGAAAGCATTGGCGAACTGGAACGCCGCCGTCGGTGAGAGCTTCCACGCCGTCTCGCCCGCCGCGCTCACCCTGCGCGGGTACGCGGAAGCCGTCGCCGCGTGGTTCGGGCAGCAGGCCAATCTCACGTTTTTGCCGTTTGCGGAATGGCAAGCGACGGTCTCCGAGAAAGATGCCGACGCAACATGGGGCCACATGGAACACAACCCCAACTGCTACAGCATCGTCAAACCGCGCCGCTGGCTCGACTATCAACCGCGCTACTCGTCGTTGCAGGCGATCTACGAGGCGGTTCAGCGTCTTATCGCGGATGGGATGATTTTATAGCTGTCAGCGGTCAGCTTTCAGCGATCAGCCAGAAGGCTGAGAGCCGATTGCTGGCGGCTGACAGATGAGGACTGAAAGCTGAGGGCTACTATGACGCTTGCATCGATTTTTCAAATCAACGTTTCTCAGGGTGGGGTGCCGAAGCTGGCGGTGCGCGATGGCGAGGTGACGGAGTTGGGTCTCGTGGGGGACGCGCACAACAACACCAAAGTTCACGGCGGGCCGTTGCGGGCGTTGTGCCTGTACTCGCTGGAGCGCATCCTGGCGCTGCAAGCGGAAGGGCATCCGATTTTTCCCGGTTCGACGGGCGAGAATCTCACGCTCGCGGGCCTGGATTGGGACGCCATTGTGCCGGGTGTGCGCTTGCGCCTGGGGGACACGGTTGAGATTGAGGTCACGAAATACCCTGAGCCATGTCCTAAAATCACCACGTCGTTTGCCGGCGGCGACATCAGCCAGATGGCGCAGGACAAGCACCCCGGCTGGTCGCGCGTCTGCGCCCGCGTGCTCACGCCGGGCAGTATCCGCGTGGGTGGCAAGGTGAAGTTGTTGTAAGGAGAAGTTCGTATTTTTGGGGAAAAACAAACACTGGGGGATGAATATGTTTACCTTTACTAAACATAAATGCAGAAGGCTTTTTTCATTAGTGGTTGTATTGATTGTTGTATTTTTGACGCAAGTACTCTTTTTTCCTGACACGGCAATGACTTCTGAGATTCCACGAGGTAAAATCACAGGAGGTGAATTTGCCTTCACAGATGCCAGATTCTCCCCTTTCAAGCCAACAGGAAGTTTTGAATTGAGTTTTATGCCACGCGGCAGTCTCTATCTTGCGAATGATGGCACCTTGTTCCAGATTGCCAATTACGAATTGTTCAGAGCGCGTGACGAAGGGATTTCGTGGTTGCGTCTCAATGCTGGGCTTAATTCTCAGAATAGAACGTTGGCTTTCTCCCCAAACTTTGATGAGGATGGTAGGGCTTTTTTGGGTTTGTGGTCGCCTGGATACGATGTGGCCACGAATTCTATTCGTTTGTCCTCTGATGGTGGGAAAACCTGGCGTGCTCCAGAGATGCCACTTAATGGAAATGTTCATCACATTGCTGTTTCGCCTACGTTTGCAACGGACCAGACCGTATACGTGGCTTTGGTTGAGGATGCTGCTAAATTGTGGCGTTCTTCGGATGGTGGAGAACATTGGCAACTCGTGGTATATCCTCCACAAACTAAGCCGGCGGCAAGTATCAAAAAACTTGCGATCTCTCCTTATTTCGCACTTGACCAAACACTTTTTGCACATGTTTACGAAGATAACAGGTTGTGGCGCTCAACTGATGGCGGGTTAACCTGGCAAGCGATAGATCAAAATTTGGGAACACAATACGGGAACCACATATATGATTTAGCGGCCGTTCCCCTGGGCAACAACGGAGTCGCTCTTGTTGTGGCAACAAGATACGCACTTGTCATCACTCTAGATGGCGGCACAATCTGGTACCTTATTTCAGAAAGATTGTTTGGTACAATTGCTGTCCCTGTTGATTTTGCCTGGACTTTGACGTTATTTGGCACGGATAGCGACGGACATTTATGGCGCACTACTGATTTAGGGGAATCATGGCACTTCATTATGCCGACAAATCCCGTTGTTGAGAGTCTTGTGTTATCACCTGATTACTATCGTGACCCAACCGTTTATGCACGTACTGCCCTTGAGTTATGGGTGTCCCACAATAATGGACAGACATGGCAACGAACGACCGAGAAACCGAATGTCGCGTTGGGCGAGAATAATCTAGAGATCACAGTGAAGTTACCCCCAAAAACTAGACCACATGCTAAATGGAAATGGTGTACAATTCTAACCAAGCATGTGGAGGGAAATAATGACCAAGCGTCGCACATTTACTGCCGAGTATAAATTCAAAGTAGCCC
>Ga0209723_1005377_pt1 | contig 13221 bp, 14 predicted proteins | sample BiotimSIPDNA_2_FD_185750 | JGI IMG/M metagenome (GOLD analysis project Ga0209723, IMG submission 185750) | Anaerobic biogas reactor microbial communites from Washington, USA - Biogas_R2 time_0 SIP DNA (SPAdes) (version 2) | ecosystem: Engineered > Bioreactor > Anaerobic > Unclassified | place... | reverse complement strand
CGATTCTGTTTTTCGTTTAGAGGTGGTTTCACTTTCCCATTCCATTCATTTTCTATTACAATGGGTTTATGATCTTATTGCATAATATCTCCCAACTCCTCACCCTCTCCGGCGGCCCTCAGCGCGGGCACGCCCTCGGTAACCTGTCCATTATGCCCGATGCTGCAGTGCTTATCGATGGAGAGCGCATCACAGCTGTTGGCAGCAGTGCTGACCTGCTCAGTGCCTATCCTTCGGCCGAGTTATTTGACGCGCATGGCTGTGTGGTCATGCCCGGCTTTGTTGACCCCCATACACACCTGGTCTGGGCTGGTGACCGCGCTGCCGAGTTTGAGCTGCGCCTGCAGGGCAAGACCTACATGGAAATCATGGCGGCGGGCGGTGGCATCCTCTCCACCCTCAAAGCCACCCGTGCTGCCAGCCTGGAGCAACTCATTGAGCAATCTTATCACCGTGCTATGCAAGCCTTCAATTATGGCACCACCACCCTGGAGGCTAAAACCGGTTACGGCTTAGATATTGAAACCGAAATCAAACAACTGCAAGCCATCCTTGAACTGAATAAAATGGGACCCTTACAGCTAATCCCCACCTTTATGGGAGCCCACGCCATCCCACCTGAGTTTATGGACGATGCCCCAGGGTACACACGCTTTCTCTGTAAAGAAGCTTTACCAGCTGTCAAGAGCTGGTGGCAGGAACATGCGCCGCATCAATCCTTGCCCTTTGTGGACGTGTTTTGTGAAGTTAGCGCGTTCGACCTTGCCCAAACCCGCGCAATCCTTGAGCACGCCCAATCGCTCGGCTTCCCGCTCAAGCTGCATGTTGACGAGTTTGAAAACCTGGGCGGTGCTAGCCTGGCCGCGGAACTTGGCGCTGCTTCTGCGGACCACCTGGTTAAAACCTCCCTGGAAGATATTAAGCAAATGGCAGCTAGCGATTCAGTAGCTGTCTCCCTGCCGGGCACGCCATTTGGCTTAGCACAAAACCAATATACACCAGCCAAGGCCATCATTGAGGCGGATGGGCTGCTTGCACTTGCCTCTGACCTTAACCCCGGCACCACCTGGAACGAATCAATGCAGTTCATCATTGCCCTGGCCTGCAGGTACATGGGCTTAACCCCTGCCCAGGCTATAGCCGCTGTGACCATTAATGCGGCGGCAGCTATCAAACTCGAAAATCAAGTCGGTTCCATTGAGGTAGGCAAACAAACCGACCTGTTAGTGCTCAATGTGCCTGATTACCGCCAACTCGGTTACCGTTACGGCACGAATCTTGTATCCTATATATTTAAACGAGGAAAACTATTTTCTATAGGATAAAGGATGCTTAAATTGAGTGATCCCGATCTGATTCACACCATTGTGAATTGGGCAATCATCGCTTTTGGCGCGCTGGCAATCATTTTTGTGTTGCGCGGGGTGTTTAAAGTGGCCTGGCGAGTCATCAAGCTGGTCTTAATCCTGCTTGGCTTATTGGTCATTGTTGGCCAGGTTTTGGGTTACATCCACATCAGCTTTTTATAACACAACAGGGGCTTTACCCAGCATTTAAGGTATCATTAAAAAATGATTCTAATGTCAATGCTGTCGCTTAAAGAGGCATAGGTCCTTATGCCCAGTGTAGAACAAGCCCAAAGTTGGTACCTTGATGATGACCCTGTGCATGATTTTGATCATGTCATGCGGGTTTACCGCATAGCTGAAAAATTGGCGCTGGCTGAAGGCGCAGACTTAGAGATTATCCGCGCAGCAGCACTGCTGCATGATTCAGTAGGCAGCGCACCTGGTAACCCTGGCGAAGCCCGTGCGGAACACCACATCCTTTCTGCCATTTTTGCCCGCCAGGTGCTGACCGAGGAAGGCTGGGCTGAGGAACGCATCCAGGCTGTGGAACACTGCATTCGCGCGCACCGCTTCCGTAACAAGGGTGAAAAACCCCAGACTATAGAAGCGCAAGTCCTTTTTGGCGCGGATAAGCTGGATGTCTTAGGCGCCATCGGTGCAGCGCGCACCATTGCCTATGCCGCATTGGACGGGCAGCCATCTTACGCCGAACCGTCACAACAATTCCTGGAAACAGGCGTTAAACAGCCGGGGGAACCCCACAGCTCATACCATGAGTACCTCTTCAAACTGCGCAGGGTCAAAGAACTGCTCTTCACCCATACCGGCAAGCAAATTGCCGAGCAGCGCGATGCTTTTCTGCGGGCTTTCTACGAACAATTGCAAGCTGAGTGCCACGGCGAAAGATAAATAAGGAGGAAAAAATGTTAGGAAGTATTATCGGTGATATTGTTGGATCAGTTTACGAGTTTAACAACCTTCGCTCCAAAGAGTTTGTGTTGTTTGACAATCGCTCAACCTTCACAGATGACAGTGTGCTAACCTTTGCCACGGCCAAGGTGCTTCTGCAAGGCAGCGATTATACCAAGACCTACCAGGATTTTTCACGCCACTATCCTGGCCGTGGTTATGGCGGCCATTTTGGCTTATGGATCTACTCAGACAAGCCCCTGCCCTATAATAGCTTTGGGAATGGCTCTGCCATGCGCGTCAGCCCGGTTGGGTTTGCTTTCCATACCCTGGAGGAAACCCTCAAGGAGGCTAAACGCAGCGCCGTGGTCACCCATAACCACCCTGAGGGCATCAAAGGGGCACAGGCCGTGGCCTGTGCCATTTTCCTAGCGCGCAAAGGCGAGAGCAAAGCCAATATTAAACGCGAAATCACCTCCCGCTTTGAGTACGACCTTTCCCGCCCAATCGACTTAATCCGCCAGGTCAACCAGTTTGACGAAACCTGCCAGGGCTCCGTGCCAGAAGCGATCAGCGCCTTCTTGGAATCCACCGACTTTGAAGACGCCATCCGCAACGCCATTTCTATCGGAGGAGATAGCGATACAATCGCCTGTATAACCGGTGGCATTGCCCAGGCTTATTATAGGGATATCCCAGAGTGGATCGCCCAGGAAGCCATACTACACCTGCCCCCTGAATTTAAGCAGCTGCTAAATAAGTTTGAAACCAGGTTTATGAAGAAAGAATAAGAATTATTTCTCGCGCAGAGTGCACAAAGGCGCAGAGAAATGGCTTTGAATTAATAATCTACTGGTTGCCTCGTTCGCCCTGCTGGATGACCTCTTTATTCTGGCAAGTCGTTGACGGCCCGAACAATGCCCTCTTTCATAAGAGGTGCACCAAAATTCAATAAATATCCCAGTTTTTTGCCACTTAGCTTTAAGTAAGTTTGTAATTGCTTACGATGGGCATTGTTTATTAATTCAATAGATTTTAATTCAACCAAAACCATATCATTTACTAATAAATCAGCTCTAAATGCTTCGTCAAATTGGATGCCTTCATAAATGATATTAATTGGCACTTGCCTTTGGACAATTAGCCCTTTTTTCTCCAATTCATAAGCAAGAATTACCTCGTACACCGACTCAAGCAAGCCCGGTCCTAATTCCTTATGAATTTTTATCGAGGTGTCAATAATTACGGTACCAATTTCATTCTCATTCATTATGTAAGTGCTTTTAATACTTTTAACTAGAAATCTTTTCTTCGCGATTTCTGCGAGAGAAAATTAAATCATTCAATCTCTTTTCTCTGCGACTCAGCGATCTCTACGCGAGGCATGCATTTTAATTCTTTCCACATCGTCTTAGCACTCTCTGCGCGAGATTATCATTTATCGTTCTCAGCGTCTCAGCGAGCTCTGCGCGAGGTAATCATTTTAATTGTTCCTCCGCGTCTCCGCGTTCTTTGCGCGAGGTAATCATTTATCTTTCTCAGCGTCTCTGCGAGCTCTGCGCGAGGTAATCATTTATCTTTCTCAGCGTCTCCGCGTTCTCTGCGTGAGGCAATCATTTTAATTCTTCCTCCGCGTCTCTGCGATCTCTGCGCGAGGTAATCATTTAGATTCTTTCTCGGCGTCTCAGCGTTCTCTGCGTGAGGCAATGCATTACTGTGTCGCACAGGCAATACATGGGTCAAATGCCCGCACTACCCGTCCAACCGCCTTCTCCAATTCCAGGTTGATCCCAGCCGGGGAGATGTATCGCCGGCCAGCAACCCTGAGCGCCCGCTCAATCGCCAGCATGTTATGCACCGTGGGAATGATGAACTGCGCATCAACAATCAGCCCTTTCTCCACCACGTATTTGTGGATCAACGGGCCGCGTGGGGCTTCCACCATCCCAAAACCGACCCCGTCCCTGGGTGTATACCCAATATCCGTGTCCATATAATCCATATCCTCGCTGAGCAGCTCAATCGCGCGTTCCATCGCGTAAACCAGCTCAATGCCCCGGCAGAGGTCAAACAGCAGGATAGGGTGAGCAGGCTTGCCGAAGGTATGGGTGAAGCGCTGCAGGTACTCATCCGCCCTGGGGGTACCCATTGAAGCTGTCAGGTTGATGCGCGCTAGGCTGTTGGCTCGCATAACCTCGCCCTGGTAGCTGGTGCGGCCGGCATAGGAATAATCCGTCTCCTCAAATTCAAGGTAGGTCTCAAATTGCGAGGGCAGGAAGGTCGCCCTTTCGCTTCCTTCCGGTCCCATCACCCGCAGGCGGTTACTGTTAAAGCGCGGCTTGGTGGCTTCGGTTGACGCCAGGTAGTAAGTTGGCTCATCATCGCCCCAGGTGCCAATGCGGTCCCGTAGTGCTTGCGACATTTCCCAATATTCATCAAACAATTCACAAGCCATCGGCAGTGCTTCTTGCAGATCTGCTAACATACCATCTGCCGCTTCGCGCTTGATGCCGCCGGTCATGCCGCCGATATGCGCCTTTACCGGGTGGATAAACTGCCCGCCCGCCAGGGTAATCAGGTCGGTACCAATCTTGCGCACCCTTAATGCCCGCTGGGCAATCGTAAACTGCCTTTCGCGGGTGGCTTCGCTTTCGTCCATGTGGAACAGGCTCTCCGCGTTCACGCGGTCTGGCATAGTAAAGATGAACAGCGAGGTGGCCTGGTTTTGGATCAATTGACCCAACAGCAGCACCTCGCGAATGTCACACGCCAAGGGTGGCGGCATAATGCCATACAGGTTTTCCAGCGCCTTGACCGAGGCAACATGGTGTGCCGTGGAACACACCCCGCAAATACGCGGCACGATCACTGGCATTTGCTCTGCGGGTGTGCCCTGAACAAAACTGCGAAAACCGCGCAGCTCAACCGCCTGGAATTGGGCCGCCAAAACCTCGCCGCCCTCGGTCTCAATTACAACCCGGGCATGTCCTTCAATTCGGCTTAAGGGGAATGTTAGCGTCGTCATTAGAGCACCTTTTCCTTGCTGCGGATGCGGCGGTTACCGCCTGCATAATCTGAAAATTGGAACAGGAACATGGAAAGCTGCGGCGAGCGCAGTGCCTCATCGATTTCCTGTGGGGGAATATCGGTCATACGTTCAAACACACGCTTGATATTTTCAAGCCAGACTGCAGATTCCTTCTCAATAAAGGCATTGGAAGGACCGCGGCAGCCAACGCAGGGGTGCCCCGCCTTCGTGCAGGGGGCGCGGCAGCCACCGCGGGTGGATGTGCCCACACAAAGATACCCTTGGTTAATCAGGCAGATATCCGGCAAGACTTCTCCTTGCTGAAACCCAGTCAGGTGCTTGGGGCGCATGTCAGTGAGCTTGCGCCTGCCGCATTCACCGCAAACAATGCTGGAAGCCTTAAACCCTTCTGGTTCTAATAAGGCTGCCATGAAAAGCTCAGGCGTGGGCGGGCAGCCGGGCAGGTACATATCCACATCTACAAAAGCATCCACCGGGTGTGTTTTGGTCAACAGGCGTGGTAAATGGACTCGGCTGGCGTTAGACAGGAAGACCTCCCTGACCTCATCCCGGTCACCAAGGTTCGTGACCCCGCCGGAAATGGCACAAGTGCCCACTGCAATGACCTTGCCTACGTTGCGCACTGCGCGTTGCAGGTTATAGGCATCTTCGTCATTGCGCACCCCGCCTGAAATCAGCAGCACCTCTACATCATCCGGCACTTTGTGCGTAGATACTACCAGGGGCATATAAACCAAGCGAAATTTATCGAGCCATTCACTGGCGTTCAGCAGGGAAACTTCACACCCAGCACAGCCAGAAAGCTGTAAAATAGCAAATTGGGGTAGCTTATTAATGTCACTTTCCATGGGATAATCCTTCCTTAAACTCAGGTTGGCTTAAATGCATAATGCAATAAGAATAACAATTAATTCTACCGCACATAATTCACACTTTGACTATTACTCATGCTACAATTGCACATCTTCACAATGAAATGAGAGCAAAACCCTATGCAGCCTGAACTGAATTTTGTCATCGAGATTACCAAACACGCCGGGCAGATCCTGCGCGAAATGCACCGCACCCAAATTGAGGTCAACCACAAAAGCAAGGCCGACCTGGTCACCGCGGCTGATAAAGCCTCCGAAGCCTACCTGATCGGTGAGATCCAGCGCCACTTCCCCACCCACAGCATCAACGCTGAGGAAAGCGGCCAGCACAGCGGTGATGTTCAGCATCAATGGTTTGTGGATCCCTTGGATGGCACGGTGAATTATGCCCACGGTATGTCATTTTTCTCAGTATCAGTAGGCTATGCGCTCAATGGCCAGCTTGAGTTGGGTGCCGTCTATGACCCCCTCATGGGCGAGTGCTTTTACGCCCAGCGCGGCCAGGGCGCTTTTGTGAATGGAGTTCCGCTGCAGGTCTCAAAAATTGATCAATTAATTGATGCGCTCCTGGTGACCGGCTTTAGGTTTCAGCTGCTGGATACACCCCTAGCCAATTTCAATAACTTCATCCGTTTTTCACACCTGACCCAAGGCGTCAGGCGCCTAAGCTCAGCCGCACTGGAGCTTGCCTATATTGCGGCAGGTAGGCTGGATGGCTTTTGGGAAGTCTCAATCAGCCAGTGGGATATTGCCGCTGGTGCACTCATCTTGCAGGAAGCTGGCGGTATCGTGACCAAAATGTTCGGCGAGCCAAACTTCATGGAAGACCCCGTCAGTATCCTGGCTGCCAACCCGGTTATCCATGGACTAATGCTGAAAGAGCTGCTTGAAGAGCGAGATCAGTAACGTATTTTCTCTCAGGAACAAGAAAACTCTTTTTTTACCTTTCCAGTTAATTTTGCGTTTCCCAAACTGAATTATAATTTAATCAAAATCGGGGGCAGGGCTTTTTATCCCCTAGAAAAATACAATGGAGGTGTTTAATGGACTTGATCCAAAATAATATTACCCCGGCAGATGGGGAGCAATCTGTGCGTACTTATTGTTGTACGTATTACAAATCTAAAATGCTGGGCATTGAAACAAATGGCTACCTGGGGGTGACCAATAAACGGGTCATTTTCCAGGCAATTAGCGCATCAAATGCAGGAAACAGCGTTATCCAAAGCGAGGTGCCAGTAGCCGATGTATCTGGGATTAGCAGTTATAAAGGCATTTATTTCAGTATTCTTCATCTTTTAGGTGCATTATTATTAACTTCAGTATTCGCTTCTATCACAAGCGCTTTGCTTGGTTTGATAGCCTTCACGATTGAATCATTCACTGCTTTCCAGGTTGTTGGTTGGCTGGTTGCTGTAGGCGCACTGGTTGGCACCTTCCTGGTGCCGGTTAAATCCATTTGGCGGCCTGTTTTGGCTGGTGTATCCATGGCATCCTTCATCGTTCTGGGCGGGGGAAACATAGGTTTTTCCTTATTTGGTGGGATCGACCTCTCCGGAAGTTGGCAATTTATTCTTGCAGCCTTGGTCCTGATTTATGTCTTGGTTTGTGCATTCTGGTATGCCCGTCGCCCGACTTTCTCACTTGAAGTAAACTCTAAGGGCGGTGCCAGCACACCCATCAACATTGCCAGTACCACCGGTATTGGGCTTCTATCAATTTCCGCTGAAAAGTCGCTCAACGCAGAGCCAGCACAAGATGCAGAGATCATGTTGAAGGAACTAGGCGCGTTAATCTTAGATATTCAAATGCTTGGTGATTATGGCATTGCCAAGTGGACCAGGCAGTAATCTCTGGAGAATGCTAATGGAAACGAATGAAACGTTTGCTGCCCTTTCTGATAATGAGCATGTAATCCGCTCTTACCGTTGTACAAAATTGAAACCTTTATTTGGAAAACCAAGTATCGGTTATCTTTCAATTACAAACAAAAGGCTTGTTTACCACAGTGAAGCACACACAGCAACTAAAAGTGATGCGATTATTTCTGAAATTCCTCTAAACGATGTTGGGGGTATATCCACATTTATAGGTCAATCTTTCAGTCTGATCCAGTTCCTGCTTTTCAGTGCGGCTTTATATTTCGGCACCATGTTTTTAAGTAACCTTTTACCGAAGTTCTTAACTGACTGGGTTTTCAGTATTATCCTGATTCTCCCTTACCTGGTAGGGCTTCTGTTTGAAAAGAATATTATCAACAAAGATATTGGCGATAAAATCATCCAAAACCTGGAAGGAACCTCGCTTGATTCAATCTTGAAGAAAAAAGACAGCTCATTTTACATGAGTGTTTTTCGAATCCTCTTCTTAGTTGGCATGGCATTATTTGCCTGGAACCTCGTCAACGAACCCCGGTTAGCCAGGCAGGGCGGCCTTTTTAATTATGTAATTCTCCTGGGGGCGTACTTTGTCATCTACATGCTCACTATTGGTCACAACAGATCCTTTGGTTTGCAGGTAGCCTCTAAAACATCTGGCAGCTCTGGGATTAAAGTTCAGGGGAATTCCTTTGTGGCCTTATTTTCAAAAAACAATAATCCAGGCCAGACAATTAATGCCAATCCGGCTGAGGATGCAGAAGCAATTGCCAGAGACCTCGGCGCAATTGTCCTGGATATCCAGCAATTAGGCGATCTGGGCATCCAGAAATGGGCGGCGGGATAAAAACAACCAAGGCACGGCAAAATTGTCATGCCTTTGCATTTTGATAGGAGTTAATATGCCCCTGAGTGAAGAAGAATACACAAAAATGCGCGATTATTATATTAACTATTTTGAGGAGTTGAGAGATCACGTCGCAAAATATCCGCAAATGCCTAAAGAAGTGGCTGAAGAAAACCTCCAGGAGATGGATAGAGTAAGTGGTTTGTTGGATAAATTAATGCAAGAAAGGAATGCTGGGCGAGATCAATCCGATGAATTACAAGCTAATCAAGATGCAAACGAATCCCTGGTAAACGAATCATCACCTGTTGCTGAAGAGATTTCAAAAGCAGATTTGACCCCTGAGGAAGAAACTCAACCATCAAATGAAGCTGTTGAAACCGAAGAATTTTCCGCTGAGCAAATTACGCCAGAGGAAGAAACAGCGGTGGCAGAAGAAAGTAATACCGCTGAAGCACAATCTCCTGAAGCAGAAAACATTAAGCAAGAGTCTCAAGCGGCAGTAGAATCTAACGAGCCGTCTTTGTCAAATGAGAGCCAGACATCGGCTGATTTGGCTGCTGAAAGCCCGTCCACGTCGCGCAGCTCTTCATATGACTATGGGTATGGATACTGAGTGAGATAATGGAAAAGCCTAATAAATACGATGAAGGAACTAAGAAACAAGGAAGGTTGCATGAAGATTCTGCTCTCAAGAAAATTGGAGGAGACGCAGTCAATCTTAACGATATTGCTGGATTAGGGCACAAAGGATATCAATTTCCAACTTTTGATATCTCTTCATCAACAGAGCTGACTTCTGTAAAATCCCATGTAAGCATGCCGGGTCAAATTTCTGAACAAGATATTAATTGCTATAAGACAGATTTTAAAAAGATGTTGGGACACAATCGTAATGGGCCATTCCCTATGGGAGAAGACGTAAAAAATATTGCCTCACTTGCGGAAAATGGACATCCTGTGCCAACAAAATTGCAAGGTGCTGACCAAACCAAGATTGTTGAATATTTACAACATGAGACTGTAATGCGTATACCTGATGACCATGTTGAAAAAATGCAATCCATAATTACCGCTGATGCAAAACAAATACCTGAAAATTTCTATTTACCTGGAAGTCCAACTGAGGAACAACTTTCAGCACTGGGCAATCGTATACAGGGTTCAGGTCTGTCTTCCTCCGAGACTGCAGAGATTATGCAAAATAAGGGCGATTCGATAACCCCTGAAAAAGAAAGCCAACCTGACACACAATACGATTACAGCTCTGGCTACAGCATTTAAAAAAGGATATGAATTCATGCAGCCAAATACTTCCATGAAACAAACGACTGTCTTCGACGGCAATGAATTAAAAACCACCGTGCCAAACCTGGACGGTTCCCAAGCCCGCTGCTTTCTGCACGGCAAGGATAGCCACGGTAGAGCCCAACAGGTGCCCCTCAGTGATGACCTGCTCAGCAAACACATGCTTTTCCTGGGCGGCATCGGCATGGGCAAGACCAACGGCATCTTTCAAATCATTGCCCAACTGCGTGAACGCATGACTCCCAACGATGTCATGCTTATCTTTGATACCAAGGGCGACTTCCATAAGGCATTTTATCGCTCCGGTGATATCGTCATCAGTAATGATGAAAAAGCCACCGGCCCCTCAGGCACAGATTACTGGAATATTTTCCAGGAGGTCGATGCCGGTAGTTCTGTGGAAGAAGAAATCATTGAAATCGCACGGGCTTTATTCTACGAACGCAGCAAGCAATCCAGCCAACCCTTCTTCCCCAACGCAGCCAGGGATCTTTTTACTGGCTTGATGCTGCACTTTTACCGGACCGAAACCCAGGCCTCAAATTTGCGTTTACGCACCTTTTTGGATCAATCGCCAGCAGCTGAGATCAGGGCTGTGTTGCAGAAATATGATGATCTAAAAGCCATGGTCAGCTATATTGCGGACGATCGCTCCCCCCAAACCCAGGGGGTAATTTCCGAACTGCAGCAGCACATGCGCGAAATCTTTGTTGGCAATTTCCGCAAGGAGGGTACACTTTCGATCCGCAAGTCAATCCGCGCCAAGGGTGGGCGCATAATCTTCGTGGAATACGACCTGGGCATCGGCGGGATGCTGACGCCTATCTACCGCCTGATGATGGACATGGCCATCAAGGAAGCCCTCAGCCGCAAAAAGAGCGAGGGCAATGTCTGGTTCATCATCGATGAGTTCCGCCTGATCCCCAACCTGCAGCACGTGGATGACGGGGTCAATTTTGGCCGCAGCCTGGGCGCTAAGTTCATCGTCGGTGTACAAAACGTGGAGCAGGTTTTCCATGCTTATGGCGAAGCCCAGGCACACTCCATCCTTTCCGGGCTGCTGACCACCGTGGCTTTCCACGTCAATGACGCCGCCACCCGCAGTTTCATCCAGGGCTTGTTTGGCCGCAACCGCAAAAAGGAAGTTTATATGGCTTCGGTAGCCTCGCGCGGCATTGTGGAACAGGTGCGCGATGCCAACGTGGTGGAAGACTGGGAAATCTCCAATATGCAAATTGGTGAAGCCATTATCGGCATGCCTGGCTTGGAACCTTTTAAATTCAGGTTCGATAAATTTGGGTAGCTATTATTGGCTATAAAGAGAAAAAATGAATGTGTCTTATAGATCATCTTTCTCTTATTGTTTTTTAGTTTTTAAGTCTTTATTATTCATCTAAACTAAGTTGTAATATTGGGTAACAAATTACCAATGATGAGGATTTTGAAAAATATGAAACATTTTTGTATAAATAGTCTCATTATCTCAATCTTGGTCTTGAGCACATCCTGTGCGCCTGGGCCCTCTGCTCCCACAACTGCCCTGCTCGGCCAGTGGGCGTTCGCCTCCTCGGATGGCGGCAGTGAAGACTTTGCCTCCAGCCTGGTTTTCGATGAAGCCGGCACACTCACAATCGAAGAGAACTGGTTCAACCAGGGTGCAACGCTATCCTATGTTGTCATCGCCCCCGGCAGGCTAAAAATCACCTACCAGGACCAGCCTCAATTGGTCAATTATGACCTTCAAGAAGACACCCTCACCCTGATCTTCAAAAGTGGTTCTAATACCTACTCGCGTATAAGCAGGCCTGCAACCCCTCCCCCAGCCGACAGCCAAATTACTACCGCCGAGCCACCCAATACCCCCTTCCCGCCCACAGCCACCCACACGCTCACCTGGGCCCCTACCTTTACGATTCAGCCGCCCACCCCCACGCCCACCAACACAAAGAGTGAACCCACCAAGACGCCCTCAAAATACCTCACCCCGACCCCAAAAGCGTATTACCCCCTACCCAATTGTGCCGCCTCGCAATTGCATGTTGGCGATTCTGCCTATATAAGCTATGAGGGCAAAAAAACAGGCTACGCAGCTCACCTGATACACACCCATCTGATAACATCATTGGGGAAATTTTACAGGGCGAAGTGGTTGAGATTATTGATGGCCCCAAGTGCAATTATGGCTGGGTCCTTTGGAAGGTGCGCACCACCCGTAATGAAGTCGGCTGGACCCCAGAGGGAAATACCGAAGAATTTTATATGTTTCCGCTCACTACCCGGCAGCTCTGCCCCAACACGCTGCCAAGTCGCTTGATTGTCGACCAAATGGCATTTGTCCAGGAAGAGCCTGATTTGCCAAACCGCGTGCGCACCGAACCAAATACATCTGCAGAGGTGTTGGGCTATATCAATCCAAAGGAAAAAATGTTTATCATTCGCGGACCAGAGTGTTTCAATAACGCAAACTGGTGGTATGTCGAATCAGAAAAATCAGGCTTGAGAGGTTGGACGATGGAAAACACCTCTCGCGAATACTATTTAGCACCTATTCCTTAGTTTTTAGCGGATTGGAAAGTAATCAATATCTAGGGAATCCTATACACCTAATTCCTATGCAATTGCAGGATGGCAGTACCGTAAGGTGGGATCTCTGGACCGTCAACGTGGTGGAAAAAACCGCCATTGGCATTAATGTTGATCGCCTCAACCTGCCCTTCGCCCATAATCACAGCTGCGCTATACAATCCCTGCTGCAACGCGCTGTTACTCTTAGCCAAGAAGAAATCGCTGATTGGTTCGCTAGTGATGTTCACCAGCACCAACACAGCCTCTTTCTGGCTGACCCGCAGGATGCTGTAAAGACCCGGGTTGGTTGCGTCCACTACGCTCAGCGCGCCAACCCTCAGCGCTGCGTGTTCATTGCGAATCCGGATTAGGTTCCGGTAGTGCGAAAGCAGCGAGTCTGGGTCGCCCGTTTCTTCCGCCACGTTATAGTCATACCAGGCTGGTC